>Ga0187784_10000001_pt1 | contig 298824 bp, 262 predicted proteins | sample 1015_SJ02_MP15_2_FD_132964 | JGI IMG/M metagenome (GOLD analysis project Ga0187784, IMG submission 132964) | Tropical peat soil microbial communities from peatlands in Department of Meta, Colombia - 1015_SJ02_MP15_20_MG | ecosystem: Environmental > Terrestrial > Soil > Wetlands > Peat...
CCGGGATCGGCCGCCGAGACGACGATGTCGAGCGAGCCATCCGCGTTCAGCGCCAGGCCGTCGCGATCGCCGATGGCGAAACGATCGAGCGCGTTAGGGACGGCGTAGCCCTCGCCGTCGTAGAGCGTGATCGACCAGAATGCGCTCACCGGCGGAAGCTCGCCTGTCTCAAAGCGGATGCGGTAGCGATTGGTGCCATCGAGCGGCTTGCCGTCGCCGTCAACCGATGTTGCCGGATACACGGCGTCCTCCGGCAGATTGGCGCCGAGCAGCGCGCGCGCGACGATCGCCCGCTTGAGATAGCTCGTACCGTAGACCCCGATCGTGTCGGTGTTGATCTGCCAGCCGTTCGCCTGCCGGCCAATGCTCGACGCCTTTTCGGCCGTGAGCTTCAGCGCGTCACTTGCCGCGCGTTGGAGCCCACGCTGGACTGCGGGATCGGCGGCGTTGAAGTCGAACGCGGAGCCGTATTCAAGGCCGATCCGCTTCATGCGGGCGAGAAGAGGTTGGTCGGCGAGGTGAGGACCCTGCCGGCGCAGCAGCTCCATGCCGACGCTGAAGAATCGCGCCGGCGGCATCGCTGCGACTTGGCGCGGCGGCGGCGTGGTCATGTCGACGGTCGGATCAAATGTGGGCTGCGACTGGCGGGCTTCGCCTCGCCATTGCGACAGCGGCGTTACCCGGAATCCGTCCTGCACCGCCCATACCGCCGGGTAGTCCTTTTGACCGTTTGTTTGCGTCCGCCCGATGATCCGCACGGTCGGCGTCGGCGCGTCGATCCGTTCGACGCCATCGGGCAGTCGCCCCTGCCAGGTGGGTGCAACCAGGGCGTAATCCCCGGCAGCCGTACCGGTCGTGCGCTTGCCGATCACGGCGAAGACATCGGTCCACATGTCCATCACCGGCAACAGGTAATATCGTCCAGCCGTGTCTGGTACCGAGACAATCAACGGCTCTCTCAACAGGTCGAGCCATGCCGAAGAGTAGAGCGTGTCGAAATTCGGCCGAACCACGAACTTGAAGTTTGCCGGCGGAAACGCGCGCAGGTGTCCGAACGTATTCATCGGCGCGCGAGTCGGTGGCTTGCCCGGTTCGACATTGGTCATCTGCGCCCGCGTGATTTCCATGGTGACGAGCGGATAGAGATAAAGGTAGGCATCGAGGCCAGTCTCGTAGGCCTCCTGCTCCGATGCCGCTTCGCCCGCCGGTGCCGGCGACGCGGCGTTTGCCAAGAAGATCGTCAGCGCTGTGGCGAACACGGCGGTCGATGCGATAACGCTCCGCGCGGCCCAGCGTCGAATTGCGGCAGGCCAGCAAAAAACCGCCGGCGCCCGACGCCGATGTTTTGGCGTCGTCCTCACACGTGCTGGCCGCCGTTGATGTGGATCTCGGCGCCGTTGACGTAGGAGGACGTCTCCGTGCACAGCACGTAGATGATCTTCGCGACCTCGTCGGTCGTGCCGAGGCGGCGCATCGGAATAAGCTCGACGATTTTTTCCGTCCCCGGCGAAAGCATTGCGGTGTCGATCTCGCCCGGGGCGATGGCGTTGACGCGGACGCCGAGCGGGCCGAAATCGGCGGCCATCTCCCGGGTAAGCGCGGCGAGCGCCGCCTTCGAGGTCGCGTAGGCGGCGCCGGCGAACGGGTGCACGCGCGAGCCGGCGATCGAGGTGACGTTGACGACCGAGCCCTTCGCGGCCTTGAGTTCGTCAAGCAGCCCGCGCGCCAGCATGATCGGCGCAAAGAAATTCACCTGGAAAACATGGTGCCAATCGTCGCGCGAGGTTTCGATCGTATCGAGCCGCTTGCCGCCGGCCGCCTTGGGCGAGATTGCGGCATTGTTGACCAGGGCGTGCAGTTCGCCGTCGAGCCGCCGTTTGATTTCGATGATCGCCGCTTCGGTACTGTCCGGATCCGCCAGATCGACTTGGATGTGATCTTCGGGCCCGGCTTCCCAGGGACAATTTTCCGGAAACGGATGCCGCGAGCAGGTGATGACGCGCCAGCCGGCAGCCGAAAAGCGCTTCACGGTCGCGTGCCCGATGCCGCGGCTTGCCCCGGTGAGAAGGAGCGTCCGCCGCGGCTGGTTCGTGGTTGCCATTTGCTGTTCCATTCCCGCGGGCCGGCTTACGGATAAAGCCGCGTCTTGCGCCAGGGTGCAGTCAAGCCTGAGCGAATGAAGGCGATGCGGTCGTGCAGCCGAAACGGCCGCTCCTGCCAAAACTCGATCTCCACTGGGACGACGCGATAGCCCGACCAGTGCGGCGGCCGCGGCACCGGCCCGACGGCGAATTTCGCGGTATACCGCGCCACTGCCTTCTCGAAAGCGGCGCGGCTTTCGAGCGGTGCCGACTGGTTACTGGCCCAAGCGCCGATCTGGGCCATGCGCGAGCGGGTGGCGAAATAGCTGTCCGCCTCCGCCGCCGACACTGGCTCGACGCTTCCCCGCAGTCGAACCTGGCGCTGCAGGGATTTCCAATAGAACGTCAACGCCGCCTTCGGCGCGAGTTTGAGCTCGATCGCTTTCACGCTGTCGAGGTTGGTGTAGAACACGAAGCCGCGCTCATCAAAACCCTTCAACAACACCATTCGCGCATTGGGCAGCCCGTCACGATCGACGGTCGCGAGCGCCACGGCGTTGGGATTGACCGGCTCGGAGCGCTCGGCCTCGGCGAACCAGGTCGCGAACAGCCGCAGCGGCTCGTCCGCCGCGGTAAAGTCACCGGCCGTTAACCCTGTGGGGTGTTCTATCGAGGCTGCGTCGGACATGCTGTGGGGTACCCAAAGTGGTCGCACGGAATCCGGCTTGGCGCCGCCGGTATCTATATAGTGGAACCGGAGCCGTACGCCTATCTTGTCGGCGGCGGCAGTTGGGCTGGCTCATTCCGCTCGCCCTTCTCGGCGCGCTTCCCGTCGGCGGCTGCTCCTACCAGCTGGATTCGCTGCTCACAAAGAGCGACGCGGACATGGAACAGACCGGCTCCATCGGCCGGGCGGGTGACCAGGCCAAGCGCGCGGTGAACATCCTGCAGCCGTCGGACGCCGACCTCGCCTATGCGCGCGCTGTCGCCGCTGACTTACTTGCGCGCAACCGCAAGGATGACAGCCTGCCGTGGGAAAATCCAAATACGGGCGCCCGCGGCAGCATCACGCCGCTCGCCGCGTCCTACAGCGAGGGCGCGTTCACCTGCCGCGATTTCCTCGCGAGCTATGTGCGCGGGGAAGCCGAGACTTGGCTGCAGGGAGAGGCCTGCCGCACCGAGCACGGCAAGTGGGAGGTGAAGAGCCTGACGCCTCTCAGCCGCGGCTGATCGGCTACCATCGGGCGACGATTCGGTGCTGCATTGCGGGGCGGCAGCGAAAGTCCCACATTAGGCCACATTGAAACTTGAGCTGGCGGGTGGGGCCGGCTCGAATAATGCAAGCGGAGTTCATGAGGAATGCGCGACCCCTATGAGGTTTTGGGCGTCGATCGCAAGGCGAGTGAAGCCGAGATTAAGAGCGCTTTCCGGCGCCAGGCAAAAAAGCTGCATCCCGACGCCAACAAGAACGATCCGAAGGCGGCGTCGCGCTTTGCCGAGCTCAATGCCGCCTACGAGATCCTCGGCGAGGAGGACAAGCGTAAGGCCTATGACCGCGGCGAGATCGATGCCGAGGGCAAGCCGCGATTCCGCGGTTTCGAAGGATTTGGCGCCGGCCCTGAGCGCGGTCCGCGCGGCGGCTTCGGGCCTGAGACGGAGTTCGAAACTTTCAGCTTCGGGCCTGAGGGCTTTACCCGGTCTTCGACGCGGCGCGGCCGCGGCGCCGGTTTTGGCGGCTTTGAAGACATCCTCAGGGAAGCCTTCGGCAGCATGGGTGCGGGAGGCGGCCGTGCGCGCCATGGCGGCGCCGGCGCATCGTTCGAGCCCGAGGATTTCGGCGTCGGCGCGGACGTCCGGGCGACGCTGACAGTGACGCTGCCGGAGGCGGCGCACGGCGTCACCCAGCGCGTGCATTTGCCCTCCGGCAAGGATGTCGAAGTTAAGATTCCCGCCGGCATCGCCGACGGCCAGCAGATCAGGCTTCGCGGCCAAGGCATGGCGGCACCGGGCGGGGCCGGCGACGTGCTCATCACGGTTTCCGTTGCGCCACATCCGATCTTCACGCGCGAAGGCGCCGATGTGAGGCTCGACCTGCCGGTCACGCTCGATGAGGCCGCCCTCGGCGCCAAGGTGCGTGTGCCCACGCTCGACAAGCCGGTCGAGATCGCGATTCCGCCCTGGACCAGCAGCGGCCGCACGTTCCGCCTCAAGGGCAAGGGCTTTCCCGCTAAAGCGGGCCGCGGCGATCTGCTCGCCACCGTTCGCATCGTGCTTCCCGAGCGCAGCGATCCTGAGCTCGAAGCGTTGATGAAGAAATGGCGGAGCGAGAAGCCGTACGATCCGCGCAAAGGGATGTGACAGGATTTGTGGCGGGTGCTGCGCGGTTCGCGGCTCATATCTGCGGCGGTGGCAGTCCTGCGAGGCTAGTGGCAGCGAGCCTGGTCGCCGCTCATATGTGGGTCACCGGCATTTCACGCGACATCTAATTTCGGCGCTTACCTACTGTCGGCTGCACGCTTGCTGGCTCCCAAGGGCCTATGCCATAGGAAGCTTCGGCCGAACGTGTCGAGCGGGGTCAGGAGAATGTCGGAAGTGCCGGGCCTCTTGCGTGGCAAGAGGGGCCTGATCATGGGGGTCGCTAACCAGCGCTCGCTCGCTTGGGGCATTGCCAAGGCGTGCTGCGCCCATGGCGCCGCTCTTGCGTTCACCTATCAGGGTGATGCGCTGAGGCGGCGCGTCGAGCCGCTCGCCCAGGAGGTTGGTGGTATCGTGGTCGGCCATTGCGACGTCACCGAACCGGAGACGATCGATGCGGTGTTCGCAGCTGTGCAATCCGCCTGGGGCACGATCGACTTCCTCGTCCACGCCATGGCGTTTTCCGACAAGGACCAACTCGACGGACGCTACATCGACACCACGGAGGACAATTTCACCAAGACCATGCTGGTGAGCTGCTATTCGTTCACCTCCGTGGCACAGCGCGCCGAGAAAATGATGCCGAATGGCGGCTCCATGCTTACGCTCACTTATTATGGGGCGGAGAAATGGATGCCGCATTACAACGTCATGGGGGTGGCCAAAGCGGCGCTCGAGGCGTCGGTGTGGTATCTTGCCGCCGATCTCGGCGTGAAGAACATCCGCGTCAACGCCATCTCGTCGGGACCGATCAAGACGCTCGCCGCGTCCGGCGTGCGCGACGTCCGCTACATCCTCCGCTGGAATGAATACAACGCGCCGCTGCGGCGCAATGTGACGATCGAAGATGTGGGCGAGGCCGGCGTCTATCTTCTCTCCGCCATGTCGCGCAGCGTCACCGGCGAAGTGCATCACGTCGATGCCGGCTATCACATCGTCGGCATGAAGCACCCGGACGCGCCGGACATCACCGTCGGCAATAATGGCGGCAACGGCAAGGAATGACGGCGGGTGGGAGCAGAGCGACAAGGCAAGCTGGAACCGGGGTCGCTGGACTGGATTGCTTCGCTGGCGTGACGCCTAAACTAAACAGCAGCGGCCGGATCGACGTCCGGCCGCTGTCACGAAACACCGCTCAAGGCGCCTCGCGAATTCCGAAGCTGACGGCGCGGCCCCAATACGAGGCTCGCGCTTATGTCGTTACTTCGACATCTTCTTCTTCTTCTTTTTCTTCGTCGCCATGATCTTCTTCCTTCTGATCCGATGAACCTATGGCAGGTTGAGTTCAAGCTTTGCGGGCGTTGTCTCGGTCCCTGGCCTTCGCCCCCCTTACCGCTTCGAACGATGCCATAAAGAGGCGTTTCCCACAACCAAAAAGTCGCAAATAACCCTGATTTTTCCGTTGCTTAACAGATGTTCAGCTTGTTATTAATCAGCGTTCAGCGAGATGAACAGCAAATGAACACCGGTCTTCGAAGCATGGCGCAGGAGATTTGACCGGCTGGAATACGCGGGCTACGAAGCCGACGCCCCTTCAATTTAGTCATTCAACGTCGTGCCGCGCCTATGTCGTTCAACACGTTCGGGCATTCGTTCCGCGTCACCACCTTCGGCGAAAGCCACGGGCCGGCGATCGGCTGCGTGGTCGACGGCTGCCCGCCGCGCATTGCGCTGAGCGAGGCCGACATTCAGCGCCATCTCGATCAGCGCCGGCCCGGCCAATCGCGCTTCACCACGCAGCGCCAGGAGCCGGACTTGGTCAAAATTCTTTCCGGCGTGTTCACGGACGAAGCGACCGGGAGGCAGGTGACGACCGGCACGCCGATTGCGCTCATGATCGACAATGTCGATCAGCGCGGCAAGGACTATGCCGACATCAAGGACAAATACCGTCCCGGCCACGCCGATTACACCTACGACATCAAATATGGCCTGCGTGACTATCGCGGCGGCGGCCGCCAGTCGGCGCGCGAGACGGCGACGCGCGTCGCCGCCGGCGCGATCGCGCGCAAGATCGTGCCGGATCTTAACGTGCGCGGCGCCCTGGTGCAGATAGGCCAACATCGGATCGATCGGGGGCGGTGGGATTGGGCCGAGGTCGAACGCAATCCGTTCTTCTGCCCCGACGCGGAAAAGGCCGCTTTTTTTGCCGAATATCTCGACGGCGTGCGCAAAAGCGGTTCGTCGATCGGCGCCGTCATCGAGGTCGTCGCCGAAGGCGTGCCGGCGGGGCTCGGCGCGCCGATCTACGGCAAGCTCGACGGCGATCTTGCCGCTGCGCTGATGAGCATCAACGCCGTCAAGGGCGTTGAGATCGGCGCCGGGTTCGCGGCGGCGGCGCTCAGCGGCGAGGAGAATGCCGACGAGATGCGCATGGGTAATGACGGCAAACCGATCTTTCTCTCCAACAATGCCGGCGGAATCCTCGGTGGCATTTCCACCGGCCAAGCGGTGGTCGCGCGTTTTGCAGTTAAGCCCACGTCGTCCATCCTGACGCCGCGGCGTACCGTGGATCGCTACGGCCGTGACACCGACATCTCGACCACAGGCCGCCACGATCCTTGCGTCGGCATCCGCGCCGTGCCGGTCGGCGAGGCCATGGTGGCGTGCGTCATCGCCGATCACTATCTGCGCCAGCGCGGCCAGGTCGGCGCCGCGCCGGATTGGCCGTTCCCTGAGCCGGCGCGCTGAAGCGGCAGCTCGCGGATTGCAAAGACGATAGATGGACGACGCTCACCAACGCATCAGGACGGCCGTCACCGCCTTCGCCCGCGGCGAAATCGTCATCGTCGCGGATGATGACGACCGCGAAAACGAGGGCGATCTTTTCGTCGCGGCCTCGCTCTGCACGCCCGAGAAAATGGCGTTCATCATTCGCCACACTTCGGGCATCGTCTGCGCGCCGGTCGCGCCGGAGGAAGCGCGGCGTCTCCATCTCGAGCCGATGGTGGCGCGCAACGATGCGCCGCTCGGCACCGCCTTCACCGTCTCGGTCGACGTCCGCCATGGCCTCACCACCGGCATTTCCGCGGAGGAACGCACCAATACCGTGCGCGCGCTTGCCAATGGCAATATGGCAGCGGCCGATTTCGTGCGGCCCGGCCACGTGTTTCCGCTGGTGGCCAAGGAAGGCGGCGTGCTGATGCGCTCGGGCCACACCGAAGCCTGCGTCGATCTCTGCCGGCTCGCCGGCCTGCCGACGGTCGGCGTGCTCGCCGAACTCATGAATGACGACGGCACCGTGATGCGCGGGCCGGAGCTTGCCGCCTTTGCCGACCGCCACCGGCTGCAGCGCATTTCAATCGCCGAACTGATCGCCTACCGGCAAGCGCGCGACAAGCTGATCGAGCGGGTCGGCGAGTTTCCGGTGGAGTCCGAGATCGGGACACTGAGCGGCTACGCCTTCGTGACGCCGTTCGACCCGGTCCATCACATGGCGTTCGTCTATGGCCGTGTCGGCGACGGCAAGAACGTGCTGACGCGGCTGCATCGCGCCGATCTCATCATGGACGTTTTCGGCGGAGCCAAAGTGATCCATCGGACGCTCGACCGCTTCAAGGTCGAGGGCAGGGGGGTTCTCGTGGTTCTGCGGGACGGCACCGCCGGGGTGCCGGTGGTCGCCATTCCGAAATCCGAGGAAACCGCCTCCGGCGAGGCGCGCAGCCGGCAATGGCGCGAGGTCGGACTCGGCGCCCAGATTCTCAAGGATCTCGGCGTCGCATCGATACGGCTTTTGACGCCCTCGCGACACACCACCTATGTCGGCCTCTCCGGCTTCGGTATCGAGATTGTGGGAACGGAGGCGATCGAGAGGTGAGCGCGGTGTGTGCCGGCGCACCGGCAACAATCGAGGGGCTAGAATGAACAGGATTGCTTCGCGCATTGGCACGGCCTTGGCGGTCGTAGCCGTCGGCCTCACCGTATCGGCCTGCGGCTACAACACGATTCCGACACTTGAGGAGCAGGCCAAGGCCCGCTGGTCGGACGTGCAGAATCAGTATCAGCGGCGCGCTGATCTCATCCCCAATCTGGTGGCCACGGTCCAGGGCTACGCCGCACAGGAGAAGGGCGTGCTCACCGCCGTCGTCGAGGCGCGCGCCAAGGCGACGCAGACCAAACTCGATGCCTCGCAACTCACCGATCCGGAAAAACTCAAGGCTTTCCAGGACGCGCAGAACCAGCTGTCCGGCGCGCTCGGTCGGCTCCTGGCGGTGACGGAGAACTATCCCGATCTCAAATCCAACGCCAACTTCCTGGCGCTGCAGTCGCAGCTCGAAGGCACCGAGAACCGCATCGCGGTGGCGCGGCGCGATTACATCGAGGCGGTGCGTGCCTACAACACGTCGCTGCGCACGTTTCCGACCATCATCTGGGCGAAGACGCTATTTTCTGGCAACAAACCGATGGCGGAATTCACCGCGAGTGAAGGTGCAGAAAAGCCGCCGCAGGTGAAGTTTTGATGTTGCCGCCACGCCACCGCGGGCCCAAGGCGAAGCGCCGGGCGAAGCGATCCGGCACTCGGCCTGGGTTACTTTGGCCCTTCGGGTCGCGCGATGGCAAAGGTTTCGTTGCTCCGGCGAGCGTTCTCATCGCAGCGTTCCTTCTCGGCGTCGCGTCACTCGCCGCGACCCTCAATTTTCCTCAACTGACCGGCCGCGTGGTCGATGAAGCAGGCGTCATGTCGGCGGCGAGCCGCAGCGACGTCGCGGCAAAGGCGAAGGATTTGGAAGACAAATCCGGCATCCAACTTGTCGTCGCCACGGTGAAATCATTGCAAGGCAGCGATATCGAAACCTATGCCAACGGGCTCTTTCGCTTCTGGAAGCTCGGCGAGGCCAAAAAGAACAACGGCGTGCTCCTTCTCGTCGCCCCGGTGGAGCACAAAGTGCGCATCGAGGTCGGCTACGGCCTTGAGGGCACGCTGACCGACGCGCTGTCGTCGGTCATCATCGCCAGCACCATCACGCCGCGGTTCAAGGTCAATGATTTCTCCGGCGGCATCGAGCGCGGAGTGGACGCCATCATCAGCGTGCTCAGCGGCGACACCACGGAATGGCAGCGCAAGACCAATGTCCGTTCCGACGATCCGTCGGCAGCCTTCCATGGCCTTTTTCCGGGATTGCTGCTTGTGCTGATGATCTTCGTCGTCTGGTACCTGATCAGTCATGCCAATGGCCCGCCGTCGGGTCGAGGCGGGCGCGGCGGACGTGCCATTTTCGTACCCTACGGCGGCTACGGCGGTTTTGGCGGCGGCGGATTTTCCGGCGGCGGTGGTTTCGGCGGCGGCTTTGGCGGCGGCGGCGGTTCGTCCGGCGGTGGAGGAGCCTCGGGGAGCTGGTGATGGAGCTCAGCAAAGAGGATCGCGAGGCGGTCGCGGCGGCTATTCGTGAGGCGGAGAAGCACTCCAGCGGGCAGATCGTCTGCGTGCTCGCCCACTCATCTTCGGACTATGCCCATGTTCCGATCCTGTGGGCGAGCGTGCTGGCGCTCCTCCTTCCCTGGCCGCTCATTGAATTCACCTCGTGGAGCGTGCAGCGGATTTTTCTGCTGCAGATCGCCGTTTTCCTCGGCGCGGCGCTGGTATTTTCCTGGATGCCGCTGCGCTTGGCGCTGGTTCCCGGCGCGGTACGACGCGCGCGCGCGCATCGCGCCGCGCTCGAGCAGTTCGTGGTGCGCCGGGTCGCGCACACCAAGAATCGCACCGGCGTGCTCGTCTTCGTGTCGCTTGCGGAGCGCTACGCGCGCATCATCGCCGACGAAGGCATCGCCCAGAAGGTTCATGGTTCGGAGTGGCAGGCGGCGATCGACGAACTGGTCAGCCACATACGCGGGGGCCGCATCGCCCAAGGTTTGATCGCCGCGATAGAACGCTGCGGCGCCGCGCTTGCGGCGCATGCGCCGGCCGACGGCCCGGTGAACGAGTTGCCGGACCGACTCTACGTGATGTAGCGCGGGCTGTTGTTTTCCGCCGCCAGCGGCTAGGAGGAGCTGTCGTCGCCGAATAATAAGGATCAGCCATGCTGGTTGGCGTGCCGAAGGAGATCAAGGACAACGAATACCGCGTCGGCATCGTGCCCTCGACAGCGCGCGAGCTTACCGACCAAGGCCACCAAGTCGTGGTGGAAGCAGGGGCGGGATCGGGGGCCGGCCTGTCGGATGCCGATTATCGGGCCGCGGGCGGCGAGATCGTCGCCGACGCCGACGCCGTCTATGGCCGCGCCGAGCTGATCGTGAAGGTGAAGGAGCCGCTCGCGGTGGAGCGCAGGAAGCTGCGCCAAGGCCAGGTGCTGTTCGCCTACCTGCATCTCGCGCCCGACCGCGAGCAGACCGAAGATCTGATCAAGGCCGGCGTCACCGCGATCGCCTACGAAACCGTGACCAGCCCGCAGGGCGCGCTGCCTTTGCTCACGCCGATGTCGGAAGTGGCCGGCCGCATGGCCCCGCATGTGGGCGCCCGCTGCCTGGAAAAGGAGAATGGTGGGCGCGGGGTGCTGCTCGGCGGCGTGCCGGGCGTACCTCCGGCCAGCGTCGTCATCCTCGGTGGCGGTGTTGCCGGCACGAACGCGGCCTTGATCGCCGCCGGCATGGGTGCCGATGTCGCCGTGCTTGACCGTAATCCGGAGGCGCTGCGCCGTGTCGCCGCACAGTTGGCCGGGGTGCGCACGCTGTTCTCCACGCGCGACGTCGTCGAGCTCCTCTGCCGGCGCGCCGACCTGGTCATCGCCACGGTTCTGGTGCCGGGCGCGACCGCGCCGAAATTGATCTCGGCGCAAACCGTGAAGGCGATGAAGCCGGGCTCGGTGATCGTCGATGTCGCCATCGATCAGGGCGGCTGTGCCGAGACGTCACGGCCGACCACGCATTCGCATCCGACCTACGTCGTCGACGATGTCGTGCACTATTGCGTGACCAACATGCCGGGTGCGGTCGGTCGCACCTCGACCTTCGCGCTGAGCAACGTCACCACGTCCTTCGTCCTGGCGCTCGCCGACAAGGGCTGGCGGCGGGCGCTGAGCGAGGACGCGCATCTGCGCGACGGGCTTAACGTGCACGACGGCCGCATCACCTGTCGCGCCGTCGCCGACGCCCTCGGGCTGCCCTATACGCATGCCGATCAGGCGCTGCGCATCTGAGCAGCCCTTGCCCGCCAGGGCGCGAAGCCGGCCGCCACCATCGAGCGGTCACCGCGCCGACGCTCGGCACTTGCGCCGGTCACTGCGCCGCGTCCTTCTTCAAAATATTCACGTCCGATTGCGCATCGGCGGCGCTCTCGAAAATATGCGGAGCGACGCCGCGCTTTTCCAGCGCTTCGCCGAGTTTTATGCGCAGGAAGCCGCTGGTCGTGTAGCGTGAGACGCCGGAATAGAAGCGGTCCATCAGGCCGCGTACCGCGGCGGAGTATTCATCGAGCAGCTCGGGCACGATGGAGAAATTATCGTAGTTGACGATAGCGTAGACCCGGTGCCCGAGCGGCGCCAGCTTGCTCTCGACCGCCTTGACGATGGCGCGAATTTCGCCGTGGGTGCGCACCGCGTATCGTTCGAAATTGACGAAGAACAAGTTCTGCTGCGGATCGTAGGTGAAGCGCTGGTCGAGCGGTATGCTGAGCAGGTCGTCGCGCAGTCCCATGGGTCCGGCCCGGAAGATGCGCTCGTCCATCAGTTCGGGCGTGTCGGGAACGATCGGCTTGAAATCCATTTGCGCGAGAATGTCATGCTCGATGTCGACTCCGGGCGCCACCTCGCTCAGCTCAAGCCCGGCGGGGGTCAAGGCGAACACGCAGCGCTCGGTGACATACAGCACCTGCTGGGCGCGCGCGGCGGCGAACGGGCCGCTGAAGGTCACGTGCTCCACCTCGGCGACGAATTTTCGCGCCGTACCCTCGTTGAGGATGACGAGCTTGTCGTTTTCGATGGCGACGCGTAGCGCGCCGGCGTTGAAGGTGCCGACGAATATCACCTTCTTGGCGTTCTGGCTGATATTGATGAAGCCGCCGGCGCCGGCGAGCTTGGGCCCGAACTTGCTGACGTTCAGATTGCCGCGGGCGTCGACCTGAGCGAGGCCGAGGAAGGCCATGTCGAGGCCGCCGCCGTCATAGAAGTCGAACTGATAGGGTTGATCGATGACCGCCTGGGTGTTCGTCGCGGCGCCGAAATTGAGGCCGCTCGCCGGTATGCCGCCGATGACCCCGGGCTCCGCCGTCAGCGTGATCAGGTCGATGATCTTCTCCTCATTGGCGACGTCGGCGATGCCTTCGGGCATGCCGATGCCGAGATTGACGACGCTGTTTGCTTTCAACTCGAAGGCCGCGCGCCGCGCGATGATCTTGCGCTCGCTCATCTCCATCGCCGGCAGCGAGCTCACGCGGACCCTGATTTCGCCGGAAAACGCCGGATTGTAGCTGGTGGCGAATGTCTGCCAATGGTTCTCGGGCTTGGCGACTACGACGCAGTCGACCATGATCCCCGGCACCTTCACCTGGCGCGGATTGAGGCTGCCGCTCTCGACCACGCGCTCGACCTGAGCGATGACAATGCCGCCGGAATTGCGCGCCGCCATGGCGATGGCCAAAACCTCGAGCGTCAGCGCCTCGCGTTCCATGGTGAGGTTGCCATCCGGGTCGCCGCTGGTGGCGCGGATGATGCCGATGTCGATCGGGAACGCCTTGTAGAACAGGCACTCGGTGCCGCCGAGCGTGACCAGCTCGACAATATCCTCGGTGGTTCGCGGGTTGAGCTTGCCGCCGTCATTGCGCGGATCGACGAAGGTGCCGATTCCGACTTTGCTGACATGGCCGGGGCGGTGGGCGGCGATGTCGCGGAATAAATGGGTGATGACGCCCTGCGGCAGATTGTAGGCCTCGATCTGGTCGGCAATGGCGAGTTGCTGCAGCTTCGGCACCAGGCCCCAGTGACCGCCGATCACGCGTTTGACCAGGCCCTCATGGGCGAAATGGTTGAGGCCGCGATCCTTGCCGTCGCCCTGGCCGGCCGCGTAGACGAGGGTGAGATTGCGCGGCTTGCCGGTACCGTGCGGCGGCTCGGCCTCGGCCGACAGGTACAGCTCCTCGAGTGCCAGCGCGATTTCCTCGGCAAATCCGATGCCGACGAAACCCCCGGTCGCGACCGTGTCGCCATCGCGGATCAGGCGCACGGCTTCGGCGGCGGTAACGACCTTTCCCTTCTCGGAATTTCGGAGATACGGCAATGCAGGGTGTTGCGACATCTCGGGTCCGCCCCTTGGCTTCCAGTCAAGCTCCGTTTGGCACGAAGATCAATGTTCGAACCGGCTCACGCCGGGCGCGTCACTTCCTCCAACAGGTAGACGAAAGATGCGTAGTCCTTGCCAGTTGCGAGGTTCAGACCGATCTCGCAGGTGCGGTTGCTGCCGAGATAGGCGGCGAATCCGTCGGCGCCGACCTCCGCCGCTTCCTCCGCCGTCGCCGAACGCGTAAGTTCGGGATGGAGGAAGCCGCGATCGCCGGCGAAGCCGCAACATGCATGAGCGGCCGGCATTATTGCCTCATCGGCCATCGCAGCAGCGAGCGCCTGCAGCTTGTTTGCGAGCTTAAGGTGATTGATCGAGCAGCTCGGATGCACGACCGCCGACGCGGCCTTGCGCCGGATTTCGAGCTTCGGCAGCAACCGGTCATGGGCCCAGGCGACCGAGTCTAAAACTGCGAGCTGGGCGTGGCGCGCGCGGTTCCGCGGTGTCAGATAGTCGACGATTTCGCTGCTGATCCCGAGCGAGCACGAGCTCGCGTCGCAAACGATCGGCAGCCTGCCGCCGTCGCTCCAGCGCCACAGACTTTCCGCGATACGGTTCGCCATGACCGCGTTGCCGTCGCCGAAGCCTTTCGAGTGCCAAATGGTCGCGCAACAATGGCCGCCGACATCCGCGGGAATCCACAATGGCATCCCCGCGCGTGCCGAGACGGCGATCATGGTTTCCTGCAGCGACGGCTCGCGCTCTTGGCCTCGCATCCGGCCGAAGATGCGGTTGACGCAAGCGGTGAAGTAGACGCCGGCGGCGCCTTGGCGCGGCGTTTTCGGCAAGCGGGCCCCGGCGGGGGCCGGCATGTTCGGCAGCCAGCCCGGCATCACCTCCTTGCCCGCAACCGCACGGGCCATGTCGGTGATTGCCATGATGGTGCGGTCGCCGAGCATGTCTGCCGCTGCGCCGGCGGCGCCGATCGCGATGCGCGCGACCTGCTCCACAGTGCCGAACCGTCTCGCCAACGTCGCGGCGACCCGCTCGGCGCGCCGCCCGTGCCCGAGATGGCGCAGATGTTTCATCAACGCGCCGGTATTGATGTCCACCGGACAGGCGATCGAACACGACCCGTCGCCCGCGCAGGTTTGGACCGCGTCGTAATCATAATCCGCGAGAATCTTAGCGGACACGTTTGAGGCTTCCGGTTGCCGCGCCATTTCCCGGCGCAGCGCGATCCGCTGACGCGGGGTCGTCGTCAGGTTGCGGCTGGGGCAGACCGGTTCGCAAAAGCCGCATTGGATACAACGGTCGACGGTCATGTCGATCGTCGGCGCCGTCTGCAGGTTCTTCAGGTGGCTTTCCGGATCCTCGGTCAGCATGACCCCCGGCGAGAGAATGTTCTCAGGATCGGCAAGCCGTTTCAGTTTCCACATCAGCGCGGCAAGTTTCGTCCCCCATTCCCGCGCGACGTAAGGCGCAATGTTGCGTCCGGTGCCATGCTCGGCCTTGAGCGAACCGTCGTATTTGCCGACCACCAGCTCAACGATGTCGTGCATGAATGCTCCATAGTGGGCGATCTCCTTCGGATCGTTGAGGAAAGGTGTGATGAGGAAGTGCAGGTTGCCGGCCGAAGCGTGTCCGAAGACGATCCCGGCGTAGCCGTGCTTGGCGAACAGGGCTTGCAGATCGAGCGCGCCGTCGGCGAGCCGCTCCGTCGGAAAGCAGACGTCCTCGAGGATAAAGGATGAGCCCGAGGGCCTGGCGCCGCCAACCGATGCAAGCAGGCCGCTGCGCACGTTCCAGAACTGCGCGGCAAGAAGAGGGTCGCGGGTGAACTCCGCGGGCTCGAGCAATTTCAGCCCGGCCAATGTCGCATTGGCGACACGCTCGGCCTCGGCACGGGCAGCCTCATTGGGCGCGCGGAATTCGACGAGCAGCGCCGCGGTTTTCTCAGGCAATGATTTCCAGCGAGCCGGCACCCCCGGCTTTTCCTCCACCGCCCGCAGCGAGGCGCGGTCGAGCAGCTCGACCGCGGCCGCGCCGTTGTCGACAAACGGCTTCACAGCCGCGCATGCCGCATGCATGTCGGGAAAAATCATGAACGACGTGAGCCGGTACTGATCGTCGGGGATCGTCTGAAAAACCGCTTCCGCAATAAAGGCGAGCGTGCCCTCCGAGCCGACGATCAGGCGACGAAAAATTTCCAGCGGCGTCGCGCCATCGAGAAACGCCTCCATGTGATACCCGGTGGTGTTCTTGATGCGGAACTTCTTGCGCAGACGCGCCACGAGATCCGGGTCCGATTCGATTTCGCGCTTGATCTCCATCAGTCCGGTGGCGAGCGCCGGCTCCGCGCTTGCGAAAAGCGCTTCGGCCCCCTCTCGCGCGCTATCGATCAACGTGCCCGAGGGCAGCATGAAAGTAAGCGACGACAACGTCTCGTACGAGTTCTGCGTCGTGCCGCAGCACATGCCGCTGGAGTTGTTGGCGACGACGCCGCCGATCGTGCAGGCCGACGCGCTTGCCGGGTCGGGGCCGAGGCGGTAACCGTGCGCGAGCAGCGCGAGGTTTGCGCGCGATAGGATCGTGCCGGGGCGCGCGCGCAGGCGCCGTCCCTGCGCTTCAACACTGACACCGGCCCAATGCCGCCTCACGTCGACCAGGATGCCGTCACCCTGCGCTTGGCCGGATAGGCTCGTGCCAGCGGCGCGGAACGTCACGCTCTCATGCTCACGCCGCGCGTATTCGAGCACCTTGCGCACGTCGTCCACATCGCGGGCGAGCACGACCACCTTGGGAAAAAGGCGATAAGGACTGGCGTCGGTGGCAAAGCGGATAAGATCGATGGGTCGGCAGAGCATGCGGTCCGCGCCAAGCAGCGCGGCGAGATCATCGCGCAGCCGCGGCGGCGTCCCCGCCGCGAGCGCGTCCGGCGCGCGGTCGCGCTGCGGCGTGCGCGCCGGCGACATGATGGCCCGAGCATCGGGCGACGGGAGCGACGGCATGACGAAGCGGCCGAGATGGTTCGGCAAAGTACCTGGACACGGCGGGTGCAGACAATAAATTCCTCTCCTGGCCGCAGGGGCCCTGACGCGACGCAAGGGCCGACCCGACTCGCGGCTCTATGATCGTCGCAAACCGGCGCACGCTGCGGAGCAAGTGCCGGGTGGGAGCTCAGCACCACCATGACGCATGTGCAGAAGACAAAGCTGGTCGGTTATCCGTGGAGGATGCTCTTCGATCTCGTATTGGACGTTAAGAACTATCCGCAGTTCGTGCCGCATTGCCGCGAAGTGAGGTTGTTGTCGCACAAGAGCGAACAGCCGGGCACGACCGTCATCGTGTCGCGGATGACCGTCGGGTTCGCGGCGTTCGAAGTCGGCTATGTCAATCGCACCACAGGCGACGCGATCGGCCGGCGCATCATCGTCGAGGCTACTGATGGGCCGTTGCGGTATCTAAAGGCTGTCTGGGGCTTCGAGCCGCAGGACGAGCATCACACAAACGTGCATTTTTCGGTGAACTACGAATTCAGCAACCCGATACTGGCGGCGGTCGCGTCGGGAGTCTTTAGCGTGATGTTTGGCAAGATTCTGGACGCCTTCGAACGGCGCGCGTGCCGTCTATTTTCCGACACGGCGGCCATCGGCGTCGCGCGCCGGCGCTGAGCGTGGCCGTACCCTGCCCCTTGCCTGGTCAGCGCCGGGCCACCACCAGTTGATAAAGTCCACCGAAGAACAGGCGCTGGTGCGTGATGGTCGCGCGCGATTGCGACAGCCAGCCGGTGATTTCTTCCCGCCACAAATCGAGGGCGAACGGCTCGAGCTTCGGAAGCACGAACGGAAATAGATAGCGCAGCGGATGCCACCAGCGCGGTCGCGCATAATCGACGATGACGATCTTGCCTCCCGGCTTGACGACGCGGAGCACCTCGCTCAGCGTTCGCTCGCGCCAGCTGCGCGGCTGTTCGTGCAGCAGAAAAAATACGATGACCCGGTCGTAGCTGGCATCGGGCAGCTTGAGGTCCTTGGAATCCATCGCCAGCAACCTAGCCGGCGCCGCGTCTGCCAATTTGCCGCGCAGATTTTTCAGCTGGATCGGCAGCACGTCGACGATGTCGATCGATCCGCCGCCCGCCGCCGCCCGTTGGCTCAAACGATTGGTGAGATCGCCGTAGACGCATGCCACTTGCAAGGTCGTCCCGGGCAATGATTCGCCCATTTCCGCCAGCGCCGCATCGCGCAACCGCACATAATTGCCAAAGAGGATGAGGTTGACCAGCCATTGCCGCTCGAACAGCTTTACCGCGTTGGGATGAATATAGGCCCACCAATAGTGATTGCGCAGATAGTCGGGCACCAATGACGGTGGATGTAGCTCAAAGGCCTCGCTGGCCTTGCCCGCGAGTTCGGGCGTGATCGGCAGCACATCGCTTGCCAGCATCCATTTCGGCCGCATGAATGTCCCCCGAGAGTTCGATTACAGCGATCTTTCAACCGTCACAGCGAGCGCGCCCGGTAAGGCACACGCTTAGTCAGCCGTTGCATTGAGGTAAGTCAAGGGGTTAATTCGCTTCGGCGGTCGCGCTTCTAAAGTGGAACCAGCGCCACGGTCAGGCTGCGGACGCCTTGTGCGCCGTGGATAAGGACCCCTTCGATGTCCGCGGTGGCGGAGGGGCCGGTCACCAGCACCGCGTAACGAGCGGTCTTGAACCGCGGGTCGCCGTAAGCCTGATGCAGATTGCCGACGATGCGCGTCGGATCGAGCAGAACGACGAGGTGTTGCGCCAGATAGGCGAGGGCGTTCACCTTCAGTTCCTCCTCGCTGAGCCAGACCGAGCCGGTCTCGGCGACGCCGAATGCCGCGCGGACGACGCCGACATCGACATCGGCCAAAGCGGTCGGCTCCACGCCGGCATCGAGCGTCCGCGTTCCGCGCACCTCGGGCGTGGCCGAGCAGATCACAACGGCCTCCGGGAACAGCGAACGCACCAAGGCGTCGAGGTCTGCGCCGTCGAGCGGTGGAGCGAATTTTCCGCCCATGCTCGTCAGAGTTTCCCGGAACGCCTCCAGCAAAGGCCGCGCGGTTCGCTCGAACAGCGGAACCGCGGGAACGGGCGTGGCCGGCGTTGGCTGGTTCGCCCGCACTGCGGCGAGGATCGCGTCGCGGCTCGTCATTGATGCGCCCTGTTCTCAAGATACCAGCTGCGAAAGCTCTGTTTTGGCGGCTCCGGCACCTCGCGCTGGCGTCCCCAAGGATTGAGCCAGTTGTAGATCGCGAAGCGCGGCAGATGCTCGAAGGCCAAACCCGCCGCGGAAATCGCCGCGCGATAGAGGCGGGGCTCGCTCATCACTTTGCCGATGATGCGGATCGCCTCCTTCTTGACCAGCGGCAGCTGATTGCGCGCGGCCATTACCTGCCGCCATTTGTAGATCTGCTCGTGGATGTTGATCTTGACCGGACAGACATTGGTGCAGCTGCCGTTGAGCGTCGAGGCGTAGGGCAGGTTGCTGTATTTGCGGATATCGAAAGCGGGATCGATGATGATGCCGATCGGACCGGAATAGGTCGCCCCGTAGCTCAGGCCGCCGCTGCGGCGGTACACCGGACAGGTGTTCATGCACGCGCCGCAGCGGATGCACTTGAGCGAATACCAGAAGTCCTTCATGCCCAGGCGTTGCGATCGCCCGTTGTCGACGAGCACGATGTGAAGCTCGGTGCCCGGCCGCGGCGCGCGGAAATGCGACGTGTATTGCGTGATCGGTGAACCCAGTGCGCTGCGCGACAGCAGGCGAATGAACAGCGCGAGGTGCTCGATTTTCGGAATCACCTTCTCGATGCCGATGCAGGCAATATGCAGCTTGGGCACGTTGGCGCTGAGATCGGCGTTGCCTTCGTTGGTGCAGACGACGAAGCTTCCGCTCTCCGCAACGGCGAAATTGGCGCCGGTCATGCCGGCCTCGGCGGCAAGGAAATACGGTCGCGTGTTGCGGCGCATCGCTTCGGCGAGGTAGTGCACGTCGTTATTGCCCGGCTCCGACCCGATCGTCCTGGCGAATACCGCCGAGACGTCGCCGCGCAGCTTGTGCACCGCCGGGACCACGATGTGGCTCGGCGGCTCATCGTCCAGCTGCTGGATGCGTTCGCCGAGATCGGTCTCGATCACCGCGACGTTGCGCGTCTGCAGGAATGCGCGCATGTCGCATTCCTCGGTCAGCATCGATTTGCTCTTGACCAGCGTCTTGGCGCCGTGCGCCGAGAGGATGTCGTAGACGATCTGGTTATGCTCGCCGGCGTCGCGCGCCCAATGCACCTGTGCGCCGTTGCTCTTGGCGCGGGCTTCGAACTCTTCGAGATAATCGGCAAGGTGCGACAGCGTGTGCTCCTTGATCGCGGAGGCGAGGTTGCGCAATTCCTCCCATTCGGGGATGCCGTGCGCCTGCCGGTCGCGCTTGAGCCGCAGATCCCACAGCCGCCGGTCGTGAAATTCCAGATGCGCCGTGGCTTCGATGAAATGCGACGACGCCTCGGCGTGATCGACCGGCTTCATGCGCGACTCCCGTTCAAGATCTGGGCGATGTGGATGAAGCGGATGTCGAGGCCGAGGCGTTCGGCGCAGCCTTTCTGATGCATGAGGCAGGACATGTCGGCCGAGACGATGTACTCGGCTCCGGCGCGATGATGATCCTCGACCTTGTCGTAGCCCATCTTGGCCGAGACCGGCTCTTCGAACACGGCAAACGTGCCGCCGAAGCCGCAGCATTCGTCCGGCCGGCTCGGCGTCACGAACTCAATGCCTTTTACCTTGCACAACAGGTCGAGCGGTTTGGAGAAGAACGGCTCGTCGATCTCCGAGGCCTTGGCGGTGCGCAGCTTGCGCAGCGTCGTGCAGGTGTTGTGCAGTCCGACCTTGTGCGGAAATTCCGCCCACGGGAACGCGTCGACCTTGACCACGTCATGGAGAAATTCGACCAGTTCATAGGTGTTGCGGCGGACCCGCTCGACCTGCGGCGTCTGCGGGATTGCATCGAGATGCTCGCGCACATGATGGGCGCAGCTGCCCGATGGCGTAACGATCGTTTCGAACTCCTGAAAGTTGGCCACGAACAATGCCTCGGCGCCGGCCGCATCTTTTTGGCAACCACTGTTCGCCATCGGTTGACCGCAGCATGTTTGGTCGAGCGGATAGACCACATCGATCCCGAGCCGCTCCAACAGCTGCAGCGTCGCGATGCCGACCTCGGGAAAGAAAGCATCGATGTAGCAGGGGATGAACAGTCCCACGCGCATTCGACTTCCCTCTTTCCGGCGCCTGGCCGGTGGTCGGCCGCTCTCGTCGAACGATGCTTGCGCCGGAAGCCGCGGCCGCTCTTGCTCAAAAATCGGCTGCCGCCCCGGATCTGGGTCCAGGGCGGCCTTTCAGATCGTGGGTCAGTGCAGCTTTATCATCGTCGGGTCAACGAGATAGAAGCCGATACCGATCACGATCAGATAACCCAGCAGCACCAGTGTCCAGCCGAAATTGTGTCGAATGACCTCGCCCTCGGCGCGCACGAACTTGCTGGTGGAGACCCCGACGCTGGCGGTCTGCGGCGCGATCGGCTTGCCGATCTCGGCGCCGACCGAGTTCAAAGTCGGCAGCAGCAGCGGCGAGAATCCGAGCTGCACGCCGACCAGCGCCTGGAACTTGCCGAACATGGCGTTGGTCGAGGTGTTGGATCCGGAGAGGGCCACGCCGATGAAGCCGAGGATCGGCGCCACGACGATGAACCAAGTTCCGAGGTAGGAGAACCCCTTGGCAAGCGAGGACGCCATGCCCGAATAGTTGAACACGAAGGCCAGTCCGAAGATGAAGACGCCCACGAGTAGCGCGCCCCACATCTGATGGAATGTCTTGGCGAAGATGCCGCCGAGGTCTTGGGGTTTCAGCTTGCCGGCGAGGCCGAGCAGCACGGCCACGATCAGCCACGACGCCAGGATGGCGCTGCCGCCGACCCACGGGGCGAACTTGAACCCCGACGTGATGGTCGCCTTGGTTTCCGGCGCGAACGCCTGCACCGAGGCGGAGTACCAGCCCACCGCCGGCAGGCTCGACCACGGACCGGTCCAGGTCGCGACCACTACGACGAGCACGATGAAAGGCATCCAGGCCAGCAGCACCTCGCCGACAGTGAGCCCGTGCTCACGCTCGGTCTGCGCCAACACCGCCGCCGCCACCGGCTCGCCGCCATGACCGAGGATGCGGGCCGGACGCCATACCTTCAGTAGCAACAGCAAGGCGCAGAAGCAGACGATGGAGCCGGTGACATCCGGGAGATACGGGCCGAAGAAATAGGCGACCGGCCATTGCCCGACGATGTAGCCGAGCGACCCGACGATGGCGAGCGGCCAACCGTCCTTGAACCCGGTCTTGCCGGACACGAGATAGATCAGCACCCACGGCGGCAGCAGCGCGAGGATGGCGACCACCGATCCGACCGAGCCGGACACGGCCAGCAACGGATAGCCGGTCACTGCCGCCAAGGCGATGATCGGCGCGCCCAGCGCGCCGTAGGACACCGGCGCGTTGTTGGCGATGGCGGCGACGCGGATCGCGTCAAGATCGGTCAGCCCCAGCGAAATGAGGATCGGCGCCACCACTGCCCAGGGATAGCCAAAACCGACCAGGCCTTCGAGTAGAGCGCCGAAGGCCCAGGCGAACAGCATCGTCTGCACGCGGATGTCGAGCGTGCCCTGTGACACGAGCCAGCGCCGGAAGTTCTCGAACACGCCGGTGGCGCCGAGCGTGTTGAATAGGACAAGCCCCCAGAAGGTGATCCAGTCCACATACCAGATGCCGGTCGCCGAGCCGTAGAGATACGCCTGGATGCCGGTGTCGAACGGCATCTTCCAGATCCAGGCGGCCAGCACGAAGGTGACGATCGACCCGATCAGCACGGCCAGCCACGCCGACACCCGAAACACCGCCAGCAGCAAAAGCAGAAGCACGACGGGAACGAGGGCAATCACGCAGGTGATGCCGAGATTGCCGACCGGATCGACGATTTGTGTGAACATCGGTTCCCCCTGTGTTGACGCACCGCCGTCGAGATTTTTGCAGCGGCTTCCCTCAATTTGCTGCCAAGATGTCGCGGCGCTTGGCCGCCGCCTCAGATTTCCTCCGGTACCATGGCTATGGCGCCGCACGGGCATTCCTCGGCGCAGACGCCGCAGCCCTTGCAGTAATCGTAGTTGAAGCGAAAGCGTTGGCCGGGACCGAGCTTGATCACCGCATTGTCCGGGCACACGCCATAGCAATTATCGCATTCGAAGCAATTGCCGCAGGACAGGCAACGGCGGGCCTCGTAGAGCGCGTTGGTCTCGTCGAGCCCGCCCTGCACCTCCTCGAAGGTGCTTTGCCGGCGCGCGACCTCCAGCATCGGCCGCACCGTCTTTGGAGCGTCGGCGTAGTACCAGCCGTTGAGCTTGTCGATGCTGGCCAGTTCGTGCTTTTCCGCGGTCGTATAGGTGGTGCCGCGCAGCCAGGCATCGATGTGGCGAGCCGCCTTCTTGCCGTGGCCGACCGCCACCGTGACGGTGCGTTCGGAGGGGACCATATCGCCGCCGGCGAAGATGCCGGCATAGCCGGTCATCATGTTGGCGGCGACTTGCACAGTACCATCCTTGATTTCCAGTCCCGGCACGCCGTCGAGCAATGACAGATCCACGTCCTGGCCGAGCGCCAGCACCAGCGAGTCGGCTTCCAGCGTCTCGAACTCGCCGGTCGGCTGCGGGAAACCCTTGTCGTCGAGCTGCATCTTCTCGACCGTGAGCAGGCCCTCGTCCATGCGTTTGATGGTCGAGAGCCATTTCATCATGATGCCTTCCTGCAGCGCCTCCTCGACCTCGAAGTCGTGCGCCGGCATGCGAGCACGGGTGCGGCGATAGACGATGATCGCCTCGGTCGCGCCGAGCCGCTTGGCGGTACGCGCCGCGTCGATCGCGGTGTTGCCGCCACCATAGACGACGACCCGGCGGCCAAGCAGCGGCTTGTCCTCGCCTTCCATCGAGCGCAGCAGCGAGACGGCGTCGAGAATCTTTGCTGCCGAACCGGCGGGAATATAAGCGCGCTTGCCGATATGCGCGCCGACGGCGAGGAAACCCGCGTCGAAGCTGCCGGCGCGCATGTGTTCGACGATGCGGTCAACCTTGGTGTTGAGCTTTACGACCACGCCGAGAGCGATGATGCGCGCGATCTCGGCATCGAGCACGTCGCGCGGCAGCCGATATTTCGGGATGCCGAAACGCATCATGCCGCCGGCGAAGGGGCCGGCCTCGCGGATCTCCACCGCATGGCCCATGCGCCGCAGGTGATAGGCGGCCGACAGGCCCGAAGGTCCGGCGCCAACCACCAGCACGCGCTTGCCGCTCTCAGCCGCCGGCGGCGCAAACCGCCAGCCGCCGCGGATGGCGATGTCGCCGAGGAAACGCTCGACCGAGTTGATGCCGACCGCCTCGTCGATCTGCGCACGATTGCACGCGCTTTCGCAGGGGTGGTAGCACACCCGGCCCATCACCGCCGGCAGCGGATTGTCGGCGGTCAAGGTGCGCCATGCGGTTTCGTAATCGCCGGATTCGGCGTGGTAGAGCCAGCCCTGAATGTTCTCGCCGGCCGGACAGGCGTTGTTGCAGGGCGGCAGCCGGTCAACATAGACCGGCCGCGACGTGCGCCAGGATCCGGTCTGATTGGCGAGACTGGAGCCGACGTCGAGGCTAATTGCGAAGGGATGCTTCATCAGCCTCTGCCTCCTCGCCGATCAGATGGTATTCGGCGATGTTGCGGTCGGCAATCGCCTGCACCTGGGCGATGCGTTTCTTCCCCTCTTCCGAGGCGAAGAGATGGGCGAAGCGCCGTTGCGGTTTCAGGTAATCCTCGACCGGTACTTGGCGGCGGATCTTCCGGCTGCTGGTGACGACCCCGCGCTCGGCCTCGAACACCGGGAACAATCCGCATTCGACCGCAAGCCGCGCCAGGCGGATGGTATCGTGCGAGGCCGAACCCCAGCCGAGCGGGCAGGGCACGTGGATATGCAGGTATCGCGCGCCATGAATGCCCATCGCCTTCATGACCTTCCGCTCGAGGTCGTGCAGTTCGGCGACGGTGGCGGTCGCGACATACGGAATGCCGTGGGCAACGGCGATCTTCGGCACGCTCTTGCCGGTGCCGAAAATGGCTCCCGGTTCGGCTCCCAAGGCCGGCGTCGTCGCGGTGCGCGCTGCCGGCGGGGTCGCCGACGAGCGCTGCACGCCGGTATTCATGTAGGCTTCATTGTCGTAGCAGATATAGAGCACATCGTCGTTGCGCTCGAACATGCCCGACAGGCAGCCGAAGCCGATATCGGTGGTGCCCCCGTCGCCGCCCTGGGCAATCGCGCGTACCTCCGGTCGCCCCTTGACCCGCATCGCCGCGGCGATTCCCGTCGCCACCGCCGCGGCGTTGCCGAACAGAGAATGCAGCCACGGCGTCTGCCACGAGGTTTCCGGATAGGGCGTAGTGAATACCTCCAGACAGCCGGTGGCGTTGGCGGCGATCAGATTGCCGCCAGTGGCTCGCATCGCCGCGTCGATGGCGTAGCGCGCCCCGAGCGCCTCGCCGCAGCCCTGGCACGCCCGATGTCCGCAGGTCAGCGCATTGGAACGGTCGATCGACGCCTGCACCGAGCGTTGTTGCTCCGATACCAGGCGGTTGCCGACGGTGAAGGTGCCCTTCTGATAGAAGTGCAGCTTCTGCGTGGTGTCCAACATCGCGTCGTCGCTCACCGGCTTCCTCCCTCAGACCGGAGATTTTTCCGCGGCTTGACCAAGGCGGCGCAACAGGTTCTCGGCGGTCGGGCCCGAGCGTCGCACCTTGCGCACATAGTGCAACTCCTTGGCCACGATCTTCTCGTTGAGATCGAGAAAATGCGAACCCTCCCAAGGCTGCACCAAAGCCTGGCGCAGTGCGCGATGCAGCGCCGCGCGGGTGATCGGTCGTCCGCCCAACCCGGCGATGACCGAATGCACCTGCGGCGCGCTCGCGACATTGCGCAAGGCGAGGTCGACATTGTTGGCGAGCGGGCCGCCCATGCCGACCGCCAGGCTCTTTTCGATCACCACGACGTTGCGGGCACGCACCAGCTGTTCGCGCAGCGCCGCGGTCGGGAACGGGCGGAACGACACCAGCGTCACTAGGCCGACCGGCACGCCGTCAGCGCGCATCTCATCGATCGTCTCCTTGATGGTGCCGTTCACCGATCCCATGGCGACGACGATCAATTCGGCGTCCTCGGCGCGGTAGGAGCGCAGCAAGCCGCCGCTGTCGCGGCCGAACCGCGCCTTGAACTCGACGGCAAATTCGGGAATGAGCCGCAGCGCCAGCGTCTGCTTGTAGTGCTGCAGATAACGAACCTCGGTGAACGCTTCCGGTCCGACCATCGCCCCGATCGATATCGGGTGTTTCGGATCGAGCACCTGCACCGGTTCGTAAGGGGGAAGATAGGCGTCGACCTCGGCCTGCTCGGGAATGTCCACCCGCTCGACCGCGTGCGTGAGGATGAAGCCGTCAACGCAAACCATTACCGGCATCGACAATTCCTCGGCCAGACGAAAAGCCTGGATGTGCAGGTCGGCAGCCTCCTGGTTGGTTTCCGCGAACAGCTGCATCCAGCCCGAGTCGCACACCGCCATCGCATCGGAATGGTCGTTCCAAATATTGATTGGCGCGCCGATCGCGCGGTTGCCGAGCGTCATGACGATCGGCAACCCGAGACCGGAGGCGTTGTAGACGGCCTCCGCCATATAGAGCAGACCCTGGCTCGCCGTCGCCGTGTAGGCGCGCGCGCCGGCGGCCGACGCGCCGATCGCGACCGACAGCGCGGCGAACTCCGACTCGACGTTGATGAACTCGCATTTGCTGATTTCGCCGGTCCGCACCATCTCGCCGAGGCCCTCGACGATATGGGTCTGCGGCGTGATCGGATAGGCGCAAATCACCTCGGGCCGGCACAGCCCGATCGCCTCGGCCATCGCGCGCGAGCCTTCGATCTGCTTGAGCATGGCGGTCGCTCCTCAAGCCGCGGCGGCGGCAGCCGCCACGGCATCGTGCGCGGCCGTGGCTGCGGCGATATTCGCCGCCGCGATGTTCTTGGCGAAGGCGTCGCCGATCGCGGCATTAACCGCCTGCAAACCGACGATGCGGGTGAGACCGGCAAAGGCGCCGAGCAGTGCCGCGTTGGGAAGCGGACGCCCGACATGTCGAAGCGCGAGCTCGGATGCCGGCACGGTCAACGCGTGCCCTGCCGGCAATTGCCTGGCAATCGTCTCGAGATGCAACTCGGCGAGGCTGCGATTGCTGTTGACCAGCAGATAACCGGAAGGCTTGAGGCCCTGGAAGACGTCGATCACCTTGAACAGCGTCGGGTCCTGCACGATCAGCGCGTCGGGTTCCAGTATCGGCTCGCGCAGCCTTATCTCCTTGTCGTCGATGCGGCAGAACGAAACCACCGGCGCACCGGTACGCTCCGAGCCGAAGCTGGGAAACGCTTGCGCATGGCGGCCTTCCAAAAATGCCGCGACTGCCAGCATCTCCGCTGCGGTCACCACCCCCTGTCCACCTCGACCATGGAAGCGAATCTGGAACATCGGCCATCATTTCCGGGGGATGTCGCGGGCCCGCCGCCAACGTCGGCGACCGTAAGTCCGACGCCGACGGTCATCCCGCCGGCTACCTGGGCCATCCCTCTCAATTTTCGTCGTTTTAGCAGCACACCTTGTTTTCGATCCGCGTGAGCCGAGCGTTCCGACGTGAGGCGCAATAACGCGCGCTGAAAATCGCGCTTTGCGATCAGCCTCCGCTGCCTACACGCACCGGCCGTCACGGATTTACCGGAGCCCAGTATGCGCTTTCGAGACGACCAACCTTGATGTTGATCAATGTTCAAGATCGTCGGCGCCAGGATTTCGATGCGGGCTCTGACAGTCTCCTCAAGGCTCGAGCGTGCCCTCCCTGTGGCCTTACTAGACCCTCGTGATTGATCAAGATCAAGTGCAAAGATCGGGAACCGTGGCTCAATGCTCAGGCCCAGGACAGCGGCGGCCGGCAATGATCATATGCTCCTGTAACGTCATCAGCGATTGCGAGGTCGAAGCCGCATTTTCGGCGCCGAAGGCGCCGCGAACAATGTCGCAAATCTATCGGTGCCTCGGACACGAGCCAAACTGCGGCCGTTGCGCGCACACGATCCGGGAGATCATGAGACAAGACGGCAAGGCTTGCCGGCGCACGCGGGCGAAGTGAAAAGCCGTTGCGGAATCATCCTGCGAGCTTGAAACGCTCGATTTTCGGCTCGAAGCGCGAGCGGAAGATTTCCGCATCGAGCGGGTCCTCGAAGCAATAGCGCACGAAGGCGGCATATTCGTCCTCGACATACATGTCGAATTTGCCGGCATAGGCCATGAGGAAATTCATGATCTCGCTGTCGTCGGCGAGCTGCCGGCGCGGGAGCACCACTTGATACGGGCACTCCTCGTCGAGCCGGCGCAGCCAGGCGTTTCGCTTGTCCGGGTCCATGGTTGCCTTACCCCTTGACTCAGACGGGCAAGTGTTCTCTTTTTGTTCTCAAAAGTCAAGGCCCGTCAAAGGCCAAAATTCAAGAGCCTTAACAATGCCTGTCGAGTCCATCGGCGAGGCTTATTCGCTCGGCTGGCGCGTCACCGTCCGCTGTGTCCGCGGACGCGGCGACGGCCCAAATTCGCCTTCGAGCCGCGGGTGCAATTACCGCAAGGAATTGGACATGGAGACCCTGGCGTGGACGCGCGGCAGGGGATTCCCGCTTTCTCGTCTGGAAAGCCGTTTGCGCTGCCCACGCTGCGGCCCCGGCGATGTGGTCGTACTCTATCAGCCGCCCGCAAGCCTTGCCGTCAGCTGAGGCGGGATCGCATCTGCGGCCCTGATCATTCGACATCGAGCGGTTCGCTGCCGCTCGGCTTGCCGGCGGCATCGAGCGTGATCTTCTCCACGCGCGCCTCGGCCTGGCGCAACAAATCCTCGCAGCGGCGCTTGAGCGCCTCGCCGCGCTCGTAGATGGCGATCGATTCCTCGAGCGGCACCTTGCCTTCTTCAAGCCGCTTGACAATCGATTCCAGTTCCTCGATCGCGCGCTCGAATGGCAATTGTCCGACATCGTTATTGTCGTCTTGTTGCGCCATCGTCTGATCCTCGCCTTCAGCCCCGCATCAGCGCGGTGACGTGCGCCGCCGCAGAGTTCGCCAGCGCTTCGAGATCGTAGCCGCCTTCCAGCACCGACACCACGCGTCCGTCGGCGCAGCGATCGGCGACGTCCATGATTTTTCGCGTCGCCCAGGCGAAATCGCCCTCGTCGAGATTGAGGTTGGCGAGTGGATCGCGCATGTGGGCGTCGAAACCGGCGGAGATGACGATGAGTTCCGGCCGGAAGTCGCTCAGCCGCGGCAGGATCCTCTCCTCGAAGGCGGCGCGGAACGCGGTGCCGCCGTCGCCGGGACGCAGCGGCGCGTTGACGATGGTGTCGTGCTCGCCGGATTCGGTGCGTGCGCCAGTGCCGGGAAAGAGCGGCATCTGGTGGGTCGAACAATACATTACCGATTTGTCCGCCCAGAAAATCTCCTGCGAGCCGTTGCCGTGATGCACGTCGAAATCGACGATCGCGGCGCGGCCGATGCCGTGATGCTCCTGCGCATAGCGCGCCGCTATGGCGGCGTTGTCGAACAGGCAAAAGCCCATCGGTCGCGCCGTCTCGGCATGGTGGCCGGGGGGGCGCGCGGCGACAAAGGCGTTGGCGGCCTTCTTCGTCATGACTTCCTCAACGGCATGGACGGCGCCGCCGGCCGCGCGCAGCGCCGCCTCGAAGCTGCCCGGCGACATCGAGGTGTCGGCGTCGAGCCGCACCATGCCCTCCCGCGGTGTCGCGTCGCGAATCTGCTCGATGTAGTCCATGGGATGGCAGAGCGCGATGATCTCGAACGGCGCCGCCGGCGCCATGACGCGCGCCAACGATTGGAACTTTTCCGCCTCGAGGGCGCTCTCGATGGCGCGCAGCCGGTCCGAGCGCTCAGGATGTCCGAGCGGGGTCAGGTGCTCGAGACAGGCAGGGTGGGTGACCAGCAGCGTAGACATCGAAATGGCGTCTACGAAACAAGCGCCGCGTCGGCGCCGATGACGCTCGGCGCCGCTTCGACCACGGTGCGTTCGAGCGCGCCGGCTTGAACGGAAAAATTCTCGGCAAAGAACCGCGCCAGCGCCAGGCGCGGAGCGGCGTCCGCGTTAAGCCGCAGCGCGGCGAGCGCCTGCTGCGCCAATAGGCAGCCGCCGGCGGCAACGCCAAACAGCCGCAGATAGGGGCTCGCTCCGGCGAGGGCCTCATCGGTGTCCTGCTCGAGATGGGCCAAGAGCCAGCGCGTCGCGCGCGTAAGGCTCTCGACGGCGTCCCTCAGCCGCACGCCGGTCCAGCCGAGGGCCGGATCGTTGGTCGCGTCCACCGCTTCGACGATGCGGCGTAATTCGCTGAAATAGGTTTCGACCGCCGCACCGCCGGCAAGCGGCAGCTTGCGGGTGACCAGGTCGATCGCCTGGATGCCGTTGGTCCCTTCATAGATCGGCGTAATACGCGCGTCGCGAAGAAGCTGCGCCGCGCCCGCTTCCTCGATGAAGCCCATGCCGCCATGCACCTGCACGCCGAGCGAGGCGACCTCGACGCCGATATCGCTGGAAAACGCCTTGGCGACCGGCGTCAAGAGCGATGCGCGTGCGTGCGCGGCTTCCCGCGCGGCCTTGTCGGCGCCGCGCTCGGCGCGGTCGAGCGCCATCGCGGTCGCGTAGCAGATGGTGCGCGCGGCCTGGGTCAGCGCCCGCATGCTCATGAGGGTGCGTTTCATGTCGGGATGCGCGACGATCGGCGTCGAAGCCGTCGCCGGCATGCCGGCGGTGCGGCCTTGCCGGCGCTCGCGCGCATAGGCGAGCGCCAGCTGCGTGGCGCGCTCGGCGACGCCGACGCCCTGCAGCCCGACCGCGAGGCGGGCGCGGTTCATCATGGTGAACATGTAGGCCATGCCGGCATTCTCTTCGCCGATGAGAAAGCCGGTCGCTCCGCCCTGATCGCCGAGGATCATGGTGCAGGTCGGCGAGGCATGGATGCCGAGCTTGTGCTCGATCGAGTGCGCGCGCACGTCGTTGCGGGCACCGGGCGAACCGTCGGCGTTGAGCAGAAATTTGGGCACCAGGAACAGCGAAATGCCGCGGGTGCCCGGCGGCGCGTCCGGCAGCCGCGCCAGCACGAAATGGATGATGTTGTCGGTGAGGTCGTGCTCGCCATAGGTGATGAAGATCTTCTCACCCTTGAGGCGATAGGTGCCGTCGCCGGCGCGCTCGGCGCGCGTGCGTAACGCACCGACATCGGAGCCGGCCTGCGACTCGGTGAGCTGCATCGTGGCGATCCATTCGCCGGAAACGAGCTTTGGCAGATAGGCCAGCTTGAGCGCCTCGCTGCCATGGGCGGTGAACGCGTCGATCGCCGACATGCCGACGAGTGGGCCGACGCCGAAGGCCATGGACGCGGCGTTCCACATCTCGACGCAGGCGGCATTGAGCACCAGCGGCAAGCCCTGGCCGCCCCATTCGGGCGCCGCCACGAGGCTGTTCCAGCCGCCGGTTCGCCAGGCGGTGTACGCCTCTTTCCATCCCGGGGCGGTGGTGACGGCGCCGTCCTTGAAGGTCGCGCCGTAGCGGTCGCCGATGCGGTTGAGCGGCGCGATCACCTCGGCGGCAAAGCGGCCGGCCTCCGCCAGCACCGCCTCGACGTCGTCCATGGTGAGGTCGCCGAAGAAACCCTCGTCGAGCGCGGGCGCGAGCGCCGCCCCGTAGCTGAGCGCAAAGCCCATGTCGGCGAGAGGGGCTTGATAGGTCACTGGCATTCTCCCTGAGAAGTGCGTGCGGCGGCCGAGGCGGTATTATAAGAGATTATATGAGCATGGCGGATGTTGATAGCTCCGCTTGTGTCCGGGCTCAGACAGGACGTTGATCGGTAGAGCGCGCGTCGCTATGGTCCGGCGGCCGCCGGCAGCGGCAATCCGATGGTGTATTGGGGCGTAGCCAAGCGGTAAGGCAGCGGATTTTGATTCCGCCATGCGGAGGTTCGAATCCTCCCGCCCCAGCCAGCCAGTCCGGTCTCTCTAGGCCATTTCCGCCCCCGGGCAAAATGCCCGATACTTCCGCCTCTTGGAAGGCGCCTTCCTTGGTCTCCGCTGCCGGAGAGCGCTTTTGACCGAAGGCCATACCGCTGATTTAGCAGTCGCGAATTTTCGATATTCAAATTTGCTAGACTGCAGACTCGGTTCGCGAACACGGAGACCAGTTTCGATACTTAATTTTGAACATAATTGCGGACCACAGCCGCTACCTAATCCGGCTTAACGTGCTATGAGCCAAAGACGTTGGAGAGAGCGACCATCGTGTTTATTGAACGATAAAAAAATTTGCCGGGCATGGGAACCGCAACCGGACCCCACGGTTTCCCGAATGCTTAGATCGTACCACCAACGCTCGACGCCGGATCGGAATACCGCCGCTCCGACGAAAACGGCGCATCAATGCGGCCGTGTCATGGCGTCGCAACCGGAAAGGATCGACCATGAGCACTCTCACGACCAGAGACGGGACACGCATCTATTTCAAAGACTGGGGCAAGGGGCAGCCGATTGTCTTCAGCCACGGCTGGCCGCTCAGCGCCGACGCTTTTGAAGACCAGATGTTTTTCTTAGCCTCACACGGATACCGCGTCATCGCCCATGACCGTCGCGGGCATGGCCGCTCCGACCAGCCCTGGCAAGGCAACGATATGGACACCTATGCCGATGATTTGGCGGAACTCGTCGAGAAGCTGGACTTGAAGAACGCCGTCCATGTCGGCCATTCGACCGGGGGCGGTGAAGTCGCGCGTTATATCGGACGTTACGGCACCGAACGCGTCGCCAAGGCCGTCCTTATTGGTGCAGTCCCGCCGGTGATGCTGAAAAGCGCAACTAATCCCGGCGGCTTGCCAATCGAGGTTTTTGATCAGCTCAGGGCCAGTGTCCTTGCCGATCGCTCGCAGTTCTGGAGGGATCTCAGCATGCCGTTCTATGGCTACAACCGACCAGGCGCCAAGATTTCCGAGGGCGTTCGCGAGTCGTTCTGGTCGCAGGGCATGATGACCGGCATGCCGGCGAGTTATTTTTGCATCAAGGCGTTCTCGGAAACGGATATGACCGAGGACCTAAAGAAAATCGACGTACCGACGCTGATCTTGCACGGTGATGACGATCAGATCGTGCCGATTGCAGATTCCGCGGTGCTGTCGGCGAAATTGGTGAAGAATGCCGAGTTGAAGATCTACAAAGGCGCGCCGCACGGCATGTGCACGACCGAAAAGGACAAGGTCAATCAAGACCTGCTGGCGTTCATCGCGGGCGCGAAAGCGCAACAGGCCGCTTGAATGACAACGTTCACTCCCGACTCCGCGCGCCCTGGAAAGCGCGCGGAGTCGGGAAAAATGATCAGTGTTTGGTCAAAGGTTACCTTGAAGGAGACAGCAAATGAATGCTCAGGAAGCCAAAGTATTGCGGACGGGCCCGCTTGCGACACCTACCGACCTAAAGCCGAATGCCGTACGTGACCTTGCGGGCGCGCTCAACATCCTGCTCGCGGATATGTTTGGGCTTTACCTGAAGACGAAGAACTTCCATTGGCACGTCTCGGGTCCGCATTTCCGCGACTATCATCTGTTGTTGGATGAGCAGGGAGAACAAATTTTCTCTACCACCGACGCCATCGCCGAGCGTGTGCGCAAGATTGGCGGTACCACGCTCCGCTCGATTGGCCATATCAGTCGCCTGCAACGCATAGAGGACAACGATGCGGATTTCGTAACGCCGATGGACATGCTCGCCGAATTGCGTGACGATAATAAGCAGCTGGTGGCGCGTATGCGTGAGACCCACGATCTTTGTGACGAGCATGGCGACGTTGCGACGGCAAGCCTGCTCGAGGTTTGGATCGACGAGGCAGAGCGGCGCACCTGGTTCCTCTTTGAAGCGACTCGTGCAGCGCAGTGATCCGACGATTGCAATGTCCGAACCGGGTCATGACGCCGTTTTCGGAGCCGATCCGCCCACGTTGGCGATGCCGCCGATGTCGACCAATGTCCGGCGCACCCTGAGATCAGACGCAGCGAAAACTGCTCGATTGTGGCTTGTGCTCGCCGACTAGCGTCATAAATCCAAGACGAATGGCGCATGCAAAAAGTCGCTAGCGTGCCATGAAATCATCGAACAGCGATCATATGGCCGCCCCAATGCTTGACGAGGATTAGCATCTGGTGCGCTGACCCGCGCACCGCGATCAAGCGGTGCAACGCTCTCGCGGTTGAGAGGCGTTGAACGTTGCTGTCGGCCACGCGCGCGTATGTGTAGAGTAAGGCGGGCTTGAATATGAAGGGGGGCTTACTGTGGCCGTTACGGCCATCCCAGGCAACTTGCATGTTGGTTACGGTGCCGCTGCCCGCCGCGCAATGCATTTTCGCTCGCGGCGCCAGCGCCAATCTCAACGAGCGCTCCAAAGCCAACACGATCACGATCGTATCTACCAATCTCAATCCCATTGATCTGACAATCACCGACATTATCCCCGTCCTGCATGACGAGGGATGCTTCTCACATGCGCGCGGTGACCTGAACAGGACTGGACTGGACGTCGACGATATTCCGCGTGGCGGATGAACTGGGAGTTCTTAGGCGGCGGCACCACAGTGCCGATGGACAAAAACCAAGCTATCGGCTTGCGAGCACGGCACATGCGGAAGAGGCGATGATGAGTTCTCCGATCCTAGATGCCAAAAATCTCGATCCCATCTTGAAGTACGCGCCGCCGCATGTGCGCGACGAGATGCCGAAAATGCCGCCCGTAACGCCAATCGAATGGCCGTTGGGGAGCCACCGCGAGGAAAATAGCCGCGCCTTCAGCGGCGATCGTGAGGACCTTGAGGTGCAGCCTGGACTTGCCCTCGCCCCTTCGATGCCAGAACCCCCGCCACCTTTCACAAACAACCGCGATATCTGGTGGAGTACACTCCGCATAGCCGGCCTAATAGGCGTCGCCGCATTCATTGCATGGATTGTCGTGTCGATTCCGGGGGCGGGTTTGCAACATGATCAAAGCCAAAGGATGCAGGCGAGTTTTGTCGAGCCTTCGATTTCAGCCAACATGGCCGGCGCAGTGCCATTATTGACGACGACGTCGCCGCAACCGGAGCTGTCTGAGGGGCCGGCCAGCATCGCCGAGTCGGCGTCAAAACGCGACCGGCTCGAATCAACCGAGCCGGCTTCGCCGAGGCTGGTGGAAGTCCCGTTGATCAACCAGATGCCAGCGGAGACTGCGCGAGAGCAGCCGCGTTCGGCTGAGCCAACTGCATCAGATTTGATTACAAGACAGCTCGACCGCGATGAAGTGACATCATTGCTCAGACGCGGCGAAGCCTTCCTTAAGGCCGGCGATGTAGTCTCGGCGCGGCTCGTGTTCCGGCGCGCGACAGAAGCCGGCGATGCGCGTTCAGCATTGGCGCTTGCCGGCACCTTCGACTCAGGTGTTCTCGCGAAGCTCGGTTTCGCGGGATTCTGGGCAGACGTCGCAATGGCCCGCGTGTGGTACCAGCGGGCGGCGGAATTCGGATCCGCTGAAGCGCAGCAACAGCTCCAGCAACTTGCAACCAACATCAACCCGTGAGTGTAGCCGAATACTTGTGAGGGGGAACTGTAATGATGACACGTCGGAGCCTGCTCGCACAGACTGGCACCGCAGCGATTTTGGCCACCACTCGACCGGCCATGTCGCAATCGATGATCGATGCCCCGGACGACAGGCTGAATCTATCGCAGCAATTGCCCTCCGGCACGCGGGGCGAGGCCGTGCTCGACGCACTGCCAGGCAAGAAGCCCCTCATCAAGCTTGCTTACCGGCCGCCGAACTACGAGACACCAATCGAATATTTGCGCACCGCCATAACGCCCAATGATGCGTTTTTCGTCCGCTATCATCTCGCCCACATCCCGGAGGTCAATCCCGAAAGGTGGACGCTCACGATCGGCGGTGAAGGCGCCAACCGAGAGATCAAGCTAAGCCTCGACGAACTGAAACGCATGCCGGCCGTCGAACTTGCAGCAGTATGTCAGTGCTCCGGCAACCGGCGCGGCCTGTTTGAACCACATGTACCAGGCGTCGAATGGGGCAACGGCGCCATGGGCTGCGCACGTTGGAAGGGTGTACGATTAAAAGACGTACTAGACATGGTCGGAATCAAGAAAGAGGCCATCGAGATTGTACTCGCCGGCGCCGACAGCGCCGTCGTGGACAAGACGCCTGCCTTTGTGAAAAGCCTTCCCACGTGGAAGGCAGTCGAGGAGACAACCCTCGTTGCCTACGAGATGAACGGCGCGCCGTTGCCGCATTGGAACGGCTTTCCCGCGCGTGTCATCGTACCGGGCTGGACCGCGACTTACTGGATGAAGCACTTAACTTCGATTAGGGCGGTCACTAACCCGTTCGACGGATTTTGGATGAAATCGGCCTATCGTATTCCGGTCGGTAAATTTCCGGTAGTCGCGCGCTTCAGCTCCCAGGAGACTGCCGTCAACACCCCAATCACCGAGATGATGGTGAACTCGCTGATCACGAGCCATGCCGATGGCGACACCGTACCGAGCGGCCGCGGAATTACTATCGGTGGCATTGCTTGGGACGCGGGGTACGGAATCTCGGGAGTGGAGGTGTCGAGCGACAAGGGTGCCACCTGGGCTGCTGCCGAACTAGGGGAGAGTCACGGGCGCTATGCGCTGCGCACCTTCAGCCGCAAAGTTGCAGTGCCGCGGAGGGGCAATCTGACGATAATGGCCCGCGCCTCGAACGCGATCGGTCAAACCCAGGCCACGACGCTTATCGCCAACCCAGCCGGCTATCACCACAACGTCATCCAGGCCGTGACACTCACGGTGGCTTGAGGAGGCTCTCATGCGTTTGATCATCCTCGCCTTATTATCAGCCGCGGTACCAGTTGCAGCCGCCGCCGCCGACGAGAACTTTATAAGACTGAAGCAAGCGCCCGGTGTCGAACAGGTTCAAGCAAACTGCAGCGTTTGCCACAGTCTCGATTACGTGCAGATGAATTCGACGTTTCTCAGCGCGTCAGCTTGGGACGCCGAAATTGCCAAGATGATCAATGTCTATGGTGCTCCGATCAATGCGACTGACCTTGATACGATCGGCAATTATCTCAAAGCAAACTACGGGAAGTGATAGGAGTGGAGGACCGGGGGTGAGGCGAGGCGATACACCGCGTCGACGCCCCGCCCCCGGAGACAATTCGGATCAATGCCGCGGGCCGCTCATGGCGGCCTGAAACTGCACTGATTGAACGAATTTCGCGAATAGCGCCTCGCGTTCGCCCTCCGAAATCGAGCGCAGGCCCTTGGAGGCTACGTACTGGTTGAGGAATTGGTCAAAGGCGAGTTTGAGTTTGGCTGCATCCTCGGCTCCCGGCGTTCTGCTCGAGTCCGTAATGGCTCCAATTCGGTGCTCAGCAATCCACTGGGCCGCCGGCCTGAACCGTGTCCAACCAGGTATTTCAGTCGCGATGTTGACCTCCTTCCATTTGGGATGGCGTGCTTGGTCATGGAACTGATCTATTTTGCCGAAGAATTCGCGCACGAATTTGGCGATCTTATTGTAGCGGAACGAGCCTTCCGGCCACGCATAGGCGATGAGCAGAGCGCGATTGGCAAACGTCGGCACCGAGGTACCTTGCGGTATCAGCGCCGGATATTGCTCGTGAGTTAGCTCGGTCGGAATATAGTCGTTTAGGATCAGCTTGCCGGCCAATCCTGGCATCGTGTGCTCGTCGAAGGCCAGAAAATGGACGCCGTCGTCTGGCTTGAGCTTCGCTAGCGCGGTTTGCGGCGCACCGGTCAAGACGATCATAGCTGCAAGCTCGCCGTCGATCACCTTTCGGATAGCGAGATCGTTGTCATAGTTGCTCCGCACCGTATCGATCTTCAGGTTGTTGAAAACAGCATCGGCGGTAACCTCGGTTTGGCTGTCTTTAAGATTGAAGTTCACCTTTTTGCCGCGCAAGTCCTCGACCGTCTTGATCTCATTTCGTGCCAGCACCTGGAATTCGGAATTATAGAGCTTGGTGATATACTGCACGCGCTGCTCGATGTTTTCGTAGAGCTGCGGATCGCGCTTCTTGAGCATTTGTAGGTTGTCCTCATCGACTACGCCCATGTCGATGTTCTTGAGGAACAAGACATCATTGAGGTTCTGAAGACCGCCAACGCCGAGAACCGGCAGCACGCGTACGCCCTCGGGCCGCAAGTCGTTGACGACGTTACGGATATCCTCTGCGAACCGCGCACAGGTACACGTCAGGCCCGACACAACGATCGTCACGGCAATGTCGTTGGCCTGCCGCATTTTCTCCTGGTAGGTCATGATCTGCTGCCGCGCTTCGGTGCGCGGCGCCTGCGGCGTACCCGCGAGAAGCGGCGTACCCGCGAGAAGAAGGCAGATTGTCACGGAAAGCAGTCCGGCTGCGCTGACACTACGCATTACGGGTCCCCCTAAATTAGCGGCGCAAGGTTCGACGATGCGAGGTTCAACAATGAATGTGACGCAAATCAGAGCGGAACTTTGATCATTCGGCGGCGACGCAAACACAGAATGACACAATCGCAAGAAGAACATCTGACGAGGGGGCATAACATGTGACGCCCATCCTTCTGGGCTAAGTTTTGGCGTTGATGCGCGGGTTCGTCGAAAAAAACGATTGTCCTCTCAAGCAATCAAAAAAAGCGCGGATAGGAAACCTATCAAATTAGCTGCTTACGGAACAACACATCGATCTGCCGGCGTGCCTGTCCTACGGCACACGCGAAGGGCCGAGGACGGTTTGATGAAATTCCAACCTGCGAGGGACTGATGACGCGCCTGGCGTGTGCCTGTGCACGAAGCAGCGGGCTAACTTGCAGCCTTTACTGCACGCCGTGGAGGCTAACTCTTACCCTTTAGTCCGGCTCTACCGCCGCAAGCTGCTCGACGAGATCGCGCACCAGCCCGCTCAGCAGATCGAGCTTGTAGCCCGTCATCGGCAGCGGGTTTGCGCCTGCGGTCGCTTGCCTAGCCGCTTCCGCGATCGTCGCGGCGTTGGCGCGCTGGCCCTCAAGTGCCGCTTCGGACGCCTTGAGGCGCAACGGCACTGGCGCAATCCCGCCAGCGCCTAAGCGGACGAACTTGAAGACGCCGTCCGCGACCACGGCGCGGGCGCAGAGTTCGACGAGCGGCCATTCGGCATAAGTGCGGCTGATCGCGCGCTTGTAGAGCGCACGCTCGCCGCCGAGCGGGGCACCGAGCACGATTTGCTTGATCATCTCGTTCGCGCCGAGCGCGTGATCGGCGTGGCCGTTGCTGCCGTCGCCGAGCAGCTCCCCGATCGAAAGGCCGCTGCGGCGGTCGGTGACGATTTTCGCTTCGTAGGCGAGCAGCGCGGCAGCCATGGTCGAGGGATGCGGCGCGACGCAGGGGCCGAGATCGAACGCCACGCCGTAGAGGTGATTGCCCGATCGGGCAGGGCAGTTGGAACCACCTTTCTTCAGGCAGTCGATGTGCGCTTTGCGGAAATACCAGCAGCGCGAGCGCTGGGCGAGGTTGCCGCCAAGCGTCGCAAGATGCCGGATTTGCGGCGTCGCCAGGCCTTGCGCGCTTGCCGCCACTCCGGGATAGGCGTCCTTGATGCGGGCGTCATTCGCAATGGTTGCAATCGTCGCGAATGCGCCGATGGTTGCGGCGCCATCCGCGGCCCACACGATTGCAGCATCACCCATCGCCGCGATATCGATCAGCGGACCCTTGGAGACGCCGCTGCGTCGGCGTTCTGAGAGATCGGTGCCGGCGGCACGAAATTCCGGCGCGGCTCGCGCGGTCATTGTTGCCGTGCTCATGCGGCGGCTCTCCCTTTCAGTGCAGCTACGATGCGATCAGGTCGGATCGGAATTTCGGTCAGGCGAACGCCGATCGCGTTGCAGACGGCATTGGCGATCGCCGGCGATGTCGGAATGGTTGCGACCTCGCCGATGCCGACGCTGCCGCCCGGCACGTGGTCGAAAGCCGCTTCGTCGAAATGCACCTCACAGCGCGGCATATCGGCGATCCCGGGAATGCGGTAGTCCTCCATGTTGCTCGACAGCACATGGCCGGTCAGAGGATCGGTCTCGCGCGCCTCATAAAGCGCGTAGCCGATGCCTTGAATGACCGAGCCCGCCGCCTGGCTGCGCGCGAGGACAGGCGCGGCAAGCTTTCCGATGGTGAGCCCGGTATACGCGTTCAACACGCGCACATGCCCAAGCCAGGTGTCGACTTCCACTTCCATCACCTGCACCGAGCTCGGGACGCCCGCGCCGACTACGATGTTGTTGAAGGTGCGCAGCATCCAGCCGAATATGATGCCCATAACGCCGGCCTGTTTCAGCGGCGAAGCGATGCCCGCAGCGGGCCGGTTGTCTTTCGGCCGCTCGGCGGACACCACAAGATCGGGAGAAGCGGCAATCAATTCGCGCCATGGCGCATTGGAGCCTGTAACCGGACGCCGCGCAGCAGATTTTTCGATTTCAGCTTTCAGCTCGGCGATCGCGGCCAGCGTCGGCGGCACGATCGACGCGGTGACGCGGCTGCCGCCCGAGCCTGGTCCTTCCGGCAAGCTCGAATCGCCAATGCGCACCTCGATGTCCTGCGGCTCGAGATCAAACGCCTTCGCGACCGCACTGGCGATCACGCTGCGGGTGCCGGTGCCGATATCCTGCACGGCGGTCTTTGCGACAATGCGGCCGCCCGTGATGGCGAGTTCCATACTGGATCCGGGCTGCCATAAATAAAGCCAGTATCCCGCGGCAACGCCGACGCCGCGCCGGTAGCGACTGCTCTGCGTTGCCGCCTCCTTGCGGTCGCGCCAGACGTCGAGGCTTCCAGCCCAATCGTAAAGCCGTTGCCGATTGGGATCTGGGTCCCAGCGCTTGCGTAAGCTGATCGGGTCGAGTTTGAGCCGCAGCGCGGCCTCGTCGACCGCCTGTTCCAGCGCAAAAGCCATCGGCGGACCGCCGGGGCCGCGGAACGGCGCGCCGGGTGGCAGGTTGCTGATCACGTCGAAATCGACCAACTCTTTCGCTTCGGCCGTATAGATCAGCCGTGCCAGCGCGGCGATGGTCGAGTTCGTCGCCGCCCCGGTGTCGGCATGGGCGGTCAGCGACAGCGCTTTGAGGTCGCCTTGCGCGGAGGGCAGGAGCCCGACCTTGATTTCCGCGGCCGGCCGATAGCCAGTGACAGAATGCTCTTCCTCGCGGTCGAATGCGACCCTGACGGGCGCCTTCGCGGCGCGCGCAAGCTCGATCGCCGCGAGGGTCTCGATGCCGAGGCTGCCCTTGGAGCCAAAGCCGCCGCCGACATGATCGGCGATCACGCGCACCTTGTCGTGCGTGAGCTTGTAACGCTTACAGAGCTTCTCCATCACATCGTAGACGGCTTGCGTCGAGACATGGACGGTCAGGCGGTCGCCATCAAAGCGCGCCACCGCAGCATGCGGTTCGAGGCACGCGTGCGACTGCGTCGCGACGCGGAAGGTTTCTTCCACGAGCAGCGGATCGCACCTTTCGCGCGCCTCAGTGAGCCAGGCCTCGGCGCGCTTGCCTTTCTGCGAGAAGGCCGCCGACGGCCCGCGCACATTGCCTTTCCACGGCGCCGGAGAACTGCCGCCTTCGGAGACGTTGCCGGCGTACTTTCGATTGACCCTTTCAAAGACGACCGGCGCGTCCGCGCGTCGGGCCGCATCAAAACCGATCGCCGCGGGCAGGGGTTCGCTGGAAAGTCTTATTGCGGCGATGGCGGCCAGAGCGGTCCGGCGATCCTTCGCGGCCACGGCCGCAATCGGTGCGCCGACATAACGCACAATGTTGTCGTCGGCAAGCAGCGAGATCGCAGCCGCGACGCTCGGCAGGGCGCGTGCGGGCGAAAGATCAAGCGCAGCGATTCTCGCGTGCGCGGCGGAAGAGCGCAGAATGACGCCTTCGAGCTGCCCGTCATGGCGGATGTCGACAGTGTAACGCGCTGCACCCGTGACCTTGTCGCGCGCCTCCAGCCGAGGTGAAGTGACATTGTCGCTGTCGAAACGCCCTGCACAAGCCTCCGCCACCGCGCGAAATATGTTTTCATAGGCGCCGCAACGGCAGAGATGGCCTGACAGCGCGGCTGCGATCTCCTCCCGCGACGGCGTCGCCGTGCCCTTGACTGCGCGCCAATGGTCGTGGAACGCGGCGGCTTCGACGATGAATCCGGGTGTGCAAAATCCGCACTGGAGCGCATCGTGTGCCATGAAGGCTTTCTGGATTGCGTGCAGCTTTGCGCCGCCGATGCCCTCGACCGTGGTCAGCGCTTTCCCCGCCGCCGCTTGCGCCGGCAACAGGCAGCTTGCGATGGGTGTGCCGTCGAGCAGCACGGTGCACGCGCCGCACACACCGGAGCCGCACACGAGCTTGGTTCCGGTCAGGGCCAGTTGATCGCGGATCACTTCGACGAGCAATGCGTCCGCATCGTCAGGAAGTGGTTTGGATTGGCCGTTGATCGTCATGGTGCTCATGTCCGATTCTCCCTTTTGCGGCGGGATTTTTTCGCTGGTTGCTTGGCCGGCGACACAACTGCACCGGCGATCAGCATCCGCAGCATGACACCAAGATCCTTCAGGAATGCGTCGGCAGGCAGCATCGACGGATAGGCAGATTTGGTGCCATGGACGGCCATCTCGACCAGGCGCGCCAGCGCGCGGGGGTTCAAGCCCCTGTGCAGTGTGAGCTTCGTTCTGCGACAGACGCGCGCAATCGTCGCGGCGACCTGCTCGGCATAACGTGACGCATAGGTCTGGTAGAGATCGGGCGCCTGCGCGAGATGTTCGGAGAACAGCTCCTCCAGATGCGGCGATCCCTCCAGCGAAGACACCAGCTGCCGCAACCGCGCGCTGATCTCGGCCACGAGAATCTCCGCAAGACCGTTGCCCGCCCGTTCTTCGGCCTCCGCGGCCGCTATCTCGGCGCTAAGCGCGCTTTCATACAGCCGAGCGATGACCGCTCGGAACAAGGCTTCCTTGGAATCGAAGTGATGATAGAGCGCCTGCCGCGTCAGGCCGGCGGCTTCGGCCGCCTGCTCGATCGATGAACGTCGAAAGCCATGGCGGCGGAACACCCGCATGGCGGCATCGAGAATGCGGTCTTGTGGCTTTGCCGGGGCCCGCATTTGACAATGTTGACAAATTAAGCTGAAATGTCAAATCACGGTTTGATAGTGGAAGGCTGATCGGGCCCCGACTACCGGTTTGGGTCGGCACGCCGGAGCCCAATCAAACCCCGGGCATTGTGATCTCACCCAAGCCGCATTAAACGACGACCACGATTTATGGGTAAATTCCCTGTACCGAAATGGATTTCCCTGTTCTAGATGGATTTTGCCATGATTCAGCCAAAGCTTTCCCAATATTGCTTGATTGCGGCCAGGGGGAAGAGGGCTCAATTGCATTCAGCGCGCCAATCTGCTGCTGCCGCGACGGCATTGTTGCTGATCGCGGCTGCATTTTTTGTCTTCCGTTTCTCAGTCGTGGGCGCGCGGGCCCAAGGTTTGTCCGGCGGCTGCGAAGATGGCGCCGAGCTTGCGGTACTTTCCACGCCGCTCGCGCCGTGGAAGGGCGCGCCCTTGCGCGTCGTTTTCGCCGCGGAGAAGCCGCTCGACGGCGAGCTTTCGCTGATCGCGCCCGATGGGAGCGTCGCGGCGAAGTCGCGCGAGCGCCACGGCGGGCCGCCTTATTTCTGGTTCGCCGAGGTCGCTTCGCCGGCCGCGGGAACGTGGCGCGCGCAGCTCGCGCGCGCCCGCGCGCCGGGCGAGTGCAGCACGATCACGCGCGAGATCGCCGTGCGCGACGACGAGCCGCCGCGGCCGCGCGCGACGCCGGGGAGCGTCTGGCCCTTGCGCAATTCATGGAATCGCGCGACGGAGAATTTGTATTCCGCGTGGATCGAGAAACTCTTCGACGCGCCGCTCGACGCGACCCCATCATGGCCGGCGCTGCATGAGGTGCTGCGCGATCGATCGCGCAATTTCCTGTTCAACTATTTGGGTCTCGGCGAAGACGAGATGCGGATGGTCATTCGCCCCGATTGCGCCGACCTTCCATACTTTCTGCGCGCGTATTTTGCGTTCAAGATGGGGCTGCCGTTCGGCTACTCGAAGTGCTCGCGCGGCGGCGGCGGCCAGCCGCCGAGGTGCGTCGCGTGGTCGAGCAATCTGACCTCAAGCTCGCCATCGTCGGAACGGCAGCCGGACGCTGCTCAATCAAGCGAGGGTTCGGCTACACCGGCCTCAGGCCTGGCGGCAAAGCAGCCGGGACTCGCCGCGTCGTTCGGCCAATATTTGCGGGTCGTCGGCGATGCGGTCCATTCCGGATCGGCGCGAACGCCGTTGACCGACGACAACAACGATCACTATCCAGTACCGCTGACGCAGGAGACGCTGCGCCCGGGGACCGTATATGCGGATCCTTACGGGCATGTCTTGGTGCTGGCGCGGCGCGTGCCGCAGACCGCCGGCGCCGCCGGCGTCTTCCTCGCCGTCGACGCGCAGCCCGACGGAACGGTCGCGCGAAAGCGCTTTTGGCGCGGCAATTTCCTGTTCGCGCAGGATCCCGCGCTCGGCGGCCCCGGCTTCAAGCGTTTCCGGTCGATCGTGCGCGACAAGAACGGCGCCTTGCGCCGGCTGACCAACAACGAAATCGCGAAAAATCCGGATTACGGTGATTTTTCGCTTGAACAATCGCGGCTCGGGATCGAAGCTTTTTACGATCGAATGGACGACGTGATGTCGCCGACGCCGCTCGATCCCTTGCGCGCGATGAAGGAGGCGATCACCGCGCTCGAAGAGCAAGTGAAGGCGCGCGTGACGTCGGTCGAGAACGGGCGAAAGTTTCAGAACAGCGGGCATGGCGACGCGGACATGCCAAACGGCGCGTCGATCTTCGAGACGACCGGCGCATGGGAGGATTTCGCGACGCCGGCGCGCGATCTGCGTCTGTTGATCGCGATCGATGTGGTGCGCGGTTTCCCGGATCGCGTCGTACGACGGCCGGAGCGGTACGCGATGCCGGCGGGCAGGAGCGTCGCGGACGTGAAGGCCGAATTGCAAAGCGTGCTTGCATCGGAGCTTGCCACGCGCAAGTTCTCGTATACACGCAGCGATGGCTCGCCGTGGACGCTCGCGCTCAAGGACGTGGTCGACCGCGCGGCGGCTCTCGAAATGGCGTATAATTTGAACGACTGCGTCGAGCTGCGCTGGGGCGCGGCGGATAACAGCGACGAGGCATCGACGTGCAAGCGGCATGCCTCCTCGGCGCAGCGCGCGAAGATGGCGGCATACCGCGCCTGGTTCCACGAGCGGCGCCGGCCGCCGCGTGCTTAGTGACGAAAGTTGGCCTTGTCGTCGGGCTGGCGATGCTCGCCGGCGCGGCCCCCCTAGTTGCGCAGGATGATAAGGTTTGGGCGGCCCTCGACACTCTGGTCGCCGCTTACCCAAATGCGCTCGCCGGGCATGACGGCAAAGTGCTGCGCTGGCGCGACGGAACAAACATGCCAGTATCCGATGGCGTCGGCAGCAAAACCTTCTCGGAACGCCTGCGGCACGCTTCCATCATCGATCAGTTTCGCGTCCCCTATCCGCGCGGCCGGCTGGAAAAGCCGCCGGCGGTCGATGCCGATCCGGGCCGGTTCCGCAATACCGCCTTCTTCGCGAAGATGTACGGCGACTGCCAAAAGGATGAGGTGTCGCCGCGTCTCCGCTCCCTTGCCTGGCTTCCCAGGGCTTGGGGTCAATCAATCCGCATCACGTCCGTGAATAATGTCGATGAGCGGTTGCGCGCCGTGTCGGCGGAGATCGACGCGCTGCCCGAAAAAATCAAACGCGCCGCATACCCGGTCGCCGGCACCTACAATTGCCGGGCCGTGGCCGATACCGGCCAGCCGAGCCCGCACGGCTACGGCATCGCGATCGATCTCAACACCGCCTTCTCGGACTATTGGTACTGGGGACAGCACGGCGTCCCGATCGTTTATCGCAATCGCATGCCCGAAGAGATCGTCGCCATCTTCGAAAAACACGGCTTCATTTGGGGCGGGAAGTGGTACCACTTCGATACGATGCACTTCGAATTTCGGCCCGAACTCCTGCTTGCGCAGTGAGATCGGCGCTCCCTTTCCCCTTGGCGGCATCGGGTTTGCAAGATCGGCATCGGCGAACTCATCATCGCCCGATCAGAAATCGACGAGCGGCGTCTCCGGCATGTAGTGCTCGAACAAAGCCCAGAACGAATGCGGGTGGGTCTCGCCATACCAGGTCTCGAACTCGGCGAGCGCGCAGGCGACGTCGTGAAGCGACGCAGCGTCCGCGCCGGCCGGCGCGAGGCCGGCAAAGACCTGTTGCGCAACCGGAACGAAGCGGGAAAGCACGCTCGTTCGCGCGTCGCTGTCGCTTGACCAGCCCAGTTTGCTGCGCATCACCACCGTTGCTGCGGCGACCGCGATTTCTTCGCTTTCCGCGCCGGCGACCGCGTCGACGATCGCGCGCATGAAATTCAGGCGGCGGTGGGCGAACGCGCGTTCGCGTTCAAGCGCTTTGGCGCGCTCGGCCGTTTCCCGGCGAAAGTCATCCTCGGCCCGCGCGGCGCGCTCAGCCGCAACACTGAGCGCATCGAGAAATGACGGCACGAGCGTCATTGCCGGCCTCGGGAACGTGGCGGAAGAGAGAGGGAGTCGAACCCACCAAGGACCGGCTCGCGGCCCCTCCCGGATTTGAAGTCCGGACGCCCCACCGGGGACGATTCTCTTCCTGAAAGTTTTTCATCAGCGCTCGCCGTTTCGTCCACCGAACGGCGAAACAGATCGAGCCGATGCTTGTTGATGCGCCGCAGGTCACCGCGCCGCAGCGTGACGCCGTGACGATCGAAGAACTCCAGGATCTGGATCGCAACCTTACGACCGTTGTCGACCCGATCGCGGAATTGCGCCGCGCTGAACTGTCCGCTCACCGCGCGCGTGCAACTATCGACGACGATCTCGACCATCTCGGCGACCGTGCCGCGGAGAAAGAAATGATCATGCGCGACTTCGTCAACCCGGCCGATGCGGCCGAGCAGCTTGAGCAGCCGCCGGACCTCGGTCTCGCGGACGGCGAGCAAGCCGGCGATATCGCGCACGCGCGGTGGTCGGAACCGGTTGCCGCCGGCAAGCAGCGGCGCGATTCTGGCCCAAAGCTTTTCTTCGCCCGGCGTGAGCCGCACCGCATGGCCCGGCAGGCGGATCCAGGCGCCATCGAGCGCGATCTCGCCAGATTTCGCGAGACCTTGAAGAACAGCGATGAATCCTGGCGCCGGCAGCCGCGGCTGCAGTTGCAGCCGCAGCGCCTCGACGCCGATGCCCTGCAGATCGGGATGATCAACGTGGAATTGCTCCAGCGTCGCCCGCAGGCCGCGCTTGAACCGCAGCCTAGTCGCGGACGACAGCGCCAGAGCGATACTCGAGGTTTGCATCCTGACCGCGGCGCAGCGCTCGATCGCCCTCGCGAGCTCGGCATCAGAGAGCGCCCGGTCGCGCGCGAATATCGAGAGGTCAACATAGAACGGCGGCCGGTCGAGAAGCGCCGCCAGCGCCGGCTCAGGATCGGGGAGGGCGTGCGCGGCAAGTTGCGCCAACCGGTCCGGCGCTCGACGCTTTCGCGCCGGCGCGCGCAGATCGAGGAATTTGCCGCCGCCGATGGTTCGTTGAGCGGTGGTGTCGCGCAGAACGAAGCGGTCACCGGCCGCCGCCGCAATCGGCCGCTCCAACACAAGTTGGATCATCGCTTCGCCGCCCGGCGGTATGGGCGCATCGCCGAGCAAAACGATGCGGGCGCCTACTTCGGTCGCGGCGTGATGCAGACGCGCCGGCATCCATTGGCCCATCGGCTTGGATTCGGCGGCAAGCAGCTTGAAAGTTGCGTCGATCCGATCGGTCGGCGCGTGCAGATCCGGCTCGACGATCATCTGGCCGCGGGCGATCGCTGCTTTGCTGATACCGTCGCCGGCGAGATTGAGGGCGCAGCGCTCGCCGGCCACGCCGCGGTCCGTCGGCCGATTCTGTGCATGGATCGAACGCACGCGCGCCGCGAGCCCCGATGGGCTGACCGTGACGCGATCGCCGACCGTCACCGCGCCGGAGAGTACGGTGCCGGTCACCACAGTGCCTACGCCGGCAAGCGTGAAGGAACGGTCCACCGCCAGCCGGAAGCGGCCGCGCGCGGCGCGGGCCTCGATCGTTCCGGCGATGTCGAATAGGCGCTCGCGCAACGCCTCGACGCCTTCGCCGGTCACCACGGAGAGCGGCAGGACGTCCATGCCGGCAAGTCCTGTTCCGTCGAGCAACTGCGCAATTTCGTCAGTCACCTTCGCGCGCCGGGACGGCGAGGCGAGGTCGGCTTTGCTCATGACCGCGATGCCGCGCTCGATGCCGATGAGATCGACGATGGCGAGATGTTCGCGCGTCTGCGGCATGACGCCGTCGTCGGCAGCGACGACCAGCAGCACGAAATCGATGCCGGTGGCGCCGGCCAGCATGTTGTGCACGAACTTCTCGTGACCAGGTACGTCAACGAAGCTGAGCACGGAGCCGTCCGGCGCCGGCAGATAGGCAAAGCCGAGATCGATGGAAATGCCGCGCGCTTTCTCTTCTTTCAGTCGGTCGGTATCGACGCCGGTGAGCGCGCGCACCAGCGCGGTCTTGCCGTGATCGATATGGCCGGCGGTCCCGACAATCATGGCGCGGGTTCCGGCAACGGTGCGGCCGCACGCCGTTCGGCATCGGGCGTCTTTGACAGCGTCAGAGTGGCGAGATTGCTGATGAACCCGTCGGCGTCCTCGAGACAGCGCAGATCCATAAGCAGCGCGCCCTTTTCAATGCGGCCGATGACCGGCACCGGCAGCCGGCGCAACGCCGCGGCGAGCATGTTGAGCGCGCGCTGGCTTCCGCGCGCCGCGGACGGCGTTATCGCGATGGCGATGCTCGGCAGCGTTTCGACGGGCAATGCGCCCGACCCGACCTGGCTCGCGCAGTCGGTCGTCTTGGCGGTCAGCGCGCCGCCGAGCTTCGCCTGCAGCGCCGGCAGCACGCGGCGCGCCACCATCTCCATCTCCCTGGTTGGACGCGCCAGCAGCCGGTAGGTCGGCAGTGTCTGCGCCAGCCGGTCGGGATCGCCGTAAAGCCGTAAAGTCGCCTCCAATGCCGCGAGCCTGATCTTGTCCACGCGCAGGGCCCGCTTCAGCGGGTTTTTGTTGAGCCTGGCGATCAGCTCCCTGCGGCCGACGATGAACCCGGTTTGCGGGCCGCCGAGCAGTTTATCGCCCGAGAAGGTGACGAGGTCGGCGCCTTCGGCGATCGCTTCCGCGACCGTCGGCTCATGCGCAAGCCCGAAGCGGGAAAGATCGACCAGCGTGCCGGAGCCGAGATCATTGACCAGAGGAACCTTGTGGGCGCGCGCGAGCGCGGCGAGGTCGCGGGCGGCGACCGCCTTGGTGAAGCCCTCGATGCGATAATTCGAGGTATGAACCTTGAGGATCAGACCGGTCCTTGCTCCGAGCGCCTCGACATAATCCTTCTTGTGCGTGCGATTGGTGGTGCCGATCTCACGGAGCTTCGCCCCGGCCCGGGCCATAATTTTCGGCAAGCGGAACGCGCCGCCGATCTCGATCAGCTCGCCGCGTGAGACGATCACCTCGCGGCCACGCGCCAGCGTATTGAGCACGAGCAGGATCGCTGCGGCATTGTTGTTGACGAAGGTGGCGTCTTCCGCGCCGGTGAGCTCGCAGAGGAGGTCGCGCAGGAGCTGGTCGCGCTCGCCGCGGCGTCCGCCGGCGAGATCGAATTCGAGTGCGACCGCGTTGCGCATCGCCAATTCGGCCGCTTTGATCGCCGCCTCGGCGAGGAGCGCGCGGCCGAGATTGGTATGCAGCACCGTGCCGGTGAGGTTGAATACCGGCTGCAGCTTCGGTTGCCGCTCTGCTTCGAGGGACGATAGCGCGCTGTTTGCGAAATCATCGACGCCGCCGGGCACACGGCCGCGGTTGCGCGCCTCGGCGAGGGCGCGGCGAACCGCGCTCACGGCTGCGGCGCGGCCGAAGCGGTCCACCGCCTGCGCGATCGTCACGCTGCGCATCACCTGGTCGACGGAGGGAAGTTTGCGCAGGGGCGAGGCCGAGACCTTTTCCATCGGGCGTGCCTCAATAGCCCCACACGAAAGGATTTACGGCGCCGCGCCGGTAGCCGAGGCCGCGCACCAGCAAATCGAGCGCGAGGCTGGCGACGTCGTCGGCGACCGGATCGAGCGCGGGGTTCTGTTGCTGCTGGAGGATCTTGACGTAGCCGCGGCACGCATCGCAGGTCTCCGCGCGAACAAGACCGTCCCCGTCCTCAACCTGGCGATAGGTGATCCCCTTGGTCGAGCCGCACAGGGTGCATTTGACGCGGACAAAGTTCCAGAGCGTGCTGCATAGCGAGCATGCGCAGAACCGCGTGCTTTCCGCGCCGGGCCAGCCGACCACCATCGATGACACCGGCGGTGCGCCGCAAGCCGGGCAAGCGCCGTCGCCGACGGGCACGAGGCGCGTGGCGTCGAGCCGTGCCGCTCGCCTGGCAAAGTGAACCTGCAGCGCCGCCGCGATAAACAAGTGTTCGGCCAGCGCTTCGACCGGAACGGAGTCGGCCAAGACGGCGCGCGCCATTGCCTGGTGCGTCGCCGCCCCGGCGCCGGCCGCACACGCGAGCGCCGCTCGCGCCGGAGCGGGCATATCGATGTCGCGGGCGAGGAGCAGCAAGCGATCGAGCGTAGCGGCGAGCGCCGCGTCGGCGGTGAAGCGGCCGCGATCGAGCGGCGGCATGCCGAAGCCGCGCGCCCGTTCGCGGGCGTCGCCCGTCGGCATGTCGGGCTCGGCAAGGCCGTCCTGCAGCCGGTGCTGGCTGTCGCTCAGCGCCGCGAAAAGACGAAGAATCGGCGCCAGCGCATGACGGTCGGCAATCGCGAGAAATCGCGCGGCGCGCGTCGCGAACAAGGTCTGCGGATCAGGGAGGCGGGCAAATGGCGGCTCGGTGCTTTTCCCGATCGGGATCGGATCGTGCCGCGGCGCGCCTGCGCTACTCATGGTTCACGAACCCTCCGGGTCACGTGCATTGGGGAGCGGCACTTACGGGCAATCGCATCAGCTTGCCCGATCATCGGAATTTCGAGAGCACGAAAGGCTATTTTGGAACTACAGCGAAGTCAATTTAATCAGCAGAATTGGGCATTATCGCAGGCGCACCGCTCAACTTTCTTTGATTTTTGTGCGTTGCAGCATGGGGCCGCAGTCTACTTGCTGACTCTTGTAGGCTCGCGCCGGGCCCCTGCGAAAGCGCTGATTCATATTCATATTGACTTGACGCGGGCGCAACCGCCGCAGCAAATTTCTATCGTGCTTGCGCGAAACGGCTCCCGAGGTTCGGGGCAACCAGCATCCGGCAGAGACTGGGCGCGACTGCCTCGACCCGGACGCATTCAAATACGCTATCACACCGAACGAATCGATTGCGGCGTAACGCAGACTTGCGACACGGCGCGCACGCTGTTTGGTTTGCGGGAGGACGACAATGAACGTCATGCAGCAGATCCGTCTCAGCCAGCTGTCCCATGGCGGCGGCTGCGGCTGCAAGCTGGCGCCGTCGGTGCTGCAGCAATTGCTGGCGGGCCATTCGACGGCGTCGCGCTACAAACAGTTGCTGGTCGGCGTCGAAACCGGAGACGATGCCGGCGTCTGGGAGCTTGACAACGGCACTTGCGTCATCGCCACCACTGATTTCTTCATGCCCATGGTGGACGATCCGCATGATTTCGGCCGCATTGCCGCGACCAATTCGCTGTCGGATATCTATGCGATGGGCGGCACGCCGATCATGGCGCTGGCCATTCTGGGAATGCCGGTCGATAAGATTGCCCCGCAGACGGTGCGCAAGATCCTGGAAGGCGGCGCATCGGTCTGCGATGCGGCCGGAATTCCCGTCGCCGGCGGCCATTCCATCGACTCGCCGGAGCCGATCTACGGTCTCGCGGTGATCGGTACCGGGTCGAAGTCCGCCATCCGCCGCAATAGCGACGCCAGGACCGGCGACAAGCTCATTCTCACCAAGGCGCTCGGCGTCGGCATCTACTCCGCCGCATTCAAGAAAGGCGCGCTCAGCCGTGACGCCTACGACGAGTTCATGGCGAGCACGACATTGCTTAATCGCGTCGGCACGGAGCTCGCCAAAGACGCCGCCGTTCACGCCATGACCGACGTTACCGGTTTCGGTCTCCTCGGCCACGCGCTGGAAATGGCGCGCGGCGCCGGCAAGACGATAACGATAAAGGCAGCGGGGCTGCCGCTGCTCGGGGAGGCGGCGGCGCTGGCGCAAAAGGGATTCGTCACTGGCGCCTCGGGCCGAAACTGGGATAGCTACGATACGAGCGTCGCGCTTTCCGCCGGGGTGCCGCAATGGCAGCGGCAGCTTCTCTGCGATCCGCAAACCTCCGGCGGTCTGCTCGTCGCCTGCGCCCGGGATCACGCCGATGCGCTGCTCGGGACGATTGTCGCAGCGGGTTATCCCGCCGCGCGCATCATCGGCGAGGTGACGGACGGCAAGCCGCGCATCGTGATTGAAGCTTAGTGGCGGCCCGCGAGACTCATTAGGCGACGTCGGCTCCATAGCCGGCAGGCGGCGCGCAGGTGCAGATCAAGTTCCGGTCGCCATAGGCGTTGTCGATGCGGTTGACCGGGCACCAATACTTGTCGCCGTCCAATCCTGCCGGATAGCAGCCCAGCGCCCGCGCGTAGGGCCGCTTCCATTGTTCCTCGACGAGATCGAGCACCGTATGCGGCGCGTTTTTCAGCGGATTGTCGCTCTTCGACATACGTCCGGTTTCGATCTCTCGGATTTCCTGCCGGATCGTGATCATCGCGTCGCAGAAGCGATCGATTTCCGCTTTCGATTCCGATTCCGTCGGCTCGATCATCAAGGTGCCGGGTACTGGAAAGCTCATGGTCGGCGCATGGAATCCGTAATCGATCAAGCGTTTGGCGATGTCGTCGACCGAGACGCCCGCGGTGTCCTTGAATGGCCGCACGTCGATGATGCATTCGTGCGCGACGCGGTTGTTCCGGCCCTTGAACAGCAGCGGATAATGTGATTGCAGCCGGCAGGCGACGTAATTGGCGTTCAGGATGGCCGCCCGGGTCGCCGCGGTCAGGCCTTCTCCGCCCATCAGCAGCATGTATGCCCAGGCGATGGTCAGAATCGATGCCGACCCATAGGGCGCGGCGGAGATGGGCCCGACCAAACTCGGCTTGCCATTCAAGTGCGGGTGTGAGGGCAGGTAGGGCGCCAAATGCGCTTTGACGCCGATTGGCCCCATGCCGGGTCCGCCGCCGCCGTGCGGGATGCAAAAGGTCTTGTGCAGATTGAAATGGCTTACGTCCGCGCCATAGTCGCCCGGCCGCGCCAGTCCGACCTGGGCGTTGAGATTGGCGCCATCGAGATAAACCTGCCCGCCATTGGCATGCACGATTTCGCAAATGGATCGAATGGAGCTTTCGAATACGCCGTGCGTCGACGGATAGGTGATCATGATCGCGGCCAGCCGAGCGGCGAATTTCTCCGCCTTGGCACGAAGGTCGATCAGGTCGACGTTTCCCTCCGCGTCGCAACCGACCGGAACGACGTCCATGCCGGCCATGTGCGCCGAAGCCGGATTGGTGCCGTGCGCAGACGTCGGGATCAGGCACACGGTGCGCTGGCGATCGCCGCGGTCGCGGTGATAGGCGCGGATCCCGAGCAATCCCGCATACTCGCCTTGCGCTCCGGAATTCGGCTGCAGCGAAACGGCGTCGTAGCCGGAGATTGCGACGAGCTTCGCTTCCAGGTCGGCGATCATCTCGGCGTAACCCTGCGTCTGCTCGCGCGGCGCGAACGGATGCAAGTCGGCGAAGCCGGGCAAGGTCAGCGACGTCATTTCCGCGGCGCCGTTGAGCTTCATCGTGCAGGAGCCCAGCGGGATCATGGTCCGGTCGAGCGCCAGGTCGCGATCGGCGAGGCGGCGCAAGTAACGAAGCATCTGCGTTTCCGAGCGATGCTCGACAAAGACCGGATGGCTCATGAACGCGGTCGTACGGCGCAAGGCGCCCGGGATCGCGGCAGTTACTTCATTTGCCACTGCGGCGAAGGGTCGGTTTTTGCTTTTTGCCGTGGAGCCTTTGCAACCAAAAGACTCACAGACGCTTTCGACGATTGCCGGCGTTGTCGTCTCATCGCAGCTGATCGCCAATTTTGCATCAAGCCGCCGCAGATTGATGCCGCGCGCCAAGGCGCGCTCGCAAACGGCGTTCCGCAGCTCGCCGGCATCGATCGTGATCGTGTCGAAGTATTGCGAGACGCAGACGTTCCAGCCGCGCTCCTGCAGGCCGCGGGCCAGGGTCGCGGCGGTGTGCGCCACGCGCGCAGCGATCTGACGCAGCCCGTCGGCGCCGTGATAGACGCCGTACATCGACGCGATCACCGCCGGCAGCACTTGCGCGGTGCAGATGTTCGAAGTCGCTTTTTCGCGGCGGATGTGCTGCTCGCGGGTCTGCAGCGCGAGACGGTAGGCCGGCCGTCCCCTGCTGTCGACGCTGACCCCGACGATGCGACCGGGCAGTGTCCGTTGATAGGCCGACTTCGTCGCAATGAACGCGGCGTGCGGGCCGCCATAGCCCAGGGCAAGGCCGAAGCGCTGTGCCGAGCCGATGGCGATGTCGGCGCCGAGTTCGCCGGGAGACATGAGCAGCGTCAGTGCCAGCGGATCGGCGGCGACAACGGCCAGCGCGCCGGCAGCGTGCAGCCGTCCTATGGCGTCACGGTGGTCACGAATGGCGCCGGATGAGCCCGGATACTGGAACAGCGCGCCGAATACGCCGGCCGCATCGAGATCAGTCGCCGGATCGCCGACAATGATGTTCCAGCCGAGGGGTTCGGCGCGCGTGCGGATCACTGCAATCGTCTGCGGGTGGCAATCCTGCTCGACAAAGAATGCGCCCGCCTGCGATTGCGCGCCGCGCCGCGCCATCGCCATCGCTTCAGCGGCGGCTGTGGCTTCATCGAGCAGAGAGGCATTGGCGATTTCCAGCCCGGCGAGATCGGCAATCATCGTCTGGAAATTCAAGAGCGCCTCGAGACGGCCCTGACTGATCTCCGCCTGATACGGCGTATAGGCCGTGTACCAGGCGGGGTTTTCCAGCACGTTGCGCTGAATGACCGGCGGCAGGTGGGTGCCGTAATAACCTTGACCGATCAGCGACACCATCGGCCGGTTGCGGGAGGCGACCGCGCGCATTCTTGCCAACAATTCCGGCTCGGACAGCGCCGGTCCGAGGTCGAGCGGCCGCTTCTGCCGGATATCGGCCGGGATTGCTTCGTCGATCAACGCGTCGATGTCCGACGCGCCCACGACCTTCAGCATGCGCCGCACATCATGTGCCTGCGGTCCGATATGCCTCTGCGCGAAACTGAATGGATTGAAAGACGGCGGCTCGGCCGTTATCACGTCCGGTGGCGCCCGCATCAGCCGATTCGATTGCATGCTTTTATCCCAGTTGAGTCTTGTAGGCTGTCTCATCCATGAGCGAGTCGATCTCGGAGGGGTCGGCAATCTTCAGTTTGAAGAACCAACCGTCGCCCATCGGATCGGAATTCACCAGTGCGGGATTGGCGACGATCGAGGAGTTGGTCTCGACGACTTGGCCGCTGATCGGCGCGTAGACGTCGACGGCCGCCTTGACCGACTCCACCACGGCGGCCGGCGCGCCCTTTTCGAAGCTCTTGCCGGACGCCGGCAGTTCGACAAAAACCAGGTCGCCGAGCTGCTCCTGCGCGTGCTGGGTAATGCCGACGACTGCGACATCGCCTTCGACGCGGAGCCACTCGTGGTCAGGCGTGAATTTCAGCATAACGGAATCACCCCTCGATCATGCGCGCTTGCAACGATGCGGAACGAACGGCAGATCCGTCACCTCGACCGGCATCCGATTGCCGCGCACTTCGGCGAACAAGCTCGCGCCCGGCGTGGCGAGCGCCTGCGGCACGTAACCCATGGCGACCGGAGCGCCGAGCGAAGGTCCGAAGCCCCCCGATGTCACCCTGCCGACGGGTTCGACCGCGGAACGCTCGGCAAACAACAAAGCGCCGCCGCGAACGGGCGTTCGCTCTCGCGGCCGTAGGCCGACGCGCCGCCGTGGCGGACCGGCATCGAGCTGCTGCAGCACCGCGTCGGCGCCGGGAAACCCGCCGGGTCGCGCACCGCTCTGGCGGCGGACCTTCGGCATCGCCCATTCCAGCGCCGCCTCGACCGGTGTCGTATTCTCATCGATATCCGAACCGTAGAGACATAAGCCGGCTTCTGTCCGCAAACTGTCGCGGGCGCCGAGACCGATCAATGTCACGCATGCATCTTCCAGAAACGCGCGCGCCAGCTTTTCCGCGTCGGCGGCGGCAACGCTGATCTCGAAGCCGTCTTCTCCGGTATAGCCGGATCGGGTCACCAGGCAGGCGCTGCCGCCGATCGCGAGCGCGCGTACGTCCATGAAGCGCATTGCCGCGACGTCGGGCGCGAGGTGCGCCAGTACGCGCTGTGCCGCCGGCCCCTGCAGGGCGAGCAATGCGCGATTCTCCAAAACCTCAATCGTGCAGATTTGCGACATGGCGGTACGCAAATGCCCCTCGTCGACCGGCTTACGGCTGGCATTGACAACGAGAACGATGTGATCGCCGCAGTGCGCGATCATGAGATCATCGATGATGCCGCCCTCGGCGTTGGTGAAAAACGCATAACGCTGCCGGCCCGCCGCGAGCCCGAGCACGTCGACCGGAACCAGGCGCTCGAGCGCCAGGGCGACGTCAGCCAAAGTTCCGCCGCGCGGCCGCAATGCGATCTGCCCCATATGCGAGACGTCGAACAGGCCCGCTGCGGCGCGCGTGTGCAGGTGCTCCTTCATCACCCCGAGCGGATACTGGATGGGCATTTCGTAGCCGGCGAATGGCGCCATCCTTGCGCCCATTGCGACGTGCAGTTTGTGCAGCGGGGTGCGCTTCAGCACCAACTGCCGGGGTGCGATCATCGCCGTCATCGCGCGCCCCGCGGCAAGACATGCGTCGCGCCGGCGCCGAGCGTGACCGCGTTTAACAAAGGCCGCGCGCGGCCGGGAACGCCGCGATGATGTTCGGAACTGGACGGCAGCATGGGGGACACCTCATCAGCGTTTGCCGATCGTTAGGTGCCCCCTCTGTATTTTTGCCTGAGAACGTTATCCCGTCGGCGGACGCCGTGGCGTCTCTTTCCAGAGTCTAGGCGATTGCGCGGTTCATCTGCCTGAGAGTTTCCGGGGCGGTTGCTCCTTCGGCGCCGGCGCGCGGCCGGTCTCTCCCGCAGCAATGCGAATTTAAGACCTTGGTCTCCTCTGCTTTGCAGCGCGAATCTCTACAGCACCGCGATTGAATTGTCACCCTTTTTCCCCTCCATGTAGGAACCTTTGATGCCGGACGGCGCGCCCTGCTTTCACGGCCCGACCAGCGTCGGCGCGACCCGGGCAGGCGGCGGCGGACACTACCGGGCGTTGTCGGCTGTGCCCGTGAATAGAGTCTGGTCTGCGGGCGGCGCAGGATGGTCCCCTGCTGTCTGCGCACAACTTCGTGGATGGTGCAAATGCGTGGTGTCATTGCTCGACCCCGGCAAGCTAAAATAAAATAACAAACTGGCTTAGGTGCCCTCTTCAGGAAGATTTAAAAGATGAATTGTAGTTTAGCTGTTCTTGGCGAGATTTTTGTTTAGGCGTAAGTTCATGAACGCTCGCAAGATTGCACTCATACAGCAGAGCTTCCAGAAAATTGCGGCATTGGGGCCGGAAGCCGGGGAGATGTTCTATGCGGAGCTTTTCGCCATCGATCCGTCGCTTCGGTCAATGTTCACCGGCGATCTACAGATCCAACAAAAGAAATGGCTTTCTGCCATAACCTATGTGGTTTGCGGCCTTCATGCGCCGGAAAAAATGATCAACAGCATAGAAAACCTTGCAAGGGTACATTTGGACTATGGCGTGAAGCCGGAACACTATATCAGCTTTGGCAACGCTTTGCTGCGCACGCTGAAAAAGGCGCTGGGCAGCGAATTCACCCCCGAGGTTTCCGACGCCTGGGCCGAGGCGTATCGAAAGCTCGCTCGCACGATGAGAGAGGCGGCCTACGGCGGAGCTTCCGCGAAGCTCTTGGGGGCGGCGTAAATGTCACCGGCGGAGACACGCGCTCGCGTGTTGCCGCATACCAACGACAGCACTTCCGACGCCAATTGTGGACACGGCCAAGCGCCACACCGCATCTCGGTCTCATCGATAAAGCCAACGTCTGTTCCATGATGCGGCCTCTTCTAAAGAAACTGATGAGGAGGGGTCCCTTGAGCGATCGTGGCGTCGCTTGCCCGACCGATGCGCCTGCGAACGAGGCTGCTGACCAATCGATTGTGCCGCCTTCCGGTCCGCGCGACCCCACGCTGCTGCCGTGCAAAATCGTGGATGGCGGATCGAACCAAGCGAAAAGTGCGCCGGAAGTGCGACTGCACGCCCAGATACTGCCGCTGCTTCAGACCGCGATCGACCACATGAGCGAGGGCGTCTCGATGTACGATGCGTCGTCGCGATTGTTGCTTTGCAACAAGTCGTATCTCGACCTCTATCGGCTGACGCCGGAACTTGTGCAAAACAGCCCCACGCTCCGCCGGCTTCTCGAACTCAAGGTCAAGGCCGGCACGTTTTTTGGCGACGTGGATCATGTTGCCGATCGAGTGCTTGACGGTATCGCAGAGGGTAAGACGACCCGAATTCTCGATGAATGGATAGACGGCCGGATTATTGCCATCGCGACCTCGCCAATCGGAGAGGGCATCTGGGTGGCGACCCATGCCGATATCACCGAGCATGCGCGCGTCGTACGCGAGCTGCAGCGTACGACCAATTTCTTAAACACGATCATCGATAATGTTCCGGCGGCCGTTCTGGTGAAGGACGCCAAGACATTCCGATACTTGTTGGTCAACCAACATGCTGAGAAATACGTTGGTTGCGCCAGGCAAATGATCATAGGCAGAACCGCGTACGAAATATTTTCTGCGGAATCGGCTAAGGCGATTACCGACGACGATCATAGGACGCTGAGCGCCGAACGGTTGGTAGAGTACGAGTCCTCTCCACTGCATCGCGCGGGTGACCACTCGCAGATAGTTTTTACAAGAAAACTGCTCGTGCACGGGCCGCAAGGAGGGGCGGACTATCTATTGACGATCATCGAGGACGTGACGGAGCGCGTGCATGCCGAAACACAGTTATCGCATCAGGCGCAGCACGACGCATTGACCGGGCTAGCCAACCGCACGCTGTTCATGAAAAGGGTCGGCGAGGCGTTCGACCGGCTGCGACGACATGGGCATCCGTTTACGGTCATGCTTCTCGATCTCGATCGGTTCAAATTGGTCAACGATTCGCTCGGTCATCCGGTCGGGGATGGTCTGCTCAAGGCGGTCGCGCAACGGCTCATGATGTGTGTGGGAGAGAACGATCTCGTCACGCGCCTCGGCGGTGACGAATTTGCCGTTCTGCAGATTTGCGATGACAATCAGCGAGAGGCAGCTATCGCGCTTTCGAGCCGCATCCTTGATGCGCTGGCAACGAACTTCGACGTCGAGGGCCACCAGATCATTACCGGCGCGAGCATTGGAATCGCCTTTGCGCTGGAGCACGGGACGGACGCGGATCAGCTCCTGAAGTGTGCCGATCTCGCGCTGTATCACGCCAAATCGGCGGGTCGCAATCGCCACTGCGTTTTTGATGCCACCATGGAAACGGAGGCGCAATCGCGTCATGCGCTGGAATTCGACCTGCGAACCGCTATTGCGCGCGGTGAATTCGAAATACACTACCAATCGATATTCGAAATCGCCACCGGGCGGCCCAGCGGCGTCGAAGCTTTGGTGCGCTGGGCGCACCGGCAGCGCGGCATTGTCTCTCCCGCGCACTTTATTCCCCTCGCCGAAGAAACCGGCCTGATCGTGCCGCTGGGAGAATCGATCTTGCGCCAAGCGTGCACCGACGGCCGGCATTTGCCTGCCGATATCAAAGTCGCGGTCAATCTTTCGCCGGTCCAGTTCGGAAAAGGCGACTTGGTCGATATGATTTCGCGCGCTCTTGCCGAATCGCGTTTCCCGCCGCACCGGCTGGAGTTGGAAATCACCGAGTCGGTGCTGCTGCATAACAATGAGCAGCATATTGCCATCTTGACGGCGTTGAAGAGCCTGGGCGTCTCGATCGTTCTCGACGATTTCGGCACCGGATATTCGTCGTTGAGCTATCTGCGGATGTTTCCGTTCGACAAGATCAAGATCGATCGTTCCTTCGTCAGTGAACTTTCTACACGTTCCGACTGCGCAGCGATCGTGTGCGCGATCGTCAATCTCGCGCGGTCTCTAAACATCGCGACGACGGCCGAAGGTGTTGAGACCCACGATCAGTTTCTGCTGCTGCGCACCGCGGGGTGCTCTCTCGCTCAGGGATATCTGTTCAGCCGCCCGGTTCCGCTCTCCGAACTCACGTTTACGAACGTGAACTATGGCCAGGCGGGCGAGGCGGCATGAGCGGAACGCCCCTTGCAATAATCGATGAGCTTAATACTGCCATCGCGACCGGTACGGTTCAGCGGCGGATCGAGTTGATCGAACGTCTTTCCGATCTGTTCGTCTTCGGCGCGGCAGACTATTCCGACGATCAGATTACTCTGTTCGACAGCATTTTTGCCCGCTTGGTCGTGACCGTCGAAGCCTATGCGAGAGCCTCGCTGGCGCGGCGTCTGGCGGGAGTTCCGCAGGCTCCGCCCGCCGTCAGCCGCACTCTGGCATGCGATGACGCGATCGAGGTGGCCGAGCCGATGCTCGAGCATTCCGAACGGCTTGACAGTGCCACGCTGGCCGAAGTCGCCCGCACCAAGGGTCAGCGGCATTTGCTTGCAATCTCGAGACGACGTCACATTGATGACATGGTGACCGAACTGCTCGTCGATCGAGGCGACCGCCCGGTGGTGCTGAGCACCGCGGAAAATCCGGGCGCCCGTTTCTCCGACACTGGATACGCGATGCTCGTGCGGCGGTCCGACGGCGACGACGAGATGGCCAAGCGCGTCGGATTGCGGCGCGACCTTCCCCGCCATCATCTGTTACGGCTGCTGACCAAGGCGTCCGAGACCGTCCGCCGCAGTCTCGAAGCCGCCGATCCGTTGAGTTCGACGGCGATCCGCGCTGCGATCGCCGAAGCAGTGGGTCGGGTTCAAGCCGGGACCGCGACCGTGTCGCGGGACTATGCGGCAGCGCGGGCGCAGGTTGAATCGCTGCGGGCGGCGCACAGACTCGACGAGGCCGCCGTGGCGGCGTTCGCCGAGGCCGGTAAGTTCGAAGAGACGACCGTTGCGCTCGGGGCGCTTTGCGATATTTCCGTCGAACAGGTCGAGTTGGCCATGGCCGGAGATCGACCCGAGACGGTGCTTATTCTCGCCAGGGCGATCGGCATCTCCTGGCCGACCGTCAAGAAGATCCTGATGATGCGCAAGGGACGGCGCAGCATTTCGGAACAGGAACTGGATCATTGCCTGGGAACCTTTTCGCGGCTTAAGCCGGCAACCGCCCGCCTGGTGATGGAGTTTCAGCGCGAGCGCACAAATCCCGCCGCCTAGCGTTCGAGATGGAACGTGGAGTGACCTATAATCCCGGATTTCCGCGGCGTTGCCGGTCGTTAACGCATATCGGCGATGCGGCGTAATCCGGCGGGGTCAAGGATCGTCAACGAGCGATCGCTGATTTTTATCAGGCCGCCGCGACGAAACTGCGTCAGCACCTTGCTGACGTGCACGGGAGTTAGCCCGGCAGCGTCGGCGATGTGGTGCTGGCGCAAGGGAAAATCAAACTCCATGGTCTCGGCGCGAGTCATGCCGCGCTGCGCCAGCCTTTCCGCCAGATTGAGGATCAGCCGAGCGATTCGCTCATCGGCGGTACGGCGCCCGAGATCGACGATCAGCTCATCGGCTCTCATCTTTTCCTCGGTGCGGGCCCTTGAAAACCCATTTATCAGGTGGGGCTGGTTTAACAGAATCTCTTTCAATTCCGTGCGCGCGAAGCTGCACCACTGGACGTGGGTAATCGCCTCGACGGAACTGTGAGGTCCGCTGGGCGTTGATAGGACGTCGCCCGGGAGCAGAAACGACAAAATCTGCCGCCTGCTGTCCGACAGCATGACGACCGATGCGGCCCATCCCGTGCAGATGACGATGACAGCATCGCGCAGGTCCTGCTCGCGGCAGATCATCCGCCGGGCAGAAACTGTGTGACTGGACTGCCGACGCAGAATGGGCGTGCTTGTCCCCGGCGACCACGGCGCATCCGCCGCCGCCTTACAGAGATTGACTTGATGTACCAGGCAGGTGCCACAGAGTGCTTGGCATGGAGTGAATTGTGAGGTTGTTGTAGTTGCCGTATGCGGGTTCATGAAGTTTGCTCTGACTCAATCTCTCTCGTTGACCGACGCAGAGGCCGGTCTCTGCGGGGCGCTCTTGGGCAACAAGCGGACATCACTGGGCGCGGTCTTCGCGCATCTTATTGCTTTCCGAATTGGCGCAAGACCGATTCGCTGGGGGCACTGGACGCTACCTAACAGAGATTAATAAACTGGACCGCCGCGAATCACATGCATGGAAACTCGTAATTCAACTCAAGGGGACACGCAAACACCCAATTACGGCGCTCCCTTTCGCTATCTGAATCGACACGCGACTGTGACGTGGCCGGTCGCGGGGGCGGCCATCTGTCGTGGCAGGCGCTCCGCGGGTAATTTGCCGGGGTGAATTACCAAACTACTTTAATATACTTATTTAACAAGGAACGATTCACGCGGTATTCTTGGGCGTTAACGACACTGCAATGGTATTCGCAGTATTTCCCTCTTTGGAAACTTTCGCGGCCCGAGGCAGCGATCGGGCCGCGATCATTGCGCTCGCGCAACGCCTGAAAACCCATGAAAAAAGCCATCGCGCCGACCAACACCGAAGCCTTCTTTCCCGAAGACGAAATTATTGTTTCCAAGACCGATCTCAAGGGACGCATTACCTATGCTAATCAGACGTTTTGCCGGATCGCCGGCTATAGCGAGGCCGAATTGCTCGGGCAGCCGCACAGCATCGTTCGGCATCCCGATATGCCCCGCGCCGTGTTCAAGCTGCTGTGGGATACGATTTTCGAGGGCCGCGAAATCTTTGCCTACGTCAAGAACATGGCCAAGAGCGGAGATTATTATTGGGTGTTCGCCCATGTCACACCCTCGTATGACAAAAACAAGAGCGTGATCGGCTTCCATTCGAACCGTCGCGTCCCGGATCGGAATGTCGTGGAGAACACGATAGTCCCACTCTATTCCGCGGTCCTGCAGGAGGAAAGACAACATCAAAACGGCCAGAAGGCGCTTGCCGCCAGCTTCGACTTCCTCGTCAATTTTCTGAAATCGAAAAACACGACATATGATGCTCTCATCTTTTCGCTCTGATTTTTTCTTCAGGACCAGACCCGTCGTGTCCGTCGTGCTGCTCTCGTCGACGTGCGCAGCAATTGCAGGATTTTTCGGTCACGATGGGCTTGCACATATCGCCATGGCTTTATCGATAATCGTCGCCGTCTTTTTGCTCATCACTCTGGGACGAGACGGAAACCAAAAGACAAAGGACGAAGATGCTGCGGCAAAGGTGATAGGAAAAATCGCGATGGTTTGCCAGGAGATCATCAGAGGAAATTTCGAGGCGCGGATCATAAATGTCAATGAGACTGGAAGTCTCGCGGACGTTCAGCACAAAGTAAACGACATGATCGATCGCTGCGACGCGTTCGTTCGCGAAGCAACGGCGAGCCTCGATGCCGTGTGTCGCAACATCTATTATCGCCGGATTCTATACGGCGGACTGCAGGGATCGTTCCGTGTCGCTGCCGAGGCAATCAATGGCTCGGTAGAAGCGCAGGGAAAGGCGGTTGAAAAAGCACGGATCGAGGCTGCCGCGCAGCAGGCGCATATCATCGATTCGCTGGCTCTCGGACTCAAGCACCTCGCTGAAGGCGATCTGAATTTCCGCCTCGCCGACTTCCCGGAAGCGTACAGCCGTGTCCGCGACGACTTCAACGGCGCGATGATGCGCTTGCTGGAGACGGTTCAGGCTATCGCGGCGGCGACGCGCGAAGTCTCGAATGCAACCGCGGAAATCTCCACCAGCACGATCGACCTGTCGCAACGTACAGAAGAGCAGGCCGCGAGCCTGGAGCAAACGTCAGCCTCGATGGAACAAATTTCCGCGACCATCAAGAAGAACGCCGAGAATGCGCGGCACGCCAGCCAGTCCGCCGGAAGCACCCGCGAGGTCGCCGATCGTGGCGGTCAGGTGGTCGCCAAAGCGGTCGATGCGGTGGCGCGGATTGAGGAATCCTCGCACAAAATCTCCGACATCATCGGCGTGATTGATGACATCGCCCGGCAGACCAATCTCTTGGCGCTCAACGCCGCCGTCGAGGCGGCGCGGGCCGGCGAAGCGGGCCGCGGTTTTGCGGTCGTAGCGTCAGAAGTGCGCAGCCTCGCGCAGCGCTCTTCGCAGGCGGCAAAGGACGTCAAAGGCCTGATCACCGACAGCAACAGTCAGGTCAAGGACGGCGTCGATCTCGTCAACAAGGCCGGCACATCGCTGAACGAGATTGTCGAATCGATCAAAGCAGTGACCGGGATCATCTCCGACATCGCCTCGGCCAGCGCCGAGCAGGCGGACGGGATCGAACAGATCAACAAAGCCCTGACGCAGATGGACGAGGTGACCCAGCAGAACTCGGCCCTGGTTGAAGAGAATGCGGCGACGGCGAAGACGCTGGAGCAGCAGGCATTGGTCATGGACGAACGCGTTGCCTTCTTCCGCCTCGACACGGCGGAAGTGCCGGCGTCGACCGCCGCACAAACGCCACCTATTGCGGCCGCTTGAGATCGGCGCGACAGAAGTTTCCCGTGGAGTGAACGGGTTCGCGAGCCGAGCGCCCGCATGGCAACGGGCCGGTGATTGTCCGCAGCCATGTTAATGCAGAATAACAATCAAAGATATTATCATCAATGAATACAGTAACGCTCCCCGTATAACTCAAATATTTACGGTTTCTCAATGGCATTCGACTATCGAGGTTCCTGAGAGCCTTCACAGATCTCACCACGACATCTGGTTAGTTGATCGCGTTAATCCTGGGGCGGGCGACGCAGCATGACACGGCGACACCAAGGCGGCGGTCGAGTCCTGTACGGACGGGGCATGGGGCATGACGAGTGAATCGGTGGCGTCGTCGCCCCTGCAGGCCGGCAACCTTCTTTCCGCAGCAGAGTTCGGTGCTGTCCGCGCGGCACGCGCCGGCGCGCTGCCGACGCAGCTCATCAGCTTCGCCATCGGCGAGGACCAGTATGGCGTCGACATCATGGCCGTCCGCGAGATCAAAGGCTGGACGCAGATTACGCACTTGCCGCGGCAGCCGGACTACGTGCGCGGCGTTCTCAACCTGCGCGGGGTCATCGTTCCGATCATCGATCTGCGCTGTCGCTTCGGGCAGGGGCTGACCGAGGCGACGCCGCTGCACATCGTGATCATCGTCCAGGTGGCGGCGAAACCGGTCGGCCTGCTGGCAGACCGTGTGCTCGACATCGTGTCGCTCGACGAAACCCAGATTCAGCCCGTCCCGCGCATCGCCCAAGCTTTGCGCGTGGAATTTCTCGCCGGCCTGGTGACGATAGACGGTGCGATGATCGCCCTGATCGATCTTCCCAATCTGCTCTCCCTGCAACTGGAGGCGGAGGACCCAGCAGCGTCCGAAGACACATCCGCTTCGGCAGTCCAAAGGAGATGAGCTGAGCGGCCCCGCCACTGGCGACAGCATCCGGTGACCGACGGAATTGGCGCACCAGCAATTGAACAACAAATGTCAGCCGCTTCGAGGAGATGGAATATGCTACGCTTGTCCAATATTCGCATCGGGACCAAGCTTTCCCTCATGTCCGGCCTCGGCGTACTGCTCGTGGTCGGGATCGTGCTTGCCACCATGCGCGGCTATTCGGCAACCCGGCAGGCGAACGACGCCGCGATGACGCAGATTGAGATCGCGCGCGAAGTCCAGCAAATCAATGCCTTGGGCCGCGGCATGCAGCTCGCGGTGCGCGACATGCGTCTCGCCAGTTCAAAAAAAGAACTGCAGAAGGCGATCGAAAATCTTGCCGAGCGGCAAAAAGGCGTCATCGCGATTGTCGATGGGCTGATAGCGGCATTCCGCGTGCAGGAAAACCGTGATCGCGGCCAGAAGCTTAAAAGTCTGTTTGAACAGTATGGCAGCGCCGCCAGGGAATTCGAGCCGCTGAAAACTGAAGTGCTCGATCTCGAAGCCAGGCTGCCGAACGGCAACGCCGCAGATGCGGCCCGGATCGCCGTGCTGAACGGTCAATTGATGGCGCTTGCGCGCGAGCGCACGCTGCCCATCGTCGCGCAAGCGGAAGATCTGCTCGGTCAAGTCGATGCGGTGGCGAGTCGGTTGGCGGAGCAGGAAGCGGCAAATGCGGCGGACGCAATGGCCTCGGCCGAGCGACTCGCTATCGGCTTCGGCGCAACTGTCATCCTAGTCCTGATCATATCGGCGGTATTCGGCTTGTTCTCGATCGCCAGGCCGATCCGGAAAATCGTGGACATCCTGGCGCAAATCGAACAGGGCAATACCAAGGTTGAGATCGCCGGCACCGAACGCGGCGATGAGATCGGCTCGCTCGCCAAGGCCGCGGTGGTGATCCGCGCCGCCCGCGACGCCGACATGACCAACAGCAGGATCCGTACCGCGCTCGACGTGGTTCGCTCGAATGTGATGTTGGCGGACTCCAACTACAACATCATCTACATGAACACGACCTTGCAGCAGATGCTGCGGGAGTCCGAGTCCGAGCTCCGGAAAGTTCTGCCCAGCTTCGACAGCGGCAAGCTTTTGGGCACGAACATGGACGTGTTCCACAAAAACCCCGCGCACCAGCGCCGGGTCCTCGACACGCTCGCAGGCTCCTTCGAGACGCACATCTCGGTGGGTACGCAGAAGTTCCACCTTATCGCCACGAGTGTTGTCGACAAGGATCGCAACCGGGTCGGCACCGTTGTCGAATGGCGGAACGAAACGGCGGAAAAGGCGATCGAGGAAGAAATCTCCGGCATCGTCAAGGCCGCGGTCGCCGGTGATTTCAACAAGCGCGTGCCGACCGAAGGCAAGAAGGACTTCATGCTTAATCTTGCCACCTTGATGAACAGCCTTTGCGACAACGTGGCCAAGGCGCTCGACGATCTGGTGCGCATGCTGAGCGCGCTGGCCGATGGCGACCTCACCCCGCGCATCACGGCGGAGTATCAGGGCGCCTTCGCCAAGCTTAAGACCGACGCGAATACGATGGCGGACCGGCTCGGCTCGACCATCGGCGAGATCAAGGCGTCTGCGCGCGAGGTCACCAATGCCGCGGCCGAGATTTCGACCAGCACGACGGACTTGTCGCAGCGTACCGAGGAACAGGCCGCGAGCCTGGAAGAGACCTCCGCGTCGATGGAACAGATCTCCGCGACCGTGAAGAAGAATGCCGAGAACGCCCAGGCGGCCAACCAGTCCGCCGCCAACACGCGGGAAGTGGCCGACCGCGGCGGTCAGGTCGTGGCCAAGGCCGTCGACGCCATGGCCCGGATCGAGGATTCCGCCGGCAAGATTTCCGACATCATCGGCGTCATCGACGAGATTGCGCGGCAGACCAACCTGCTCGCGCTCAACGCCGCGGTCGAGGCGGCGCGCGCCGGCGAAGCCGGCCGGGGCTTCGCGGTCGTGGCCTCGGAGGTTCGCAGCCTTGCACAACGCTCGTCGCAAGCCGCCAAAGATATCAAGGATTTGATTACCAGCAGCAACAGCCAGGTGAAGGATGGCGTCGATCTCGTCAATCGCGCCGGCGCGGCGCTTACCGAGATCGTGGAGTCGATCAAGAAAGTGGCCGGGATCGTTTCGGACATCGCGGCGGCCAGCGCCGAACAGGCCAGCGGGATCGAGCAGGTCAACAAGGCGCTGACGCAAATGGACGAGGTTACTCAGCAAAATTCCGCGCTGGTGGAAGAGAATGCGGCGACGGCGAAGACGCTCGAGTCGCAGGCAAAAGCCATGGACGAGCGGGTCGCCTTCTTCCGCCTCGAAGAAGCCGCGGCGGCCGTCAGTGCTTTGCCTGCGGAACCGGTCGCGGCAACACGCTCCGCGCTCGCCGGCGGAACGCGGTCCACTGTCGCCCCAGCCACGCGCGCGGTACGGGCACCGCAACGACCCGCCGCGGCGCCGAAGCAAGCGGCGAGCCCGCAAAAGCAAGTCGCCGGCGCTCGCGGCGGAACGGTTGGACGCATGCATGGGGCCATCGCGACCGCCTTCGAGGACGATCCGGATTGGAAAGAGTTCTAGCATGTCGCCGATTGGCCGCGCCACGGCGGTAGCGGCCGTTGCGGCCGATGACCTCACCGCTTCGGTTCGTGAATTTGACTTCGCCGAGGCGGATTTTCAAACGCTTGCGCGGCTGGCCCACGAGTATGCCGGGATCGCGCTTTCCGAAAGCAAGCGGAATTTGGTCTACAGCCGCTTGTCGCGGCGGCTGCGCACCCTCGGAATGAATTCGTTCCGGGATTATTGCGAATTCCTTGCCGAGAACGCAGCCGAGATCGAGAACTTCATCAATTCGATCTCAACCAATCACACGAAGTTCTTCCGCGAGGCCCATCACTTCGAGCACTTTCGCGCGCACGTCGCCGCTCCCTTTGCCCATCAAGGACGTGCGGCGGTTCGTGAACGCCTCCGGGTGTGGTCGGCCGGATGCTCGAGCGGTGAGGAACCTTACACGATCGCGATCGTCCTGGCGCAAGAGATTCGTAACTTCGCCGGCCACGACGTGCGCATACTCGCGACCGACATCGATACCGATGTGCTCACCAAAGCGGCGCGCGGCGAGTTCGCGGTGAGCACGATCGACGAAGTGCCCCGGGCGTATCACGGCTTCTTTTGCCAAAGAACCGGCGACGAGGCGGCGGCAAAGGTTGTCATGGACGAAAACGTCCGTTCGCTGATCACGTTCCGCCGCCTCAATCTGATGGATCCCTGGCCTTTCCGTGGGCTGTTCGACGCGATCTTCTGCCGCAACGTGATGATCTATTTCGACGCGCCGACCAAATCGCGGCTGGTCGAGCGTTTCACGCAACAACTCAAGCCCGGCGGCTGGTTGTACATCGGCCACTCCGAATCGTTGATCGGGACGCATCCCGGACTGCAGCTAGTCGGCCGCACGACGTACCGGAGAGAGGCATGAGCGCCGCCGCGGCCCTTCAGCGGTCACCCGGCCCCGTTGCCGACGAAAGCGGCCAGCGCTCCGGCGGTCGGCAATTTTTCAACGCCGGGACCGACGCTTGGATGGTCAAGGTATTTCCGGGGGAATTTTATGTCACGGCCAACCCGGACGAGGTCCTGGTGACAGTGCTTGGTTCCTGTGTCGCCGCATGCATTCGCGATCCGCTGGCCGCGATCGGCGGAATGAATCATTTCATGCTTCCGCACCACAGTTCCGGCACCTGGGGCGAGGATCTGCGATCGGCTCGTTTCGGCAATTTTGCCATGGAGAAGCTGCTCAACGAGCTGGTGAAGGCCGGGTGCGCGCGCGAGCGTATGGAAATCAAGGTGTTCGGCGGCGCCAACGTCACCGATACGAGGAACGCGATCGGCAGCGAAAATGCGGAGTTCGTTCTGCGCTACCTGGCGGATGAGGGTCTGCGGTGCTCCGCTCAGGATCTCGGTGGCACGCTGCCGCGACGGATTCACTACTACCCCACAACCGGGCGTGTGGTTCGCAAATTGCTCGGCACCAGCGAGCGCTACGCCATTGATCGCCAAGAACATGACTACGGCAATCGGCTGCTGCACCAGCAACCTTCGGGCGAGATACAGCTTTTCGGGGAAACCGAATGACTAACCTAAGTAGGCCGGTCCGGGTCCTCATCGTCGACGATTCCGCCGTGATGCGGCAATTGCTGGCCAGTTTGCTCGCCATCGATCCCGAGATCGAGGTCGTCGGCACTGCCGCCGATCCCTATATCGCGCGCGAGCGCATCAAGGCGCTCAATCCCGATGTCGTGACCCTCGATGTCGAGATGCCGCATATGGACGGGCTAACCTTCCTGCGCAAGATCATGACGCTGCGGCCGATGCCCGTCGTCATGATTTCTACGCTCACCCAGCGCGGCGCCGATGTCACGCTCGAAGCGCTTGAAATCGGCGCCGTCGACTTCGTTGCCAAGCCGACCGACGATCTCGCCCATGGCTTGGCAGAGTTGACAGCCGAGTTGCAACGAAAGGTCAAGGCCGCCGCCGGCGTTCGCGTCGGTGTGCGCCGCGCCCCGGCGCCGCGTTCGCCTCGGCACCGTCCTTGTCGCTCGACGGGAAAAATCGTTTTTGTCGGCGCCTCGACCGGCGGGGTGGAGGCGATCAAGGCCGTGTTGATGGGGTTGCCTGCCGACTGTCCGCCGACGCTCATCACGCAGCATATGCCGCCGCGATTTACCGCTGGTTTTGCCGAGCGGCTCAACCGCGAATGCCCGATGAAGGTGTCCGAGGCAGGAGCGGAGGAGCCAATCGAGCCCGGTCACGTCTACATCGCGCCTGGCTCTCATCACCTCGAGATCGCCCGCGGCGCGAATGGTCATGTTTGCCATCTGTCAGAAAGCCCGCCGGTCAGCGGGCATCGGCCGTCCGTCGACGTGTTGTTTCGGTCGGCCGCGCGCGTGTGCGGGACTTCGGCAGTCGGCGCGATTTTGACCGGAATGGGCAAGGATGGAGCCGAAGGTCTCCTCGAACTGCGCCGGGCAGGCGCAATAACCCTGGGGCAGGATGAGGAATCCTCGTTGATCTACGGAATGCCGCGCGCCGCCTTCGATCGCGGCGCGGTCATGCAACAATATTCGTTGGAGCGGATGGCCGACGCGATACTTGACGCCTGCGAGGTCGATGCGTCGCACGCAGGCACGCGTCCCAGCCCGGGCGCCACTGCGGCGTGAGCGGCTGTCCCCGAGGCGCTGAGCAAAAACAAGTTGCCGACATGCAGGAAGCCAACGACACAAGCAGATGGAAATTGCCGAGGACGCTCGATCTGGCAGCGGCCGCAGGATTCCTGGACGCGATGCATAGCCGTCTGCAAGCGGATCCGCGGCTGCGCATCGATGCCTCGGAGGTGGAGACGCTGACCCTTCCATGTGTTCAGATCATCCTCGCGGCGCTGCGAAGCTACGATCAGGTTTCGATTGAAAGCCCGTCGCAAGCTTGCATCGGCGCCTTTCAGGATCTCGGCCTCGATTGCGCTAAGTTGCGCGGCGCAGGCGAGAGCGAAAGTAACGGGCGGACCGTCGACATCGACCGCGACACCGATGGCCCTCCTGCACAAGCGGGAAAGCAACCCATGACCAAACGTATCCTGACAATCGACGACTCGAAGACGATCCGCGACATGCTCATGCTGACGCTTGCCGATGCCGGGTTCGAGGTATTGCAGGCCGTCGACGGGCGCGACGGGCTCGACGTCCTGGAAAGGGAGTCGGTTGATGTCGTCATTACCGACATCAACATGCCGCGCATGGACGGTTACGAGGTGATCCGGCAGATGCGCAGCAGTCCGGCGCATAAGACCACGCCTGTTCTGGTGCTCACCACCGAAAGCGAAGCGGACAAGAAAAATCTGGCGCGGCAAGCCGGGGCAACCGGATGGATGGTCAAGCCGTTCGATCCTGACAAATTGGTCGCGACGATCAATAAAGTTGCTCCGTAGGACGGTAAAGCCCGGAGAGCGACGATCATGGCAAGCCTGGATCAGCTGAAGCAGACGTTCTTCGAGGAATGCAGCGAAGCGCTGCAGCAGATTGAAATCGGCCTTCCCGATCTGCGCGACGGCACCGCTTCCGACGATACGATCAATGCCGTCTTTCGCTCCGTCCACTCGGTCAAAGGCGGCGCTGGCATTTTCGGCTTCGAGGATCTCGTCAAATTTGCCCACGTTTTTGAAACCGTGCTGGATGCGATACGGAGCGGAAGGCTGGCGGCAACGCAGGAAATCGTGGACACGCTTCTGCAAGCGACCGACGTGCTGTCCGACCTGATCGGCATGTCGCGATCCGGACAGGCGATCCCGCCCGATCACGATCGCGAATGCCGTGCCGCGCTTGAGCGAATTCTGCACGACAATTCCGGCGGCGAGGGGTCCGAGCACGAGCCGGCAGCGCCAGCCGATTTCGAAGATCTGGATTTCACCCCGGTGCGCGCCGACCAGCTCGACTCAGGCGAGAGCGACGGTGGAGAGCGGGAATATCAGATCGTCTTTCGGCCGAAGGCCGAATTGCTGAGAAAGGCAAACGAGCCGCTCTATATCCTGCGCGAACTCGGCAAACTCGGCACGCTCGATCTCCACGTCGAAGTTGATCGCCTGCCGCCGTTGGCGGACCTGGAAGCGGATCGACCGTATCTTAGTTGGACCGGCACGTTGCGGACAGTGGTCACGCGCCAGCAAATCGACGAGGTTTTTGAATTCGTTCGCGACGATTGCGAACTGGAAATTACGGCGGCTGTTGCTGCAGCCGACGGCGGCCCGGAATCGAGTGCGGGAGGCCCGCAGGCCGAGACGGCGGTTCCGCCGAGTGCGGAAATTTTGCCAAGCGTCGGATTCGTACCTGCTGCGGCAGCGACGACGTCGGTCGAGAGCGCAGTGCCGGTGGCAACAAGTCCCGTCGTAAATGGCCCAGCCGCATCGCCGCCGCGCGCGCCGTCGGCAAAAATTGCGTCCGCAGGCGCGACCACGACACGAATCGAATTGGAAAAAATCGATCGCGTGGTCAACATGGTGGGTGAACTCGTCATCGCTCAAGCAATGCTTGGGCAGGTGGTTCATAATCTTCCGGACGATGTCGGCGGTCAGCTCGTCCAGGTCCTTGATGCGGTGGTTCACCATACGCGCGAGCTCAAGGACAGCGTCATGTCGATGCGCGCGCAGCAGGTCAACGCCGTTTTCCAGCGTATGCCGAGGCTGGTGAGGGAGCTGGCGGCGAAGACGGGCAAGAAAGCCCACCTCGAGATGATCGGCGAAAATACCGAGGTTGACCGATCGATCATCGAGCGGCTGGGCGATCCGCTGACCCATATCATCCGCAATTCGATCGATCACGGCATCGAATCGCCGGAGGTTCGGGCGGTGGCCGGGAAGCCCGAAGAAGGCACGATCCGGCTCTCTGCCGAACATCGTGGCGGCCGAATCGTCATCGAAATCAGCGATGACGGCGCCGGGGTCAACTCGGAGCGCGTCCTGAAGAAGGCGCGCGAGCGTGGCCTCGTCAGCCCCGATGCCGCGCTCAGCGAAGACGAGATCAACAATCTGATTTTTCTGCCCGGGTTCTCCACCGCCGAGACCGTTTCCGATATATCCGGGCGGGGCGTCGGAATGGATGTTGTTCGTCGCAATATTCAGGATCTCGGCGGACGCATTTCCCTCAAATCGGAACGCGGTCGAGGCATGACGATCCAACTGGCGTTGCCGTTGACGCTTGCGGTGATGGACGGAATGGTCGTGCGCGTCGGTCAGGAGACATACGTGGTGCCGATGTCGGCGATTGTCGAATGTCTGCGACCGCCGGCCTCGGACGTTCACAATCTGCTTGGCACGCGCGGCATGCTGCGGTTGCGTGGGAATTTGCTGCCGCTGGCCCATCTGTGCGAACTCCTTGATATCAGGTCGACGGGGACGACTGCCGACGAGCGGGTCGTCATCATCACTGACACGGGGGACGGTGCGCGCTTCGGCATCGTAGTCGATGAGCTGTGCGGGCACCGGCAGGTTGTCGTCAAGAGCATTGAGGAGAGCTACGGCGCGGTACCCGGAATCGCCGGCGCCACCATTCTCGGCGATGGCCGAGTCGCATTCATTCTCGATATCGAGAAGTTGTCCGAGCTCACAGCGGCCCCGAGCGCGGTGGCCGGCGCCGCGCGTCCCGCCGGTTTGGCGCGGACAGCAAGTGAAACCCTAAACTGAGGTTGATGCAACGAGCCCTCCCGCACCGGTGGGAGGTCATCGATCAGGAGTGACGTAGATGCCAGCCGCTGCAACACTCAAGGTTCTCGTCGTTGACGATCAGAACAGCGTGCGACAAATGACCCGCATGACTCTCGAGCAGATCGGGGTCCGCCACATTCACGAAGCGGAAAACGGACGACAAGCGATGGAAACGGCATCGCTGCAGCCGCTCGACCTGATCATCTCCGATTTTTATATGCCCGAGATGGATGGTTTGGCGCTGTTGCGCGCGGTGCGTGGACATCCGGCCGCGCGTCGAGTGCCGTTCATACTGCTCACGGGGCGCGGCGACCGCGAGCTGGTTGTCAAAGCGGCGCAGGCCGGCGTCAATAATTATCTGATCAAACCCTTCACAACCGATATCCTGCGGCAGAAGATCGAACAGGTCATGGGGAAGCTGTCGTGAAGATCCAAGAGCAGACGGAGGCGTCCGACCGGGCGGCGCTCGATCACATCAGGACCTTCCTCGCCGTGATGGCGACGGCGCTACGCGAGACGGTGGTGCGTTTCGAAGAAACTACCGCTTGTGTCACCGGGCTGGTCGTGAAGCGTGCCGGCGGCGCCGACCGCGATCTGGTGGTTACGCTGCAGAATTTCGATCGGCTGCAGCAGGAATTCTCGATCCTAACCGATGTTTGCGGCTTGGCCGCGGGCAAATCGCGCGAATCATGGTCAGCGATCGATGACGCTCACCCGGTCGAAGATGCGATTGAGAAAATTCCAATGGCGGATCTAAAAGGACGCATGTTGCGCCGTCTTGTGGATGCTAGGTTGGAGCTGACGGCGTCGCCAATGTCGGAAGAGGCGGTTTTTTAGTTTCTGCAGCGGTCGTGCTGGCAAAAGATCGGATCAAGCTCAATCGCCGTTACGACGGGAGGTTTCCTGCGGCGGCCCGGCCGGAAGCGGCGGCGACTGCGTGCCTGGGCGCTTTGCAACCCGCTGCAGGCCTTTGGTGAGTTCCGGCACCTGATCGGGCCGTAAGTGGCGATAGGCATCCTGCAGCGACAGCATCATGGCGTCGGTGTGGCACACGATCGCGTCCATGTTGCACTCGCCGCCGTCAGCGATCGAATCCAGGAGATCGCAAAAGGAATCGGCGATAAAGGACAGAAGCTCGTAGCCCATCGTCGTGCCGGTGTCGCGCAGCTGACGGCTACGGAAATTCGTCGTGGCGATCCAGTCCGCCGTGCCATCGCCGGTGCGAGCGTTGGCAATCAGGTCCCGTAGCTCGCGATCGAGCCAGTCGTCGAACTCAGGCTTGATTTGATCGATCTCCGCCTGCGCCTTTTCGATGGCCTGTTCGCGGGCAATACCGCCGGCACGCCGCGCCATTTTCTGGAACTGCGTCTCGACGACAAAAATCCGAGCTTCGGGATTCGCGCTTTCTGTCATAAGTGTTATCCTGTACGTGCCGCGCTGAACAGGCTGTCGATATCGTCTTGCGCGAGTGCCGGTCCGACCTCCTTGCCGACCTCGACTGCCTTGTCGCCTTTGCGGCGGCCGACGCCGAGCGGGTAGCCTTCGATTTTGAAGCGCCGGTCCGGCCCGAAGTAGTTCGGCGTGTCGACGAACGGACGCGAATGGAACGCGGTCCAGGCCAGCCGGTCGTAAAGGCTCGCCGGCGACATCGGTTTGGAAATGACCATATTGGCGCCGGTGTCGCGCGCGAGCTTGACCGTGCCTTCGCGCCCGTCGCTGGTCATGATCAAGATCGGTACGGTGCGGTTTTCGTTGTCCTCCTTGCGGCGGATCGCGCGCGTGAGCCGCAACCCGCCGTGCGGGGGAAGTCGCGCATCGCAGATCAACAAATCAATCTTCTGGTTGGTCAAAATCCGCAATACGCCGTTCGAGCTCCTGACCTCCAGTATCTTGTTGGCCCCGAAGCCGCGCAGCATGCCGTGAATGAGCAGGGACATGTACGAGCTCGGGTCGGCGATGAGAATCACCAGATCGCGGAGGTTCATCGTGAAGCGGGCCATGCGCTTGTCCCCGGATCTCCGCAGACTTGGGCGTCAGCTTACTGACCGACGACCGCCTGTCTCGCTTCGCTCAGAATAGAGGCAAACAGGATCCCTGGAACCGCCTGATCCGCCCGATGCGGAATCCGTTCGGAGCAGTTTGCCAGCAACGGTATCAGCAGTTTTACTCAAAAGAGTTGGCGCAGATTTAACTCATCCGGCTTCGCTGCAAGGGTAGGCGGATTTTTAGATAAGCTAAAATAACAACATCGATTAACAAACAACAATGGCAGATTCATTCTCGTTATGTGTGGCTCGCGGCAGTGACTGGCGACGATACGGTCGCCGCGATCTGGAGCATGATCCGGAGAAATTGAAAACCGTCTTCCGCAAAGATCGCGCCCAAGGAGGAGAACCAGGGCGCAATCGATTCGCCCGATGCGACTGCGCCCTCGTCTAGTGAGCCGCAACGCGCCGGGCTGCCGCGATCTTCGCCTGTTGGCGCAGATGGGCGATCTTGTCGTCGACCGTGCGCTGGATATGGGCGACCTGCTCGTCGCTCAAATGGCGGTACTTGCCGACCAATTTGAGATAGTTGGCGACTGGTTCCGGCCGTTCGACCGGATGCGTGAAGCGCAAGCCGCCGGCCGGATCGTATTCCCATAAGGCGATGAAATTCGTGCGCACCTGCATGCGGCACACTTGCGTGGTCAGCGCCGAGGGAAAGCGCCAGCCGGTCGGGCAGGGGGCGTAGACATGCAAATAGGCCATCCCGGTCTTGGACACTTCGATCGCCTTTTCCAGCTTGGCGTAATAGTCCTCGAGAAAGGCGGTCGAGGCGGTGGCGACATAGGAGCAATTGTGCATGGTCATGATCAGCGGCAGGTTCTTCGCCTCGGTGCGCTTACCCTGCATTTGCCCGCCCACCGGCGTGGTCGAGGTCCACGAGCCGTAGGGCGTCACCCCGGACGACTGCATGCCGGTGTTCATGTAGCCTTCATTGTCGACGCAGATGAACAGGATCAGGTCGTTGCGCTCCGCTGCGCCCGACAGCGATTGGAAGCCGGCGTCGGCGGCGCCGCCGTCGCCGGCGAGCGCGATGGCGGTGACCTTGCGCCCGACCCGGTCGTACTGCATCTTCACGCCGGCGAGCATGGTCGCCGTATTGGTCAGCAGCGAATGGAAGGTCGGCAGCTTGGCGCCGGTCTGTCCGTTGTAGCCGACGACACCCATTCCCGGGATGCAGCCGGGCGGCGCGGCGACGATCGCATCGGGTCCGACCTTGCGCATGGTGTGGCGGATCAACAGTTCCGAGTTGCAGCCATGGCAGGCGGACAGGCCGCGGCAGAACATATCCTCCTTGTCGGCATAGGCATTGAAGATGCGCGCCGCGGTGCGATGCTCGAGCGCCTCATTGGGACACGCCTTTACGCAGGCCGGATCGCCGCTGCACATATCGCACTTGGTCACGTGACCGACCGCGGCCTCATAGACGATGCCGGCATAGGCGCAGCCGGCGGTGCATAACAGACAGTTGACGCATCTGCTCTCGGCCCAGTCGATCACCCCGCTGTCCGCATTCTTGGTGAGCGCCCCGGACGGGCAGTTCATCACGCAGATCGGATCGGCGCACTGCCGGCAGAGCGCGAGTTCGATGCCGTCGTCGGCGGTATTGGCGAGAATGCGGATACGCGAATAGGCCGGATCGTCGGTTTTCGCCTTGGCTTGCGCGCATGCGGTCACGCAGTCGCCGCAGCCGTCGCAGCGGTCGGCGTGAAATTGCAAAGTGCTGAAGCACTTACCCATGGCGCGCCCTATCGCCAGATCTGCGACATCAATTGTCGCCCGGTCAATTTCGGATCGGCGAGGAACTCTGATTTCACCGACGACAGATCGATGCGTCGGCGAATGAGTTGCCACATGATGCCGGCGTCGACGAAATCGTTGATCGTCGCGATGCCGACGAGCTGCCCATCCTTGAGGACGATGCGCCGATAGACGCCCTCGCTGCTGCTTTCTTCAATCTCGAACCCGTCGCCGGCGTCGGCGCGGCCGACCGAAACAGCCTGTTGGCCGAAGAAACTGTAGGTGTTGAGCGGCACGGCGCCGGGAAAAGGTTTGCCGCCGGCATCGTCGGCCATGCCAAGGCCGGCGATCCGGCCTTGTTCGGCGGCGTTCGGCAAGATGCCGTTGACGACAGTGCCGCCCCAAAGACCGCGTGCCTGCGCAACGTCGCCGGCGGCCCAAATGTTCGGTACGTTCGTGCGCATCCGGTCATCGACGAGAATGCCGGAGTCGACCTCGATACCTGTGCCGTTGAGGAATCCGATATTGGGCTTGACGCCGGTGCAAACGAGCAGCAGATCGGCGGCGATCGTCGCGCCGTCCGCGAGCGTGGCGATGCAGCTCTTGCCCTGTCGGGTGACGCTCGTCAGCGTCTGCCCCATCAGCATGCGGATGCCGTTGCGCGCGAAGATCCGCTCGATGATTGCCGAGGCCTTCGGTTGAAAATAGGTCGAGAGCGCGTGCGCCTGCAGTTCGACGACGGTGACGGCAACCTTGGCCTTGGCCATGTTTTCGGCGGCGTGCATGCCGATCAGTCCGGCGCCCAGGACGATCGCCGACTCGGCCTGTCCGATCGCCTGCCGCAGTTCGATGGCGTCATCCATTGACCGCAGCACGTGGAAGGGCACCTCGGTGAGGCCGGCGACCGGCGGCAGCATCGGCGCCGCGCCGGTCGCGATCAGCAGTCGGTCATATTGCCAGGTCTCGCCCGATGCTAGGCGCAGGCTCGACTGAGTCGGATCCACGGAAGCGACAGTGGCGCCGGACACAAATTCGATGGCGTTACCGCGAAAATAGGCTTGATCGCGCAGAGTGACCTCGTCGGGTTGCGATCGCCCTGACACCACGTAAGGCAGAATGGTCGGCGAATAGGGAAGGCGCCGGTCGCGCGTCAACAGCGTCAGCGCGCCGTCGCCGTCGATCAGGCGGATCGCCGTTGCCGCTTCCAGAGCCGCGTGACTGCTGCCGACGATGAGATACTTGCTCTGCATGTCAATCGTTCTCGTTCAACCAGACCGGCTCGTTCGCGACGCGGCCGCACTGCGCCTCGCGCGTCAGCGCGATGGCGCGAGAAAAATGCTCGACGGTGATATCGGCGCCGGCGAGGCCGCCGATGAAACTTATGGTCGGGATCGACTTGCCAGTGCGATAGAGCGCCGCCAGTGTTTCCTGATAGACCGGGCCGGAATTCCAGCCGAAGCTCACGGCGCGGTCGACGATGCCGACACGTTTCACTTTCGCGAGTGCGGCGGTCATGGCCTCGAGCGGGAACGGCCGAAAGGTCTTTATCTTGATGAGGCCGACCGCTTCGCCGTTGTCGCGCTCGAGGTCGATCGCGTCCTTGGCGGCGCCGGTCATGCTGCCGATCGTGACCAGCGCATAATCGGCATCGTCGAGCCGATATTCCTCGATCAGCGGCGCGTGATAGCGGCCGAACTGTTCGCCCCAGGCGGCGTGCACCTCGCGGATGACCTTGAGTGCGTTCTGCATGCCGCGGCATTGACTCTTGCGATAGCGCACGAAAGTGCGCGGGCCGACGCCGCCGGCGCCGCCGGTCAGCGGATCGACTCCCATCGGCCGCTCCGGATCAAGCGCAATGTGCCAATTGATGGCTGGCGGACCGAGGAATTCATCGACGGTTTGCTGATCCGGCACCTCGACCCGGGTCACGCCGAATGAGAGGTAATTGCCGTCATGACAGACGTTGACCGGCAGCATCACGTCGCGGTGCTCGGCGATCTTGTAGGCCATGACGGTGGTGTCGAGAATCTCCTGCACGGTTTCGCAATACATCTGAATCCAGCCGGCCTCGCGCACCACCATGGCGTCCTGCTGTCCGCCCCAGACGCATTGTGGGCTCAACAGATCGCGGGTGACCAGCGCCGCCACCATCGGCAGCCGCAAGCCGGGCGTGCGCACATAAGGCTCGAACATGAAGGCGATTCCCGGCCCGCAGGTCGCCGTGAAGGTCCGCCCGCCGGCCAATGCCACCCCTTGCAAGCCGCACAGGACCGCGTGTTCGCCCTCGACATTCATGAGACTGGCCTTGAGGCGGCCGTCGGCGATCATCTGCGACAGGTGTTCGACCAGCGAGGATTGCGGGGTGATGGGATAAACGGCGACGACGTCAGGGCGCGCCAAGCCGACGCCGATCGCCGCCGCCTCGTTTCCTTCGCAAACGACGGATCCCGGCCGGTTGGCGGTCGGGGAAGTTGCGTCGGCGGCGATAGTCATCGGCCGGTCTCCTCAACCATGCTGATGGCGCGATGCGGGCATTCCTGCGCGCAAACTCCGCAGCCCTTGCACACTGCCAAATCGAAATCGAACCAGCGCGGCTTCTCGATCACGCATTGCACCGGACAATAGAGCCAGCACAGCCCGCATTTGACGCATTTGAGCCGATCGATCAGCGGCCGCAGGCTGCGCCAGTCGCCCGGCAGCATACCGCTTAGAACCGTGGCGATCGGCGCCAGATCGTTCGGAATGGTCGAGGCGTCGAAAAGATCACGCGACTGCCGCTGCATGCGCCACCCGGTTCAATGGATGCACTTCAGTCTCGTGATAACCGCGCTCGGCCGCCGCGAGATTTTCCGACAACCCGGCGTCGCGGAAGCTCATTTGCTGCAGCGCCTCCTTGAGCGAGGACAGCGTCAACAGCCCGCTTGTGCGCGCGAACGCGCCGAGCATGATCGCGTTGGTCACCGGCTTTCGATAGATCGAGAGCGCGATGCCGACGGCGTCGCACAGGCCGACTCGGGCAATAACGTCGGGAAAATTGAGCTCCTCCAGTTTTGCCTTGCTAGCGAGCACCGCGGTGCCGCCCGGCCGCATGCCGGCGAAAATGTCGACCGCGCGCGGCACCGTCGGATCGATGCAGATGACGCAATCGGGGTGGTAGACATTGGTCATGGCGCGGATCGGCTCGTTGTCGAAGCGCAGAAAGGCCGCGACCGGGGCCCCACGACGTTCGAATCCGAAAGAGGGAATCGCGATCGCGTGTTTGCCGTCGTCGATCAGCGCCTGCGCCAGAATCGAGCAGGCGAGAACCGCGCCTTGGCCGCCGCGCCCGTGAATGCGCACTTCGTGCATGTCGTGCACGGAATTGCTCCGAATTCACTGCAAACCAGCAGAGCCCGCGATCGGGCTTGACGCCAACATCCCTAATTCATCCCACGATCCGGTCCGTTACCTTGATCTTAGTCAAGAATCGGCGCGTTAGCGGGCGCGCGATTAGGGGTCGCCGGTTTCGTTGCGATGCATTCATTAATCTGGCAGCCGAGGCGATTGTCGATTTTCGCGGCGATCCGAGCCCAAATCCCGCTCTTGCCGGACTTCGCCGTGAATTCGCGGCGCGACTACTGCGCTACGACGCCCGCGGGCGCTGCTTCGAGATTGAAAGCCGCGGCGAACAGAGCGCGCGTGTAATCGGTCTTGGGGTTTTTGAACAATTCGGCGGCCTCGCCCGATTCCACCACCTGGCCGTGCCGCATCACCAATAGGCGGCTCGCCAGCGCGGCGACGACCCGCAGATCGTGCGAGATGAAGAGGTAGGTGAGATTGTGCCGCTTCTGCAGGTCGCGCAGAAGATCGACCATCTGCGATTGGATCAGCATGTCCAGCGCGCTCGTCGGTTCGTCGAGCACGACGAAAGTCGGCTCAAGCACGATCGCGCGCGCCACCGCAATGCGCTGGCGCTGACCGCCGGAAAATTCGTGCGGATAGCGAAAGCGCGTGGCGGGATCGAGCCCGACATCGGTCAGCGCCTGGACGACCCGGTCGTCGCGTTCGCGTTCCGACAGTTGCGGATGATGCACCTTGAGCCCCTCCTTGATGATCTCGGCGACCGATAGGCGCGGCGACAGCGAGCCATAGGGGTCCTGGAACACGATCTGCATATTGCGTCGGAACGGGCGCATTTGCTTGAAGTTGAGCCCCTGCAGCTCGTTACCCATGAACGCGATCCGTCCGTCGGAGGAGATCAGGCGCAGTATGGCGCGCCCGAGCGTCGACTTGCCGGAGCCGGATTCGCCGACCACGCCGAGCGTCTCGCCTTGGCGCAGCGCGATGCTCACGCCATTGCAGGCCTTAACGTGGCCGACGACCTTGCGCAGGAGACCGGACTGGATCGAAAACCAGACCTTGAGGTCGGTTGTTTCCAGCACCGGAGGCGCATTCGGCTGCGGCGGTGCCGGATCGGGCTTCGGCTCGGCGGCAAGCAGCGCGCGCGTGTAACGATGCTCGGGCGTGGCGAACACGCGTTCGACAGCGCCCTGCTCGACGATTTTGCCCTCCTTCATCACGCAGACCGTTTGCGCAATCTTGCGCACGATGCCGAGGTCGTGGGTGATGAATAAAAGCGACATGCCGAGCCGTTTCTTGATGTCGTTGAGCAGCGCGATGATCTGTGCCTGCACCGTGACGTCGAGCGCGGTGGTTGGCTCGTCGGCGATGAGCAGGTCGGGCTCGTTGGCGAGTGCCATGGCGATCATCACCCGCTGGCGCTGGCCGCCAGAGAGCTGATGCGGATAGCTCGCCAGTCGGCTTTGCGGATCGGGGATGCCGACCTGGGTGAGCACCTCGATGGTTCGGGCACGCGCAGCCTCGCCGGCGAGGCCGCGATGCAGCAGCAAGATTTCGCCGATCTGCTTCTCGATCGTGTGCAACGGGTTGAGCGAGGTCATCGGCTCCTGGAACACGATGGTGATGTCGTCGCCGCGCACCCGCCGCATGGCGCGCGGGGAAAGCCGCAGCAAGTCCTGGCCCTTGAAGCTGATGCTGCCCGACGGATGCCGAGCCGCCGGATAGGGCAGGAGTTTGATGATCGACAGGGCCGTCACTGACTTGCCGGAACCAGACTCGCCGACCAGCGCCACGGTCTCGCCCTTGCCGATATCGAAAGAGACGCGGTCGACGGCAAGCGTTTCGCGTCCGCCGGCGCGGAAGGCGATGGAGAGATCGCGGACGGAGAGGAGGGGTTCGGCGGTCATCGGCGTATCATTCGTATGCCGTCGAACGTGCATCGACCGAAGCGAACAGCACGCCGTCCGATGTCCTCGAGAATCAAATTGGCGCTATGCATATGTCTTCCTCGGATCGAAGGCGTCGCGCACGGCTTCGCCGGTGAAGATCAGGAGCGACAGCATCAGCGCGACGGTGAAGAAGCCGGTGAGGCCGAGCCAGGGCGCCTGTACGTTGGCCTTGCCCTGGGAGAGGAGTTCGCCGAGCGACGGCGAGCCCGGCGGCAGGCCGAAGCCGAGAAAGTCGAGGGCGGTGAGCGTCATCACCGAGGACGACATGATGAAGGGCAGGAATGTCATCGTCGCCACCATGGCGTTGGGCAAGAGGTGGCGGAACATGATGACGGTGTTTGACACGCCGAGAGCGCGCGCGGCCTGGATATATTCGAAATTCCGGCCGCGCAGGAATTCGGCGCGCACCAGTCCGACCAGGCGCACCCAGGAAAACAGCAGCAGAATTCCGAGCAGCACGAAGAAGCCGGGAACGAGCACGGAGGAAATGATCAGGAGCAGATAAAGCTCCGGTACCGAGGTCCAGATTTCGATGAAACGTTGGAACAGAAGATCGGTCCAGCCGCCGAAATAGCCCTGCACGGCGCCGGCGGCGACGCCGATGATCGAGGAGACGATGGTCAGAATCAGGCCGAACAGCACCGAGATGCGGAAGCCGTAGATCAGGCGCGCCAGCACGTCGCGGCCCTGGTCGTCGGTGCCGAGCCAATTGTATTCGAGGTCGCGACACCCCTGCAGGTGCTTGCGTTCGACCACCGGCCGGCATTCCGCCTCGCTGAGCAACCACGTCGGCTTTGACGGCGCCGGCGTCGGCAGATCGAGATTGTGGGTATCGTAGGAGTAGCGAATGGGCGCCCAGATCACTGTGCCGTCCTTGTCCGCGATCAGTTTCTCCAGATAGGGATCGCGATAGTCCGCCGCCGTCTGGAAGTCGCCGCCGAAGGCGGTCTCCGGATAGGTGAAAAAGACGGGGAAATAGGACCTGCCCTCGTAGCTTATGTATAGCGGCTTGTCGTTGGCGATGAACTCGGCGCCGAGCGAGATGACGAACAGCACGAGGAAAACCCAGAACGACAAATAACCGCGCCGGTTGGCCTTGAAATTTTGCCAGCGCCGAACGTTGATCGGGGAAAATTCAAAACCTCGCGGCAGCGTCGCCAGGCCGAGCGGACCGGCCGGCTCGACGTCCGGCGTCAAATTCGGCGCCTCGACGCGGCCGCCGGCATCGCTTTCGTCGTTCCGTTCGGCCCGCGCTCTTGCGTCCACTCACACCTCCCGCGTCTCGAAGTCGATGCGTGGATCGATCCACGTGTAGGTCAGATCGGAAATCAGGTTCACGATCAGGCCGACGAGCGCGAAAATATAAAGATTCGCGAACACCACCGGGTAATCGCGGTTGAGCACGCTTTCGAAGCTCAGCAGCCCGAGGCCGTCGAGCGAGAAGATCGTCTCGATCAGCAGCGAACCGGCAAAGAAGGCGCCGACGAAGGCGCCGGGAAACCCGGCGACGACGAGCAGCATGGCGTTGCGGAAGATATGGCCATAGAGCACCTGGCGCTCCGAGCAGCCCTTGGCGCGCGCGGTGAGCACGTATTGTTTGCGCAGTTCCTCGAGGAACGAGTTTTTGGTGAGCAGCGTCATGGTGGCGAAGGCAGCAAGCCCCATGGAGACGATCGGCAGGGTCAGGTGCCAGAAGTAATCGAGAATCTTCTGCCACCAGGGAAACTGCGCCCAGCCGTCCGAGGTGAGCCCGCGCAACGGGAAGATTTGGAAGAAGGAGCCGCCGGCGAACAGGATGATGAGCAGAATGGCGAACAGGAAGCCGGGGATGGCGTAGCCGATGATGACCACGCCAGAGCTCCACACGTCGAACTGCGTGCCGTCGCGCACCGCCTTGCGAATGCCGAGCGGGATCGAGATCAGATAGGTGAGCAGCGTCATCCAGATACCAAGCGACATCGAGACGGGCAGCTTTTCCTTGATCAATTGCAGCACGCTCACATCGCGAAAATAGCTCTTGCCGAAGTCGAAACGGATGTAGTTCCACAGCATGATGAAGAAGCGCTGGTAGGCCGGCTTGTCGAAACCGTACTGCTTTTCCAGGCTTTTGATGAATTCGGGATCGAGGCCCTGCGCGCCGCGATACTTCGAGTTGACTTCGAGCTGGGCGCCGGTCTGCAGCGCCCCGCGCGCGGCAAAATCGCCGCCGGGTGCACCGGAAATGCGCGAGGTCGCGCCGGTATCGGCGCCGGAAAGTTGCGCGATGACGCGCTCGACCGGTCCGCCCGGCGCAAACTGCACCACCACGAACGATACCAGCATGATCCCGAACAAGGTGGGGATCATGAACAGGATGCGGCGGATGATGTAGGCGGTCATAGGGGGTCGACGGATACGGCTCCTCATGCCCGGCCCACGGCCGGGCATTTTGCCTTACGGCGGCAGGATAAAGAGGTGGACGGCCGGAACAAGCCTCATCACGCCGAAGCTAGCCCCTTCCGTCGATTTTCGCCGCCCTTTCGGAATCGTACCACCAAGTCTCGGGAATGCCCCGGACGTAGCGCGGATTGCTCGCCGGGCGGCCGAAAACGTCCCAATAGGCGATCCAGTGCGAGGGCTTGTACCAATGCGGGATCCAGTATCGCCCGGAACGGATTACGCGATCGAGGGCGCGGCAGGCGGTGACCAGATCAAGCCGCGTTTCGGCGGCAATGATGGCATCGATGAGCGCATCGATCGCCGGATCGGCGATGCCGGCTATATTATTCGAGCCGTTGAGTGCCGCCGCCTGCGAGGAAAAATACGAGCGCAGCGAATCGCCGGGCGTCGACGAAAAGCCGAACCTGTCGACGGTGATGTCGAAATCGAACCCATCGCGGCGCGCGCGGTACTGCACCGGATCGACGATGCGCAGCGAGGCGTCGATGCCGAGAATCGCCAGGTTCTTGATGAACGGCATGTGGTGCGGCTTGAACGTCGGCTCGTCGATCAGGAATTCGATGCTGATGCGCTCGCCGCTCGGCAGCACGCGCTTGCCGTCCTTGATAGCGCAGCCGGCCTCCTGCAGCAGCGCGGACGCCCTGCGCAGCAATGCCCGATCCTGACCGGAGCCGTCGGAGACCGGCGGCAGATAGGGCTCGGCGAAGACCTCCTCAGCGAGGTGGCCGCGGAACGGCTCGAGCAGGGCGGCTTCCTGTGCGCTCGGTGGGCCTTGCGCCATCATGTCGGAGTTCTGAAACACCGAGACGGTGCGCTGATACGCGCCATACATGATCGTCTTGTTCGTCCATTCGAAGTCGAAGGCATCGCAAAGCGCCTCGCGCAGCCGCGCGTCGGCGAATTTTCTCCGCCGCGTGTTGATGAACCAGCCCTGCGCGCCGGAGGGGGTGTCGTCGGGCAGGATGTCCTTCTTCACCCGGCCGCTCTTCGCGGCCGGAAAATCGTAGCGCGTCGCCCAGGTCCGCGAGGTGAACTCCTCGCGAAAAAGATAGCTTTTGGCCGTAAAACCTTCGAAGCCGACCTCGCGGTCGCGATAATATTCGAAGCGCACAACGTCGAAATTGTTCTGCCCGCGGGCGACCGGCAGATCGGCGCCCCACCAATCCTTGACCCGCTCGTATTCGATGAAACGGCCCGGCTCGAAGCGGGCGACCCTGTAGGGTCCGGAGCCGAGCGGCGCCTCGAGCGTGGATTCGTCGAACGGCCTTTGCGTATAGTAGGCGCGCGAGAAAATCGGCAGACCGGCGACGAACAACGGCACGTCACGCGCGCGCTTCGCGGCGAAGGTCACGGTCACGGTCGTGTCGTCAACCGCCGCGGCGCTGACAAAATCGCGCAAAAATTGCGTGATGATCGGGTGGCCTTTGGCTTTGAGAAGGGTGAGCGAGAAAGCGACGTCGTGCGCGGTCAGCCGCGAACCGTCGTGAAAGGCGGCCTGCGGCCGGATGACGAAGCGATAGCGCAGGCCGTCGGCCGAGCGCCGCACCTTTTCGGCGGCAAGGCCGTACATGGCGTCCGGCTCGTCGCCGGCGCGTACCATGAGCGTGGCGAAGGTGAGTTCCATGCCCTGCGCCGCGTCACCCTTGAGGATGTAGGTGTTGAGCGAATTGAAAGTGAGGAAATTCTGGTTGTATTGGCGGTCCGGCCCGATCTGGGAAAAGGCGCCGCCTTTCGGCGCTGCCGGATTGACGTAGCGGAAGTGACGGAAATCCGGCGCATAAGCAAGGTCGCCGAATGCCGACAGGCCATGCGATTCGATTTCGTCCTCGGCGCGGGCGGGGTAAGCGCCATGGCGGGCCGCCGCCAGCGCAACGGCGGCGGTCAAGGAAAGAACGCCTCGGCGCGTAAGCTTACCACGCTGCTGTCGGCGCTCGCCCGACGGCATGGTGAAGCAGGCATTGGGGTCTATCATCTCCCCCCAGGGCGAGGTGGTCGGTCGACTGCGTTTCCTCACGACCGTCCGCCCGTCTTCGCCGCCCTGTCGGCATCCCACCACCAGATGCTTGGGAAGGCGGAGACGCCGTATTGCGGCAGCGGATCGGGATGGCCGAAGCGGTCCCAGCGCGCGCTGCGCAGTTTGCCGTAGGTCCATTGCGGCACGACATAGTGGTTCCACAGCAGCACGCGGTCGAGCGCCCTGCTCGCGGCAACGAGATCGGCCCGGCTCTTGGCGAAGATGATCGCATCGATCATCGCGTCGACTGCCGGATTCTTGATGCCGATCAGGTTAAGCGAGCCCGGCTGGTCGGCCGCCTGCGAGCCCCAATAGCCGCGCTGCTCGTTGCCGGGCGAGAGCGATTCCGCGCGGGACATTGTGACGATGTCAAAATCCCAGTTGCGCAGCCGGTTCTCGTATTGCGCGTCGTCGACAGTGCGCACCGCCACGGTCATGCCGAGCCGATCGAGGGAGGGTTTGTAGAACAGAAAGACGCGCTCGAAATTCGGGTCCTCGGTGAGGAATTCGACCGCATACGGCTCGCCGGTCTTGGCGTTCACCAGTTTCTCGTCGCGCACCTCGTAGCCGGCCTCCTGCAGGAGCCGCACCGCTCCGCGCAGATTCTTGCGTACCGCCTCGGGATTGCCGCCGACCGGATTGGCATAGGCCGTAGTAAACACTTCGGGGGGAACCTTTTCGCGCACCGTTTCCAGGATTTCGAGCTCGCGGCCGCTCGGCAGCCCGCTCGACGCCAGCTCCGTGTCCTCGAAATAGCTGGCGATACGCTTGTACTGGCCGAAGAAAATCTGCTTGTTCATCTCCTCGAAGTCGAAGGCGAGATTGAAGGCGCGCCGCACGCGCGCATCCTGGAATTTGGTCCGCCGGATGTTGAAGGCGAAGGCCTGCATCACGCCGATATTTCTGATCGGAAATTCCTCGAGCACGACGCGGCCGTCCTTGACCGCCGGGAAATCGTAGGCGGTGGCCCAGTTCTTGGCACTGTTCTCGGTCCGCCAGTCGATGGCGTCGCCCTTGAACGCCTCGAGCGCGACCGTCGTGTCGCGGAAGTATTCGAAGCGCAGCTCATCGAAATTGTTGCGGCCGACATTGACGTTGAGATTTCGGCCCCAATGATCCTGCACGCGCTCATAGGTGATGCTGCGGCCCGGCGAAAACTCCTTGATGCGATAGGCGCCGGAGCCGAGCGGCGGCTCGAGCGTCGTGGCGCCGACGTCGCGCTTCTTGCCGTTGTCGTCGACCCCCTCCCACCAATGCTTGGGAAACACCAGAAGTTGACCGACGATCTGCGGCAGCTCGCGATTGCCCGGGGAATCGAATGTGAAGGTGATCTCGTGCTCGCCGGTCCGCTCGATCGTCACGACATGGCGGTAATAGGCGGCGGCCTGCGGACTGTATGTCTTGAATGCGTTGAAGGAAAAGATCACGTCCTCGGGTGTGATCGGCCGACCGTCATGCCATTTCGCTTGCGCCCGCAGTTGATAGGCTGCGGAGGAGAAATCGGCCGCATGGGTTATGGCCTCGGCGAGCAGCCCATATTCGGCGGACACTTCGTCAAACGCCGGCGTCAACAGCGTGTCGTAGATGAGATCGAGGCCGCTGGCGAGCGCGCCTTTGACGCCCGCGACTGCGACGTTGAAATTGTCAAAGGTGCCGATGGCGATCTGCCGCGCCGCGCCGCCTTTCGGGGCATCGGCATTGACGTAGTCGAACTGCTTGAACCCGGGTGGATATTTCAGGTCGCCGAACAGCGACAGGCCGTGCCGCCAAGTCGGGTTCGTTCCCTGCTCCCGCGCCAGCGCCGGCGCGGTCCAGGCGGGCAGAGAGAGCCGCCGGGCGGTGAACATCAGCATGGCGGAAGCGAGCAGAGAACGGCGGTTCACTTGGTGCTCCAATGACGCTCGCGTGCCGCGCACCGGGCGATCGATCGTGTTGATTACGTACTCTTCAATTACGACGCCAGCATGCCAGCAGCGGCCGCGACGAAATGCGCTTCACATCCGCGTGCGGCGGTCTGCTCGCTGCACGAAGTCTATTTCCCGGCCGGTTGGGCTGGTGGGGCAGCGGGCTGCGCCGGCGCGGTGCCGGCTTGCGAGGCTTTCGCGGGGGCACTTTGCGCTGCGGGCGGCGCCGCCTGCGTCCCTTGCGTACCTGCGCTTTGCGGTTTCGGCAGCGGCTGCGGATGATCGGAGAGCGAATTGAGGTAGGCGATGAGATCCGCGCGTTGGTTCTCGCGTGACAGGCCGGCGAACGTCATGTTGGTCCCCGGAACGTCGGCGCGGGGGTTGGTTAGCCATTTGTTGAGCGCGTCGAAGGTCCAGCTGCCGCCCTTCGCCTTCAATGCCGCCGAGTAGTTAAAGCCCGGCACGGATGCGACCGGCCGTCCGACGATGCCATAAAGATCCGGGCCGACCTTGGGTCCCTGGCCCTGCTGCAAGTTATGGCAGATTTGGCACTGCTTGGCGACTTGCGCGCCGCGCTCGGCCGAAGCGCTCGCCAGAAGGTTCTCGATCGGCTGTTCGGCCGGCGCCGCATTGGCCTGCGTCTGCGCCGGCTGTTCCTCCTTGACCGCAATTTCATAGCCTGGCTTCGCGGGCGCCGGCCGGGCGAAGATTGCTCCCGTGGCGATGTGCACGGCAACGAGCACCAGGCAGGTTCCCAGCAGGGCGCCGAGAATCTTGTTGATTTCAAACGAATTCATCGCTGAATGGCTCCGCGACCGGAGGGGAGGATGGCGCAGAAATAGCCGGTTTGCCGCGCGTCTTGCAACCGTATAAGCGAGCTGAGCTGTGTAGCGCTGCCGTAGCGATGGCTGATGTCCTCATTCTCATTCCCGCCCGCATGGCCTCGTCCCGCCTGCCGGGCAAGCCGCTCGCGCTCATTGCCGGGGAGCCGATGATCGTACACGTGCTGCGACAGGCCGAGGCCGCGGCGATCGGCCCGGTCGTGGTCGCAACCGATTCGCGCGAGATCGAAGCGGCGGTACGAAAGGCTGGCGGCCGCGCGATCATGACCCGTCCCGACCATGTCTCGGGCTCCGACCGTATTTTCGAGGCACTCGGCCAGGTCGATCCGCGTCGCGACGCCGACGTTATCGTCAATTTGCAGGGCGATCTGCCGACATTCGACCCTGCGGCCATCGCGGCAGCCCTGGCGCCGCTTGCCGATGCCGCCGTCGACATCGCGACGCTGGCGGCCGAGATCAAACGGGTTCGGGAACGCCGCGATCCCAACGTGGTCAAGGTGGTGGGCACGCCGGTTGCGCGGTCACGGCTGCGCGCGCTCTATTTCACCCGCGCCACCGCCCCCTTCGGCGACGGGCCGCTCTATCATCACATCGGCCTTTACGCCTTCCGCCGCGCCGCGCTTGAGCGCTTCGTGGCGCTGCCGCCGTCGCCGCTGGAACTGCGGGAGAAACTCGAGCAGTTGCGCGCGCTCGAGGCCGGTATGCGCATCGACGTGGTGATCGTTGGCGGCGTACCGCTTGGCGTCGATACGCCCGAGGATCTGGCAAGGGTGCGCGCCTTGTTTGAGCGCCGCCCAGGAAAATGAACATCGGCTCGCCGCTGATCTGCGGCCGCGATGGCGTTTCAGAAAAAAATTAAGGTTATTCCTTCGCATCCTTCGCGCTTGCGTTGTTTGCTTCCCTCGCCACGGATAAGAAAGCAAAACGGTATAGCATCGGCGCGGGTCTGCAGACGCGCGGCGGGAGAGCATGAAAAGCGACACGGTGGCCGTTCACGGCGGTTACGAGACCGAGCCGACGACCAGGGCCGTCGCCGTCCCGATCTACCAGACCGTCGCCTACGAGTTCGACAGCGCCGATCACAGCGCCGCGCTGTTCAATCTCGAAGCCGAGGGTCACCGCTACAGCCGCATCAGCAATCCAACGACCACGGTGCTCGAACGCCGAGTGGCCGCGCTCGAAGGCGGGCTCGAAGCACTCTGTGTAAGTTCGGGCCAGGCGGCGCTGAACTACGCGGTGCTCAATCTTGCCGGGATGGGCAACAACATCGTCTCGGTGCCGCAGCTTTACGGCACCACGCACACGCTGTTCGCGCATATTCTGCCGAGCCAGGGCGTTACCGTCCGCTTTGCCGAATCCGATCGCTCGGACGCGATCGAAAGGCTGATCGACGAGGATACCCGCGCGATCTTCTGTGAAAGCATCGGGAACCCGGCGGGCAACATCTGCGATATCGAGGCACTGGCGGCGGTGGCAGCGCGGCGGGAGATTCCGCTCATTGTCGACAACACCGTGGCGACGCCAATCCTGCTGCGCCCGATCGATTACGGCGCCGATATCGTCGTGCACTCACTGACCAAGTTCATGGGCGGCCACGGCACGACGCTTGGCGGTGCCATCGTCGACAGCGGCCACTTCCCCTGGAAATCGCATCCGCGCCGTTACCCGATGTTCAATGAGCCGGACGCTTCCTATCACGGCCTGATCTATAGCGAGCGTTTCGGCGCGGCCGCTTATATCGCGCGCTGCCGCAGCGTTTATCAACGCACGACCGGGGCGGTGCTGGCGCCGATTTCCGCCTTCCTGCTGTTGCAGGGGATCGAGACAGTGGCGTTGCGGATCGAGCGGCACGTGGAGAACGCGCGGCGGGTCGCCGAATTCCTGCGCGCCGATCGGCGCGTCGAATGGGTCAATTACGCGGGATTTGCTGACAATCCCTATCACGGCCTGGCGCGGAAATATTTCGCCGGCCGCGCTTGCTCGCTCTTGACCTTCGGCATCGGCGGCGGGCTCGAGGCGGCAAAGAAGTTTTACGACGCGCTCAAGTTGGTCAAGCGCCTCGTCAATATGGGTGACGCCAAGTCGCTCGCCTGCCACCCGGCTTCGACGACGCATCGGCAGATGTCGTGGCAAGAGCAGGAACAAGCCGGCGTACGGCCGGAGATGATCCGGCTGAGCGTCGGCATCGAGCATATCGACGACATCCTCGCCGATCTCGATCAGGCGCTCGCGGCGCCGCACGCGCGCTGCGCGGCGCCGCTCATTGCGGCCGAATAGGCCTTTGTTGTTCGGAGCGCCGGCGCCATGCCGCTTCTCCTCGACATAGCGCGATCGGGCTCCGCCGCTGCCGTCGAATTGCACAGCACGGCCGGCATCAATATCGGGCTGGTCAACAACATGCCCGCGGCCGCCTTCGCGGCGACCGAGCGGCAATTCGTCGAGCTGCTCCACACGGCGACGAAGAATGCCGTCGTCTGCCTCAAACTGTTTTCGATCGCCGATGTTCCGCGCGCCGATCCGGTGTGCCGCGACCTCGCTGGGCGCTACCGCGACCTGTCCGAACTGTGGGACACGCGTCTCGACGGGTTGATCGTGACCGGCACTGAGCCGCGCGCCGCAAGCCTCAAGAACGAACCATACTGGGCGAAATTGACCGAATTGGTCGATTGGGGGCGGGAGAACACCGCATCGACGATCTGGTCCTGCCTCGCTGCGCATGCCGCCGTTCTTCACGCCGACGGAATCGAGCGCCGCGTACTGGCGGACAAGCAGTTCGGCGTCTTCGATTGCGACGTGGTTGCGCCCCATGCGATGACCAGGAGTCTCGGGCCGCGCCTGCGCGTTCCCCATTCCCGCTGCAACGATTTGCCGGCGCCGGCGCTCGCCGCTTGCGGCTATCGTTTGCTCACGCGGACGGACGCGGCAGCCGTCGATATGTTCATTAAGGCGCAACCGCGTTTTCTCTCCTTGTTTGTCTTCTTGCAGGGCCATCCGGAATACCAGGCGGGGACCTTGCTGCGCGAATACCGGCGCGACGTCGCCCGCTTCCTCAGCGGCGAGCGCGAGCACTATCCGGCGGCGCCGCAGCGCTATTTCAACGATGCGGCGGCGGCGCTTGCGGCCGCCTTCCGTGCCCGCGTGATCGGTGATCGACGCGGCGGTCGCCTCGCCGACTTCCCCATGGGCGTACTAGAAGCCGGACTCGAATGCACATGGCGCCGCTCGGCGATCGCGATCTACGAAAATTGGCTCGATTACCTCAAGGAGCGCAAAGCGGAACAGCGGCTACCGACAATACCGTCACAGCGCACCCGACGTGGCGCTTGGCCGCGCCGCATGCCGGCTTAAGCTTCGCCAGGCTCCCGCCGTCAGCGGTGATTGACCGCCTCATTCAGTCAAACGCTAACGTTAACTCAATTCCGATGTGCTGCAAATTTTATATGCGTGCTAACAAATGCGTCATCGACAAAGCCGGCGTCTGCATACTGGAATTATCGCACGCAAGAACGATCGATATTGATCGGCTTAGTACGCTCGCAGCGCAGTTGAGAAATTCCGCTGCCTGCCGCGAGCGCGATCGTCGGGACGGCTGCAAATGACCATGGATATGACCATCGCCACCGGGATCCGCGCCATCGGCAGGGTGCCGACGCGCAGCATCGGTGCCATCGCCTGTGCCGGCGCGATCGGCACCATCATCGAGTGGTATGACTTTCTGATTTACGGAACTGCGGCCGCTCTGGTCTTCAACAGCCAGTTCTTTCCCAATGTCGACGGAAGAGTCGGCACCCTGGCAGCATTGGGCAGCTTTGCGGTTGGTTTTTTGGCGCGCCCCATCGGTGGCGCGATCTTCGGCCATTTCGGCGATCGATTGGGGCGCAAATCGATGCTCATGCTGACGATGATCGGCATGGGTCTGTCGACGGCGGCGATCGGGGTGTTGCCGACCTACGCCCAGATTGGCATTTGGGCGCCCGCTCTCTTGGTGCTGCTGCGCGTGGTCCAGGGCATCACGCTTGGCGGCGAATGGGGCGGCGCCTCGTTGATGGTGCTCGAGCATGCGCCGCCGGACCGGCGCGGCGTGTTCGGCAGTCTCGTGCAAGTGGGTTTTCCCGTCGGCCTGGTCTCGGCGTCCGCGGTATTCTCACTGGTTTCGATGCTGCCGGACGCGGATTTCAAAGCCTGGGGATGGCGGATTCCATTCCTCCTCAGCGTGTTCTTGGTCGCGATCGGCCTGTTCGTGCGCGCGCGGCTTCCGGAAACGCCGATATTCGAGAGGCTCAAGGCGCGCGGGCAGATCGTGCGCAGCCCCTTCGTCGAAATGATCCTGAAGAATCCGCGGAGCTTTCTAGTGGCGGCCGGGCTGAAGCTTTCCGAGGTGTCGTGGGTCTACATGCTGACCGTCTTTGTCGTGGTCTACGTCACAACCAAGCTTGGCATGCCGAAATTCTTGATGCTCAACGCAATCCTTCTCGGCGCGTTGCTCGAGCTGCTCACGATTCCGCTGTTCGGCCATCTCTCCGACCGCTACGGACGCCGCCCGCTTTATTTTGCCGGCGTGGCGTTCACGATCCTCTTCGCCTTTCCGCTGTTCTGGCTGCTCAACACCAACGCCGCCGCGATCGTGATCCTGACCATGGTGGTGGCGCTCAATTTGGGGCACGGTCTGATGTTCGCGCCCGAATCGACGTATTTCCCCGAGCTGTTCGGCTCGAACGTGCGCTACAGCGGCGCCTCGCTCGGCTTCCAGGTCTCTGCCGCCATCGGCGGCGGCTTTGCGCCGATCATCGCGACGGCGCTGGCGGCCTATTTGGGCGGCACGGCAGGCGTCTCGATCATGCTCATCCTCCTGGCGCTGATCACGCTCGCCGCAACGCTTTTCGCCCGCGAGACCAAGGGCGAGGATTTGATTTAGCAATTGCCGCAGCGTCCTCAAAGGAAGTCGATCTGCGTTTCCAGCGGAAAGCCGCGATAGGGCTTGGAGCGATCGTGGTCGGGGATGTCCCAATTGGGCCGCGTGTTCGGCACCGCGCCGTCGACACGCAGGCACGTGCCCGAGATGAACGCCGCCGCTTCCGATAAAAGAAACACGATCGCCGCCGAGACCTCCGACTCGGTGCCGAAACGCTTCAGCGGCACGCAGCGCTGCAGCTTCCTGATGCGTGGGCGCTCGGATTGCGGATATTTGGTCAAGCCCGAGGAAGCGATCCAGCCCGGCGCCACCGCGTTGACGCGGACGCCCGCCGGCGCCCACTCGATCGCCGCGGTCTGCGTGAGATTGAGCATTCCGGCGCGCGCGGCGCCTGAATGTCCCATGCCCGGCATCGAGTGCCACATGTCGGCGATGATGTTGACGATGGCGCCGCCATGGGCCTCCATCGACGCGCCATAGCACTCGCGCGCCATGAGGAAGCCGCCGGTGAGGTTGGTCTTGACCACCGCGTCCCAGCCGTTGAGCGAGATTTCCTTGAGCGGGGCGATGAACTGCCCGCCCGCATTGTTGACCAGGCCGTTGATGGGGAGGCCCGAGCCGAGCACATCGGCAATCGCCGCCGCGACCTGCGCTTCGTCGCGAATGTCGCAGATGTGATGCGTCGGCGGCCTGTATCCCGCATCGCTGATCTCCGCGGCGACGGTCTCCAGTCGCTCGCGATTGCGCCCGATCAGAGCGACGGAGGCTCCAAGCGAGGCGAGTTCATGGGCGGTGCAGCGCCCGATGCCGCTGCCACCGCCGGTGACGACGATGCGCTGGCCGGCGAAGGCGCCCGGCCGAAACACCGATCGATACTGCATGACGTTTTCTCCCTCTTCTCTCACGGCGTCGGCGCCGCGCTTATCGCAACCGCGACCGTCAGGGCGCGAGCCTCGATCCGACACGCTCTCCGGCTTATCCGGGCCGCCGGCGATGCGCACTATCGCCTGAGGCCAAAGGGAGGCAAGAATCGGTTCCACGGGATCGAAACCGGGGAGGTCCGAAATGACACGGCATTCGCCCTATTACGACTCCGCGCATGAGGCGTTCCGCGATCAGGTTCGCCGGTTTGTGCGCACGGAGATCGAGCCTCATGCCGACGAATGGGACGAGACCGGATCCTTTCCGCGCGAGCTTTACCGCAAGGCTGCGCAGCTTGGTCTCCTGCAACTCAACTTCCCGGAGGAGTTCGGCGGCGTTCCGGCCGACCGCTTCTATTCGATCATTCTCAGTCAGGAGCTGGCGCGCAGCGGCGCCGGCGGCGTCGGCGCCTCGCTGATGAGTCATACCATAGGGTTGCCCGCGATCATCAGGTTTGGATCGCAGGCCTTGAAGCGGAAGGTCGTTCCGCCGGTGTTGGCTGGAGAAAAGATCGCGGCGCTCGCTATTACCGAACCGGGCGCCGGGTCGGATGTGGCGAGCCTGCGGACGACGGCGCGTCGGGACGGCGATCATTTTGTCATCGATGGGGAAAAGGCGTTCATCACCTCCGGCATGCGCGCCGATTATCTGACCGTTGCCGTTCGCACCGGCGGCCCGGGCAGGGGCGGCATTTCGCTGATCCTGGTTGACGGTGCGACTCCCGGCCTGTCGCGAACGCCGCTGCGCAAGATGGGGTGGTGGGCCTCCGACACCGCCATGCTGCAATTCGAGAATTGCCGGGTGCCGGCCACTCATCTGATCGGCACCGAGGGGACGGCGTTCAGCGCGATCACAATGACGTTCAACGACGAACGGCTCGGCCTCGCCGCTTCCGCGATCGGGTTTGCGCAGGTCGCCTACGAGGAAGCGGTCGAGCACGCCAAGCTCCGCCACACCTTCGGCAGACCGTTGATCCAGCATCAGGTGATCCGCCACAAGCTGGTCGACATGCGGCAACGGATCGCCGCCTCGCAGGCCTATCTCGAGCTTGTCACCTGGCGGATGGATCAAAATCTCGATGCGGTCGCGGACATCAGCCTGTTGAAGAACCAGGCGACCCAGACCTTGGCGTTCTGCGCGTCGGAGGCCGTACAGATCTTCGGCGGTGCCGGCTTTATGCGCGGTCTGAAAGTCGAGCGTATTTACCGCGAGGTGAAGGTATACGCGATCGGCGGCGGCGCTGAGGAAATCATGAAGGAGCTTGCCGCCCGCCACCTCGGATTTTGACGGCGGCGGGTTGCTCGGCGAATCCATAGAGCGTACTGGTACTTCCGGACCGGGATCGAACGGGCCGACTGCGGGATCTTTGATGAGCAAGCGCACAGGCACACGGCGCAAGATCGCGTTCCAGGGCGAGGGCGGCGCGAACTCGCACATCGCCTGCAAGGAGGCTTACCCGGCCTATCAGCCGTTGCCGTGTCCGACCTTCGAGGACGCGTTCGCCGCGGTCCGCAGCGGGCGGGCCGAACTCGCCATGATCCCGATCGACAATTCGGTGGCCGGCCGGGTGGCGGATATCCATCATCTCATGCCGCGATCGGGACTGCATATCGTTGCGGAATACTTCCTGCCGCTGCAGCATCAGCTGATGGCGCCGAAGGGCGCGACGTTGAAAACGATTAAAACGGTCGAGAGCCACGTGCACGCGCTCGGCCAGTGCCGCAACATCATCCGCGCGCTGGGCGTCAAGGCGGTGGTCACCGCCGATACCGCCGGCGCGGCGCGCGAGGTGGCGGAGGCCGCCGACGTGACCCGCGCGGCCCTGGCGACCAATTTGGCGGCAAAAATCTACGGCCTGCGGATTCTCAAGAAAAACGTTGCCGACGCGAGACACAACACCACGCGCTTCATCGTTCTCGCGCGCAAGCCGAAATGGGCGAGCCGCCAGGAGAAGCACGTGATCACCACCTTTGTCTTCCAGGTGCGCAACATCCCGGCTGCGCTCTACAAGGCGCTGGGCGGCTTCGCCACCAATGGCGTCAACATGACCAAGCTCGAAAGCTACATGGTCGACGGCAGCTTCGCCGCCACCCAGTTCTACGCCGACGTTCAGGGCCACCCGAAGGATCGGGCTCTTGAACTCGCTCTCGAAGAGCTGGAATTCGTCTCGCAGCCGAAGACATTGAGGATTCTCGGCGTCTATCCGGCGCACCGGTTTCGCGAGACGTTCAAATAGCACATGATCGAGAAAACGCGGGTGCGGCTTTCGCAACAGATCATTGCGCAAACGAAGTAGAACGGCTGACTGCCGAACGCTCGGCAGCAATTTGGGGGTGCATAAGTGATGAGCAGCGGGGAGGGAACGGTGCGGCGGACGCTGCACTTGCGGTTTACGTTTCCGGGCGCGGACTCAGATCAGCTTGCGGCGCTGATGCGGGCGTCGGCACCGTTCTATCAAATGTTCGCGAACGCACAGCTCAAATTGCTGCGCAACGCCGACGATCCGGCGAAATTCATCCAGGTGATCGAATACGAGACTCCGGAAGCCTTCGAGCTCAACCGGCAAACGATCGCAAGCGACGTGCGCATGCAAACCTACCTGCAGGCTTGGCGGGCCATGCTGCCCGCCGCGATCGACATTGACGTTTACGAAGAGGTGTGACGGCGGATGCGGCAGATTTGATCCGCCCGACATCCGACATCCGTTATCGCGTTCAGATCGTCTGATTATACTCCCCGACTTGTTTGTGCGTGCGCAGCACGGCGTCGATGGCGTTGAACATCTCGCGCATGCGCGCCTCCGAGACCGGGCTCTCGACCACGACCACCAGCTCGGGCTTGTTTGAGGACGCCCGCACCAGGCCCCAGGTGCCGTCCGCGACCGTCACGCGCACGCCGTTGACCGTGACGAGGTCACGGATCGGCTGGCCGGCGACCTTTCCGCCGTTTGTTTTCTCGGTCGCGAAGTGCTTCACCACCGCTTTGACCACGCCGTACTTCTCCTCGTCGGCGCAGTGCGGCGACATGGTCGGCGAGCCCCAGGTTTTCGGCAGCGCATCCTTAAGGTCCGCCATGCTCTTTCCCGGATTGCGGTCGAGCATGTCGCAGACCGCCAGCGCGAAGATCAGGCCGTCGTCATAGCCGCGGCCGAACGGCTTGTTGAAGAAGAAGTGGCCGGATTTTTCGAAGCCGGCGACGGCGCCGATCTCGTTGACGCGGCGCTTCATGTAGGAATGGCCGGTTTTCCAGTAATCGGTCCTGGCGCCGTTCTTGATCAGCACCGGATCGGTCATGAACAGCCCGGTCGACTTCACGTCGGCGACGAACAGCGCGTTCTGATGCGAGGCGGAGATGTCGCGCGCCAGCATGACGCCGACCTTGTCGGCGAAAATCTCCTCGCCCTTGTTGTCGACCACGCCGCAGCGGTCGCCATCGCCGTCGAAGCCCAAGGCCACGTCGGCCTTGCTCGCCAGCGCCGCGTCGCGCATGGCGTGCAGCATCTTCAAGTCTTCGGTGTTCGGATTGTATTTGGGAAAGCTGTGGTCGAGCTCGCAGTCGAGCGGCACGACCTCGCAGCCGATTTTTTCCATGACCTGCGGCGCAAAAGCGCCCGCGGTGCCGTTGCCGCAGGCACAGACCACCTTGAGGCGGCGCTTGAGCCTGGGCCGGCTGGTGAGGTCGGCAATGTAGCGCGCCGGAAAACCTTCCACGAACTCATAGGCGCCGCCGCTTCTGGTCTTGAACGCCCCATTGAGCACGATGTCTTTGAGCCGCGCCATCTCGTCGGGCCCGAAGGTGAGCGGTCGCTCGACGCCCATCTTTACTCCGGTCCAGCCGTTGTCGTTGTGCGAAGCGGTGACCATGGCGACGCCAGGAATGTCGAGGTCGAATTGGGCGAAATAGGCCATCGGCGTCACGGCAAGCCCGATGTCATACACCTTGCAGCCCGCCGCGATCAGGCCGTTTACCAGCGCCATCTTGATCGAGGCAGAGTAGGAGCGGAAATCGTGGCCGGTGACGAGTTTCGGCTCCCCGCCCAGTTGGTGAATGAGCGTGCCCAGGCCGAGCCCGAGCGCCTCCACGCCCATCAGGTTGATCTCGCTGCCGAACAGCCAGCGGGCATCGTATTCGCGAAAGCCGGTGGCCTTCACCATCGGCTCGGATTCATAGGCATAGGTGTTCGGCTTGAGCTGCGCTTTCGGCTTCGGGAACATTCCGGCCTCGATGGACTGCAACGGCAATATATAGGAGCGATTTAGAGCTATCCGCGGCCGCGCCTATTTGCCCCTCGCGTCGGCGCGGCGGCAAGCGGATTTTCCGGCCAGGGATGCTTTGGATAGCGGCCGCGCATCTCGGCGCGCACGGCGGCGTAACTGCCGCGCCAGAATCCGGGCAGGTCGCATGTGGTCTGCACCGGCCGATGCGCCGGCGAAAGGAGCTCGATCAGCAGCGCGATCTTGCCGCCGGCGATCGTCGGGTGGCGGTCGAGGCCGAAAAGCTCCTGAACGCGGATCGCGATTTTTGCCCCGCCATCCGCCCCGTAATCGATCGGTACCTGCGCGCCGCTCGGCGCCTGGAAATGGGTCGGTGCTTCGGCATCGAGCCGGCGCTGCCAAGGGTAAGGCAGACGGGCTTTGAGGGCGGATGCCAACTCGTCAGCCGAAAGCTCGGCCAACGAGGTCTTTGGCGCGAGGGCCGGCACCAGCCAATCGAGATCGGCGGCGAGCGCGGCATCGGACAAATCGGGCCATTCGTCGCCCTCGGTGCGGTGCAGGAACGTGACGCGGTCGCGCCATTGCCGCAGCGCCTTCGTCCAAGGGAGCCGTTCGACGCCGAGTTTAGCGATGCCTTGGGCAAGCATGAGCGCGGTGGCCTCGCTCGCAATGACGGGCGTCGGCTGGTCAGAGAGCGTCAGCGCGCCGAGGCGCCGGGTTCTTCGACCGCGCAAGCCTGCACTTGCGGCGTCGAAGGCGACCTCCTCACCTGCTTCGATGCGGTCGGCGAAGCGCGCTTCGATTTCGGTGAGCATGATCGGCGCCGCCAGCAGAATGCGCCCGGCGGCGGCGCTCCCGGCCAACTCGGCGACAGCGAGGAACGGTTCGCGGGCGAACGGGGAGGCTGGATCGAGCCTTGCGCCGCGGCCATTGGCCAACAGGAAGGCACCCGCCGTGCCGCCGCGGTTCTTGGCGATGCGTTCGGGATAGGCGAGCGCAAGCAGGGCGCCGACGCTTGGTGCACCCTGCGCTTGCGCGGAGGAGGCGGTCCGCTCAGCCGGCGGCGCCTCTCCCGGCTTCGCTGTCGCCGCCCATCGCTGCGCCATGGCGCGGGCGTCGCGCGCGCGCGGCGAGCGGTCGCGGCGGAATGCGTCGAGCCGGTGGGTCAGGTCCAAATCGTCGCCAGCAAGGCTGCGCTCGGTTATCACGGCGGCGATCTCTGCGGCGAGAAGTGCTTCCCCTTCGGCGGCGGCGTCGACCACCATGCGCGCAAGCCGCGGCGGCAGCGGCAGTCGTCGCAATCTTCGGCCCTCCGCAGTGATGCGGCCGTCGTCGTCGACGGCGCCAAGTTCCGCGAGCAGGGCTTTGGCCTCGGCGAGCGCCGGACGCGGCGGCGGATCGAGAAACGCGAGTTTTTCCGGGGAGGCCCCCCAGGCGGCAAGATCGAGCGCAAAGCCGGAGAGGTCGGCGGCGAGGATCTCGGGCCGGGAGAAAGCTTCGAGCGCGGCAGTCTGCGGCTCGTCCCAGAGCCGGTAGCAGATGCCGGGCTCGGTACGGCCGGCGCGGCCGCAGCGCTGGTCCGCGGCCGCGCGCGAGACCCGCACGGTGTCAAGCCGCGTCACCCCGACATCGGGCTCGTAACGCGGCACGCGGGCGAGCCCGCAGTCGATGACGATGCGCACGCCCTCGATGGTGATCGATGTTTCCGCGATCGAGGTCGCAAGCACGACTTTGCGCCGGCCGGGCGGGGCAGGGGCAATGGCTCGGTCCTGCTCTTCGCCGGCCAGCGCGCCATAGAGCGCGGCGACGTCGCATGACGAATCGAGGCGGCCTTCGAGCAGTGCCTGCGTGCGGCGGATTTCCGCAGCGCCGGGGAGGAACGCGAGCAGCGAACCGGCATCGGCGCGCATCGCCTGTGTGATGGCATCGGCCATTTGCGGCTCGATCGGCCGCGCATCGCGGCCGAGATAGCGCGTCTCGACCGGGAAGGCGCGGCCTTGCGCGGCGATCACTGGGGCATCGCCGAGCAATCCGGCGACGCGTGCGCCGTCAATCGTTGCCGACATGACGAGGAGCCGCAGGTCCTCGCGCAAGCCGCCCTGCACGTCGCAGGCGAGCGCGAGGCCGAGATCGGCGTCGAGCGAGCGCTCGTGGAATTCGTCGAATAGAACCGCGCCGACGCCCTCGAGCATGGGTTGGTCGAGCACCAGCCGGGTGAAGACGCCTTCGGTGACGATTTCGATGCGGGTGCGCCGCGAAAGTTTCGAGCCGAAGCGCACCCGCAGGCCCACGGTATCGCCAACGCATTCGCCGAGCGTCCTTGCCATCCGCTCGGCTGCGGCGCGGGCGGCGAGCCGGCGCGGCTCGAGCACAAGGATGCGGCGGTGTTCGCTCCACGGTTCGCCGGCGAGCAGCAAAGGGACGCGCGTCGTCTTGCCGGCGCCGGGCGGCGCCACCAATACGGCCGCGGTCTTCTCGCGCAGTGCCGCAGTCAGGTCCGGCAGCGCGGGGTCAATGGGGAGCGGGGGGGAAAATTCCATGGTTCTTCTTACCGTCTGCCGCGGTCGCGCCGAGCCGGGAGCCGCAATCCACGCCGGCTGTTGTTGCAAAGCCTTTCCCGGCTTCCGCAATGACGCCGATTTCATATATTACCGGTCATCATGCCCACCGCGAAAAAATCCCAGCCCGCCGCGAAACCGGTGCAGAAGGGCGATCACGTCTTTCTGGTCGACGGCTCCTCCTACATTTTCCGCGCCTACCACGCGCTGCCGCCGATCAACCGCAAAACGGATGGGCTGCAGCTCAATGCCGTGTTCGGCTTCTGCAACATGCTGTGGAAGCTCTTGCGCGATCTCAAGCCGGATGAGCGGCCCACGCATCTCGCCGTCGTGTTCGACAAGTCGGAAAAGACCTTCCGCACCGACATGTATCCCGACTACAAAGCGCACCGGCCCGATCCGCCCGACGATCTCAAGCCGCAGTTCAAGTTCATCCGCGAAGCGGTCCGCGCCTTCGATCTGCCCTGCCTGGAGCAGGACGGCTTCGAGGCCGACGATTTGATCGCGACCTATGTGCGGCAGGCCTGCGCGGCACGCGCCACCGCCACCATCGTTTCCTCGGACAAGGATTTGATGCAGCTCGTCGGCGATGGCGTCGTCATGTTCGACACCATGAAGGACAGGAAGATCGGGCGCGCCGAGGTAATGGAAAAATTCGGCGTGCCGCCGGAAAAGGTCATCGAGGTGCAGGCGCTGATCGGCGATTCGACCGACAACGTCCCTGGCGTTCCCGGCATCGGCGTGAAGACCGCGGCGCAGCTCATCGGCGAGTACGGCAATCTCGAAACGCTGCTCAAGCGCGCTTCCGAGATCAAGCAGGACAAGCGCCGGCAATCGCTGATCGACAACGCCGAGGCGGCGCGGCTGTCGAAGAAGCTCGTCACTCTCGATGATCACGTAAAGCTCGACGTGCCGCTAGGCGATCTCGCCGTGCACGAACCCGACTACAAGCGGCTGATCGCGTTCCTCAAGGCGATGGAATTCAACGCGCTGACGCGGCGCGTCGCGGAGTTTTCCGGCATTGAAGCGAGCGAGATCGCGCCGGACGCGCGGCTCGCGGGCGGCGCAATGCCCTCTTCGCCTTTGGCAGAGACCGCCGCGCCGGCCACGCCCCCCAAAGAACGCAGACGAGGTGAGCCCGGTGAAGGCGTGACGGCCGCGCCGCAGCTGCCTCTCGCCCGGCCGGCGGCGCCGTCCGACCTCTCCCGCAAGGCAAGAGGCGAAGGCGCGGCGCAATCGCCGCTCGCGCCGGCCGCGCTCGCGGCCGCGCGCGTTGCCGCCGCGCACCACGCCAAATTCGACCGCGCGAAATATGAGACGGTGCGCAGCCGGGAGGCGCTCGACGCCTGGATCGAGCGCGCACGCGACGCCGGGTTCCTCGCCATCGATACGCAGACCACCGGGCTTGACCCGATGCAGGCGGAACCTTGCGGCTTGGCGCTCGCGGTCGGACCGAACGAGGCCTGCTACGTGCCGCTCGGTCACCGCCAGGGCGGGGAGGGCGGTAATGGCGGTCTGTTCCGCGGCGACGTCGCGCCCGACCAGATTTCCGAACGCTCAGCCCTTGCGGCGCTCAAGCCGCTCTTCGAGGACATGGGCGTGCTCAAGATCGGGCATGATCTGAAATTCGACTGGCAGATATTTTCCCTGCGCGGAATTGAGATCGAGCCGTATGACGACACCATGCTGATGTCCTACGCGCTCGATGCTGGACGCGCCGACCACGGCCTGGGCGTGCTCGCCAAACGCTATTTCGATCATGCGGCGATCGATTTCAGCGAGCTGACCAAGGCTGGCAAGAGCAAAATCGCTTTCGAGAGCGTCGCGATCGACAAGGCGACCGCCTATGCCGGCGAGTCGGTCGACGCGACGCTGCGGCTGTGGCGCGCGCTCAAGCCGCGGCTTGCCGCCGAGCATGTGCTCAACGTGTACGAGACCCTGGAGCGGCCGCTCCTGCGCGTGCTCGCGCATATGGAGCGGCGCGGTATTTCGATCGACCGCCAGGTGCTGTCGCGGCTCTCCGGCGAATTCGCCCAGGAGGCCGCCGGTCTCGAAGGCGAGATCAAGGCGCTCGCCGGCGAAGCCATCAACCCCGGCAGCCCGAAGCAGCTCGGCGACGTCTTGTTCGGCAAGCTCGGCCTGCCCGGCGGCACAAGAACCAAGACCGGCCAGTGGTCGACCGGCGCGCGCGCGCTCGAAGATCTCGCCGAGCAGGGCCACGCGCTGCCGCAGAAGATCCTCGACTGGCGCCAGGTGTCGAAGCTGAAATCAACCTACACCGACGCGCTGCCGGGCTTCGTCAATCCGACCACGCACCGCGTGCACACCAACTATGCGCTCGCCGCGACCACGACCGGGCGGCTGTCGTCATCCGATCCGAACCTGCAGAACATCCCGATCCGCACCGAGGACGGCCGCAAGATTCGCCGCGCCTTCATCGCTTCGCCAGGCTACAAACTCGTGTCCGCCGACTATTCGCAGATCGAGCTGCGGCTTCTCGCGGAAATCGCCGGCATCGAGCCCTTGCAGAAGGCGTTTCGCGAAGGCCTCGACATTCACGCTATGACCGCGTCGGAAATGTTCGGCGTCCCGATCAAGGGCATGCCGGCGGAAATCCGTCGCCGCGCCAAGGCGATCAATTTCGGCATCGTCTACGGCATCTCCGCCTTCGGCCTCGCCAACCAGCTGGGCATCGCCCGCGAGGAGGCCGGCGCCTACATCAAGAAGTATTTCGAGCGCTTTCCCGGCATCCGCGATTACATCGATGAGACCAAGCAGCTTGCCAAGAAGCACGGCTACGTGCTCACGCTGTTCGGCCGCAAGTGCCACTATCCGGACCTAAGCGCCGCCAATCCCTCGATCCGCGCCTTCAACGAGCGCGCCGCGATCAACGCGCGGCTGCAAGGCAGCGCCGCCGACATCATCCGCCGCGCCATGATCCGCATGGAGGGCGCGCTGGCCAACAAAAAGCTTTCGGCGCAGATGCTGCTGCAGGTGCACGACGAGCTGGTCTTCGAGGTGCCGGCGGCGGAGGTGGAAAAGACGCTCCCCGTGGTCAAAAAGGTGATGGAGGACGCGCCGCTGCCGGCGATTGCCCTCTCGGTGCCGCTCTCGGTCGAGGCGCACGCGGCGGATAACTGGGACGCCGCGCATTAGGGGCGCTGCAACGTTTGCTCATCGGCTGAGGGAAAAATGCAAACGCTGCTGACGCTCGTTGGAATTATCCTTCTGCTCATGGGACTTGTCTTTATCGGCCAGGGCTCGGGGTATTTCCCCTATCCCGCCTCGAGCTTCATGATCAACGCGACCCGATGGATCTATTACGGCGGCGGCATCGCCGTCGTTGGGCTTCTCATCATCGTCTTCGCGCGACGGTAAATCCGGTCGCCAAGTCGTGGCTTGTCCAACACTCACCTCTCCGCACCGGGGCGAGGCCGGCACGCAAACGTTAGCTGCGAAGTGGGAAATCGGTTGAATGTCCATTCTTTCCGCTTCGCCGGGCGGAAAAACGGCGCCGTTCAGGAATTGTTTGCCATAGCCAACAATTTGCCGTTTACCGTGACCGGCTAGGTTGCCGCCGTGATCCCCTTTTCCGCCCAGCGCCGGCGCGAGAAAGGGAACCATCCGGCCCGCGACCACGTTGCGTGGCTGGGGCGAGGTCCGGCTGCGAGGTGTTGCCTCATGCGTTTGCATCGCAACAGGCTCTGGATGTGGCCGGCGCTCTTCGGCATGCTGTCGGTTGCCTTGATTGTCGTCTCGCCGGACCCGGTGCACGCCGGATTGCTGGATTTCCTGTTCGGTACCGCCCAGCCGCAGCCGCCCGCGCCGCCGGTCAGTTCCTATGCCGAGCCGGCCGCGCCGGCGCCGCCGTTTGCTGCAGGACCCGAAGGCGTGCGCGAAGGCAATGGCGGCGGCCGTTATGTCGCTTTTTGCGTGCGGCTGTGCGACGGCCAGCATTTCCCGCTCGAGCACATGGCCTACGCGACGCCGATCGAGACCTGCCGGGCGATGTGCCCGGCCAGCAAGACCAAGGTCTTTTTCGGTAATGGCATCGACCACGCTGCCGCGCGCGACGGCCAACGTTACGCCGATCTCGATAACGCCTTTGTCTATCGCAACCATTTGGTCGCCGGCTGCACCTGCAACGGCAAGGATGCGTTCGGGCTGGCGCCATTCGACGCGACGTCTGACCCGACCCTGCGGCCCGGCGACATCGTCGCGACCAAGGACGGCTTCGTGGCTTATACCGGCAAGCGCGGCCAGATCGCCTTCACGCCGGTCGATGCTTCGACGCTCACCGCCGCGCTGAACCAAGCGTCTTCGTTCGCGCATGCGCGGCTCACCCGGCTCGCCGAGCCGCAGCCCGTTGCCGAGGAGGAACCGGGGATCATCGTGAGGCCGCAGGCGGACGTTGCGGCGGATTTCCGTCCTCAGGCCGCGAGGTAGCCGACGACCTCCTCCGCCAATGATAGCGCAGACGTCAGTCCCGGCGACTCGATGCCGAAAAGGCTGACGAGCCGCGGCAGGCCGTGCGCCGACGGTCCGGCAATCATGAAATCGGCCTGTTTTTGGCCCGGCCCGCTGAGTTTTGGCCTGATTCCGCAATAATCTGGCACGAGCGAACCCGCCGGCAGGCCCGGCCAATAGGTGCGGATGCGGTCGTAGAATGCCTCGGCACGGCGCGGATCAACCGTATAGCTTTCGTGATCGACCCACTCGACATCCGGGCCGAAGCGCATGCGGCCCGCAAGGTCTATGGTGACGTGTACGCCGAGGCCGCCGTCGACCGGAGTCGGATAAATGAGCCGCGAGAATACCGGTCGCCCGGCAAAGCCGAAATAGTTGCCCTTGGCGAGCACGAGCGGCGGCACCTGATCGGCGGGATAGCCCTCGATGCGGCGCGCAAGCGCCTGAGCGCCGAGACCCGCAGAATTCACCACGGCGTCGAACGCTGCTTTGCCGCGCTCGCGACCGCCGAATTGCACCTGCCATTTAGAAGCTGCATAGGACATCCGCTCGACCGGCGTTTCAAACGCGATCATGCCGCCGTGGTCCTCAAGTTCGCCCCACAGCGCCAGCATGAAGCCGTGACTGTCGATGATGCCCGATTCTGGCGACAACAGCGCGCCGACGCAGAGGAGTTCCGCCTCGCGTGCGCGGGCCGCGTTGCCGCCGATCAGTTCCAGCCCTTCGACGCCGTTCTCGCGCCCCTGCGCCAGCAGCCTCTCGACCTTGGCAAGCTCCGCGGCGTTGGTCGCGACAATGAGCTTGCCGCATTTCCTATGCCCCACGCCATGCGCGATGCAAAATTCGTACAGCGCGCGCCTGCCGCGCGTTGAATGGCGTGCGCGCAGCGAGCCGGTCGGGTAATAAATGCCGCCATGGATCACCTCGCTGTTACGCGAGGACACCCCGTTGCCGATGCCGCCGGTCGCCTCGGCGACGGTCACGTCATGGCCGGCGAGAGCAGCGGCGCGCGCGATTGCAAGCCCGACCACGCCGGCGCCGACCACCAATATCTGCATGGCTCCCGCCTCCGCTGCGCTTATTCTAGACTATGAGGCAAACCAGGGGACTTCTCATGGTCGATGAAGCTGACGGTATCGTCCGCGTTTGCTCGAAATCGGAGGTGCCGCCGGGCTCGGCCAGGGCGTTCGCGGTCGGCGACAAGACGCTGGCGGTCTATAACATCGACGGCGCGTTCTACGTCACCGACGATGAATGCACGCATGCGGCGGCGAGCCTGGCCGACGGCATGATCGAGGGCGACGTGATCGAGTGCTGCATGCATATGGGCGCATTTCATATCCCGACCGGCAAGGTGATGCAGCCGCCTTGCGAAGTTCCCTTGCGCACCTATCAGGTCGTACTCCGCGGCGACGGCGTGTTCGCCGATCTCAAGCGCAACGCCGCCGGCGAGTTGCAATAGTAGAGGCCGGACGGTTGATGGCAGAGGAGCGGGCGCGATCGAATCCGTTTTCTGTCGCCCGTCCTCCGTCGTCCCGGCCTGGTCGGCTCACCGCTTGCGAATCCGAAACGTCATCGCCTGCTTGTCCTCGCCTATGTCTTCCAGTGCGTCGCCGGTCTCCATCAGCAGGGCAGGGATATCGATGCCGGCGAGCGGATCGGTGCATTCTACGATCAAAATATCGCCGCGATTCATGGCGGCGAGCGCCTTGCGCGTGTAGAGCGCCGGCAGCGGGCATTTGAGGCCGCGCAGGTCGATGGTCTTTTCCGCCATGTCCGAGGGTCGCCGAATCCGCATTTTGTCCCTATCATACCGGCGATGGTGATGCCCAATTCCGCGGCCAATTCCGTGTCTATGCGCGTCGTCGGTGTCGCCGGCTGGAGCGGATCCGGCAAGACGACGTTGATCACGCGGGTCATTCCGGTATTGGTCGGGCGCGGGCTCAAGGTCGCGACTGTCAAACACGCGCATCACGGGTTCGATATCGACCAGCCGGGCAAGGATTCCTGGCTGCACCGCGAGGCCGGGGCGAGCGAGGTCGCCATCGTTTCCAGCCGGCGCTGGGCCATCGTTCACGAGTTGCGCGCGGAGGGCGAGCCGTCGCTTGCGGAAATACTGGCGAAGCTCACTCCGACCGATCTGGTGATCGTCGAGGGCTTCAAGCGTCACCCGCTGCCGAAGCTCGAGGTCTACCGCGCCGCAATCGGCAAACCGGTCCTCTATCCCGACGACGATTGCATCGTTGCCATCGCGACCGATGCGCCGCTGCCGCAGGCGCAGGTGCCGGTGCTGATGCTCGACGATCTCGAAGGCATTGCCAATGTTTTACAGGCCGAAGCGTCGCCCCGCGACCGAATCGGAACGCCGTCGGCAGAGGCGTGACTGGGCGATTAAGGCCGCGACCTCAAATTTCCGGATGCAGCGCCGCCATGCGGTCGGCCTCGGCGGCCTCGGCCGGCGTATTGACATTGAAGAACGGATCGACTGGGCCGACCGGCCAGTCGGCGGTGGCGACGGCATGACGCGCGGTCCAGTAATCGACCTTGCGGACGCCCTCGTTGGTGAGTGCGCTGCGCAAATCCTCGCGCAGCGTCACCGGCCAGAGCGCGATGACCGGGTGTCGCCTTTGCCCGGAAAGGGCGCAGGCGAGCGGCGCGCCGGCCTCGCTGCGCGCCGCGTGCAGCCGCGTCACCAGGTCGCGCGGCAGGAACGGGCAGTCGCACGGCACGCTCACCACCCAGGCGATCTCCGGCGCGTGGTCAGCCGTCCAGTCGAGGCCGGCGAGAATGCCGGCAAGCGGGCCGGCATGGTCCGGCACGCTGTCGGCCACGGCGGTCAGGCCGGTGTCGGCGAAGCGCGCCGCGTCGCCGTCGGCGCTGAGAATGAGCCGGCTGCACTGTGGGCGTAGCCGAGCGAGCACGCGTTCGAGAAGGCTGGTGCCGCCGACGCGGATGCGCGTCTTGTCGGCGCCATTCATGCGGCTCGCGCGTCCGCCGGCAAGCACGACGCCGAGAGTTGGAGGGTCTGCCACGAGCGGTCCGCTTGCAGGCGTTCAATCGCGAGCCGCCGAGCGCGCGCTCAATCTGCACGCGGCCGCTGTCAGATGACAGAATAACCTATAGAGATCTCGGGTCAGCGCCAATGTTAACGGCCCTCGCGGAACGTCGGCGCCAGATGCATGCCAAGAGCCGATGAAGGCGTGTCCGCCAATCCTGTCAGATTCTACTGCCATGTCAGTAGTTTAGTATTTTATTCCTCTTGGGCCATTACCAGTCGCTGCTCGATTGAGCTTCCCCGGCAAGGCGCTCGTATTCCGCGCGAACCGGATCCTCACCGTAGCGGCGTTCAAGACGTCGAACGGTGAAATGGCCCCGCGCGACGGTCTGAAAGTGCTCAACGAAAGCGTAGTTGACCGCAGCGCCGCCGAGAGCGCCAATGATGGGAACTGCCTGAGCCGCTGCCTTCTGCGTCACGACCACCCCGAATCGCGCGCCGATTTGCGCCACCAACCGCACGAGCACAGGAGCGCCCTCTTCGAGGACCCCGCGTTCCGCGATGAAGCGCGCCGCCTCACTCACCGAGCGCGCAAGGACTCCGCGCACGACAAAATAGCCGGCCTTCGCATCATTATCTGCCTCGGTTCGGCCGCCGAGACCAAATACTTCGATGCACGACAGCGCGGATTCGGGGTCGGCCAGGTTCTCACCCTCACTTCGCGCAATATCAACAATGGATCGCAGCATGATAATGGTCGAGACCGGTAATTCAAGCGGTAGAGAAGAGAGGCCGAACGCTCCGCCGGCCGCGCCTGAGGTAACCGCCAACATTTTGTGCAGCAGGAGCGAGCTGTTCTGAGGTTCATTTCTTATTGTCGCCATAGCGACCTTGAGGGCGACTTGTAGGCTCTTTGTTGTCGCCGTGGCGATGGCCTGGGAAACGCTCTTTGGAAGAGCGGCGCCGATGAAGTCGATCGGCCTTCCCATCATGCCCGTTAGGCGAGCCGCAAAACTCGGATGCTCGAGGCATCTCACTGCTCTGCGAAGCGCATCGAGATCGGAAGAAGAAATGCTCTCGGACATCGACTTTTTATGAGACTTGTTTCCGCTGTTGACTGGCCCGCCATTTCGCTCCCCTGGACCGTTCTCGTTATCGCGGCGCGCCGGGCAATTGGCAGAGGAGGGCGGCGGCGCGCTTCAGACCGAGGCTGGCGTCGCATGCCATTCTTGATCGATGAAGTTGCTCGACGCAAGCGCCGAGGCCATAAATGTCCGCACTTCAGAAGGGAAAGCGCGCCCTGTGTGATTCAGCCAGGGTGGATTTGTTGAATCTCCGGCTGCTGCCAAACCATAGACCCATAGCCGCTTCCGAACCTGCCGCTTCATGGCGGAGGGAGTGGGATTCGAACCCACGATACGGTTGCCCGTATACACGCTTTCCAAGCGTGCGCCTTCAGCCACTCGGCCATCCCTCCTGGCAGGGGAAAGACGCAATATAGCGAGGCGGGTCTGCCTGACAACCCGCGCTGAACGCCTGATCGAGCTCCGCTACGGCCGATCGGCGGATTCGTGTGTTTTGTGTGGCTCGCTTTATTGAGCCCTGTTGCATGTCGGGAGCGCTGGGTTTGGCAAAGATTATTGGCGGCGTATTGCCGAGAGAGTTATGCGGCCGGGAAAACCGGGCTTGAGAGAACGATTTGGTCTCCTTGCTTTCTGTCGGAGGGCATGCGAGCCGGGTCACGCATGACGTGACGCGCCGGCTCTACATCAGTCCGGTGTCGGCGTAGCCCTTCCGCTCACCGGCCTTATCAACGCCCTCGAGCAGGCGCGCATCCGTCGCCGACCACCGCGCCAGGACGTCGTCGCCGATCTCGACCGTGGCACGAAGAAAATCGACATCCGATACATTGGCCACGAATTCCTCCGATTGCGCCAGATCGATCGTGACCTTGACGTACGAACCCTGGTACTCGATCGAATGGACCTTGCCGCGAACGGAATTGACCTCGCCTGCGCCGGCGGGGTTGCCGGCAGCCTTGGCGACCGCGATCTGGTCGCGCCGGATCGACAAGTAGAGCTGCGATCCCGGCGCCAGTCGCGTGCTGCCGATCGGGGCAGTCAGCCGGGTGCCGCCGGCATCGCGTACCGTCACCATGCCGTCAGCGACGCTCTCGACCTTGCCCGACAACACGTTCTGGCCGCCGATGAATCGGGCCACGTACGGGGTACGCGGTGTGTTGTAGATCGTGCTCGGCGACGCGGCCTGCTCGATGCGGCCGTGGTCCATCACCACCAGCATGTCGGCGACAGCGATCGCTTCCAGCTGGGTGTGCGTCACATGCACGAAGGTAATGCCGAGCTGCTTTTGCATGCGCCGCAACTCGCCGCGCATGCGTAGGCGGAGATATTCGTCCAAGGCCGAGAGGGGCTCGTCCAGAAGCAGCACGCGCGGATTGGTGATGAGGGCGCGCGCCAGCGCCACACGTTGCTGCTGACCGCCGGACAATTGCGCCGGCAACCGATCGGCAAATTGATCGAGTCTGACTTTGGCCAGCAATTCGTGCGCCTGCCTGTGCCGCTTCGCGCGGTCGATGCCGCGCATCTTCAAGGAGAACGCCACGTTGTCGAGGACGCTGAGATGCGGGAACAGGGCATAGGCCTGAAACATCATTGCGGTGCCGCGCCGCAACGGCGGCTGTCCAACCACCGATTCGCCGCCGATACGGATGTCTCCCTCGCTGGGCGTTTCGTGGCCAGCGATCATTCGCAAGATCGTGGTTTTGCCGCAGCCGCTCGGGCCAAGCAGGCAGCAATAGGCCCCCTGCGGGATGTGCAAGCTCACGGCATCGACCGCCACCGTCTCGCCGAAACGCTTGGTTACCGAGACCAGCTCGATTTCACCGCTTCTCTTATCCGACGCCATTCAGTTCACCCAACATTTTCGCCTGTGCCCGCGCGCCGTAGGCGGCGGCGCTCTATCAACATGATCGACGAGAGCGCGATACCGATAACGATAAAAGATATGACAGTGGTCACCGTACCGACAGCGAACAACGCCGGCGAGGTTACGTCGGTCGTCATCGCCCAGATTTCGAGCGGCAGCGTATTGCTGCTTCCCGAGGTAAGAACCGTCCTTGGGAATTCGTCATAGGAAAGCGTAAAGCCGAACAGGGCAACGCCGATGATCCCCGGCGCCACGATGGGCAGCGTCACGTGCCGCAACCTTTGCCAGTTGGTAGCGCCGAGGTCGCTCGCCGCTTCCTCGTAGGAGCGGTCGAAGCGCCCCAACACCGCGAACATGATCAGCAGCCCGTAAGGGAGCGTCCAGGTCAACTGTGCGCCGGCGGCCGAGCCGTACCAGCTTGTCGGCAAATCGAGCATCTGAAAGACAAGGCCAATGCCCAAGCTGACGAACAGACCAGGCATGATCAAGCTGGCGACGGCCATGTAGAAAACCAGGCCGGAGCCCATGAATCGCCGGCGAAAAGCAAGGCCGGCCATGACCGAGAGCAGGACGGTGAGCACAGTGACCAAGCCGGCGAGGCCGATGGAGCGGCGGAACGCCCCAGCGATGTCGCCGGTTCGCTCCTGCTTAATCAGCGCGTCGAACCAGTGCAGCGACACGCCATTCAATGGAAACGTCAAGCCGCCGTTCGGCCCCTGGAACGAGAGAACGTAGATGACGATCATCGGGCCGTAGAGGAAAAGAACGAACAGCGCAAAGAACGCCGCCAAAGCATAGAACGTCCAGGGCCGCTGTCGATCTGCCGCGCCTTGCATCGTCATCCCATCCTCAGCCGGTCAATTCCCGGCGCACATCGACCAGGCGCAGGATCGCAGCCACCATGAGCGCCACTATCACCACCAGTACGACGGCACTGGCCGCGGCCGGCGGATATTGCAGGCTGGAGATCTCCGTCGACAAGGCGGAAACCACCGTGGCGCTTTGGCCGCCACTCATGATCTTCACGACGAAGAAATCACCCATGACCAGCGTAATGATGAAGATGGAGCCGAGTGCAATACCCGTTTTCGACAGCGGCAGCACCACATCGGTAATGACGCGCCAGCGGCTGGCGCCGGCGTCGTGAGCGGCCTCGAGAATGCCGGGATCGATCCTGGCCATCGAATTGAAGATCGGAACGATCATGAACAGCGTGTTGAGGTGGACATAAGCGATGATGACTGCGAAGTCGGAAAACAGCAGAAATGACAGAGGCTCTTGCACGATGCCGAGGTCCATCAGGGCGCTGTTGAAGACGCCATGGCGGCCGAGGAACGGAATCCATGAAATCATCCGGATGATGTTCGAAGTCCAAAACGGCACGGTGCAGACCAGAAACAAACCAATCTTCAAGGTCAGGCTTCTAACATGGAAAACCAGGAAATACGCCACCGTGAAGCCGACGACGAACGTGATGGCCCAAACAATCGCCGTGTATTTGATAGCGGTCAGGTAAAGGCGCAGCGTCAGGTTCGATTCGAACAGCTCGACGTAATTGTCAAAAATGAACGTCGGTATCATCTGCCAGCGCGCGTAGTCGAAAAAGCTGACTGCGGCGACAAAGATCATCGGTATGCCGAAGAAAATGACGAGGACGACTGCAAGCGGCGCCACTTGCAGCCAGGACACAGTCTGCTGGTTGATCTTCATCGTTGCTGCGACAGTCCCGGCGAGGCGGTTCTCCGCCTCGCCGGACACGAGCTGACATCAAGCGGAAACGAACTCGTTCCACTTGCGGACCATGTAACGGTCCTCGTCCATGATGGTGTTCCAGCAGGCAATGTTTCCCATACGCTGCCAGAAGCTGCCGCCATCGCGCGTGCGGCCCGCCTTCTCCATCAGGTGGCCATAGGGATCCATGATGTCCGCCTTGGCCGGCTTGCCCTCGTACCAATAATCCCACTCATCGGCGGTGAGGAATTTCTTGGCGTTTTCGGGCACCGAGCTGTAGTAGCCCTGCTTGGCGATGAAGCCGCCCTGCCAGCCCGAATTGTACCAATTGAGGTATTCGAAGGCGCAATCGAGCTTAAGACCGCTCAGATGCGCCATCGGCGCCACGCAACTACCCCAGCCACGATAGCCCTCTTTTAGCGGAACATAGTAGCAGTCGATATTGCGCGAGCGCACCGCGGTGACCGCGGGCGACCACATCGACTGCAGCACCACCTCACCCGAGGCCATAAGATTGACCGACTCGTCGAAGGTCGACCAAAAAGCTCGGAATTGCCCGGCCTTCTTGGCGTCGATCAGGATGCCGATCGTCTTGTCGATCTCGGCCTTGGTCATGTTGCCCTTGTCGCCGTACTTTAAGTCGCCGCGTGACTCGATGGCCATCGCGGCGTCCATGATGCCGATCGAGGGCACGGCGACGATTGCCGTCTTGCCCTTGAACTCGGGGTTCAACAACTCGCTCCAGTGCTCGATCGGGCGCTTGATGAGGTCGGGACGGATGCCGAGAGTGTCGGCATTGTACACGGTAGGAATGCCGCTCAAGAGCTCCGTCGGCTGCTTGGCGAAGGCCTTCGCATCCCTGGATTCGAGATACTGCACCTTGTACGGCAGGGTGCCTTGCGCGGAGACCTTGCGTCCGTCGGGATACTCGCCTTTTGTGAAGATCGGAACCGTCTTATCCCACCATTTGTACTTGCCCACCGGGATCGGCTGAATGATGTTGCGGCCGACCATGTAGTATTGGGCAAAGAATTCGGTGTCGGCGATATCGATGGTTTTCGGCTCGTTGACCAGACGGTTCATTAGCGCGTCATGGTCGGCGGTTTGCATCTCCACCTGGAAGCCGAGATCCTTCGAGGCCTGCCGGCCGATATCGATGATGGCGGAGTATGATCCGCCCACCTGCACCAGCTTCACGTCCTTGATGTTTTGCGCCCATATCGTGGGAAATCCCCTCACCAGCCCCGATCCGATGGCGAGACCGGTGCCTGTCGCCGCAGCCTTAAGCAACCGGCGACGCGTGATCTGACCATTCCGTTTGCGGCCTTTACTCATCGTCCGCTCCTTTCTGGCTAATTCGCCAAATTCGGTTCAATGCCCAGTGGCCCGCAAAAACAGCGCCACGGGCGCCCTTGCGCCACTGCCCGGGTTTCTCAACCGCTGATCCTCCGTCGCGGAGGAAATGAGCTTCCATTCGCTGCGGGTTGGAGTCAAGCTGCCCTACTGTGCGAAAACCACCTGGAGCTGGCTTCGGGCAACCGCCGGACGCATGTGGCAAGGGGGCAATGAGCAACTTGAGATTGTGTGCGGCGCTAAAGCGAAAGTTGAACGCACCGATCGCGCGAAGGTGAATCCAATGGCAGCAGCGCTCATCAAGAATGGCCGGATCGTCACGGCGGTCGACGACTATCAGGCGGATATTCTGGTGAATGACGGACGCATCCACACCATCGGCGTGGACCTTAAGGTCGGTCCGGATGTGGCAGTGCATGACGCCGCAGGCCTCCTGGTGCTCCCGGGCGGGGTCGACGTGCACACCCATCTCGATTGGGAGTTCGGCACATCGCGCACCGTCGACACGTTTGCCACTGGCACCAAAGCGGCGGCTTTTGGCGGCACGACCACGGTGATCGACTTCTGTAACCAGAACCGCGGCGAAAGCCCGCTCGTGGGCCTCGAGGATTGGCACCGCCGCCGGGCCAACGCGTGCGTCGACGTCGGGGCGCACATGATCCTGCTTGATGTCAACGCGCAGAGCCTCGCCGACATGAAAGTTCTGATCGATCGCGAGGGGGTCACCAGCTTCAAGCTGTTCATGGCCTATCCCGGTGTGCTGATGGTGGATGACGGAGCGCTGTTCAAGGCGATGCGGATTGCTGGTGGCAATGGCGCCATGATCTGCGTGCATGCGGAGAACGGTCCCGTCATCCAGGTTCTGACCGAGGAGGCGGTCGCCGCCGGACACACCTCGCCAAAATACCACATGCTCACGCGCCCTTCACTGATGGAAGGCGAAGCGACCCATCGCGCCATCCGCCTATCCGAACTGGCGGAGGTGCCGCTTTATGTCGTTCACCTTTCGGCGGCTGAAGCGCTCGCCGCCGTGACTGAAGCCCGCGACCGGGGCATTCCGGTGCACGCCGAGACCTGCCCGCACTATCTCTTCCTCACACGGGACGAATACGATCGGCCGGGATTCGATGCCGCCAAATTCGTGATGACGCCGCCCTTGCGCGACGCCCATCATCAGAAACAATTATGGCGGGGTTTGCGCACCGATGACCTGCAAGTCGTCTCGACGGACCACTGTCCGTTTTGCTTTAACGAGCAGCCCTACGGCATCAAATTTTCCAAGCAGCAAGGCCGTGCGGATTTCAGCAAGATCCCGAACGGCGCGCCGGGAATCGAGACCCGCTTGCCGTTGATCCACGACGGCGGCGTCGGCAAGCACGGTATGTCGCTCAATCGGTTCGTCGAACTCACCGCGACCACGCCAGCGAAACTGTTCGGCCTTTTTCCGAAAAAGGGCACCATCGCCGTGGGATCGGACGCCGACGTCGTGTTGTTCGACCCCGAGGAGAGTTGGACCATTCGCGCCGCCGAACATCACAGTCGCATTGACTATAGCCTGTTCGAGGGCCGGCCGGTCACTGGCCGCGTCAAAAAGGTATTCTCGCGCGGGGAGTTGATCGTCGACGGCGATCGATGGCTCGGCCGCGAGGGCCGCGGCGAGTTTCTGCGGCGCGGTCGTTCCGGCGGGTGCTGACCCTCGACGAGCCGTTGCGTCGGGCGTCGCGTCTGCTTGAGGACGCCTTCGATCAAACGCTCTCTGAAACCAGCGCACCGAGGCGGGCAAACGCCGACAGCGACCGCTCGATGCTGTCGCGGGAGAGCCCTCTGACGATGAAGACGATGCGTGAGCTGCGGTCGTCATCGGGCCATTCCGGCAGGTGATCCGGCGGGTGCACGAGATGCTGGACGCCATGGATCACGACCGGACCGCTGCCTTCCGCGACGTTCAGCATGCCCTTGACCCGCAAGACGTCGGTGCCGTGATGCTGCAACAGCATGGTCAGCCAGATGCCGAAGGCGGTCCAGTCCAAGGGCTGCTCGAAACGCAGACAGAATGCGTGGATGCGCGCATCGTGCCGATTAACATCAACATCGTGGCGGTGAGGCGTGGGCGAACGCGGCCCCTCGCTCTCGATGGCGAGCCATCGGCGCACCTCCTCCGCCCTGCCGTCGAGATCGTAAAGATCGCGCGTCAGCAGTGATTCCGGATCGAGCGGGAGGCTGGGCGCGGTGTCAAGCTTCGGGGCGGCGGGATTGAGCCGCGCGAGCTGGCGACGCAACTCAGCGACGTCGCCTTCGGCGGCGATGTCGGTTTTGGTGATGACGATGCGATCGGCGACGGCCGCCTGCTTCGCCGATTCGGCTTGGCTTTCGAGATGCCTCAGCCCGTTGACCGCATCGACCGTCGTGACCACGTTGCCGAGCCGGAAATGATGACGAAGCACCGGCTCCGTCATGATCGTCGAGAGGATCGGCACTGGATCGGCGAGCCCCGTCGTTTCGACCGCTAAACGCCGGAACGCCGGAATCTCGCCACGCTCCCGCTGCGAATAAAGACCGCGCATTGCCGCGCTGAGATCACCCCTGATCGTGCAGCAAAGGCAACCGCTCTGCAGCAGCACGATTTCGTCGTTAAGCCGCCGCAGCAGGTGGTGATCAAGACCAACCTCGCCGAACTCATTAACGAGAACCGCCGTGTCCGTAAGCTCGGGGGCAGCGAGCAGCCGCCGCAACAGCGTCGTCTTGCCGCTGCCGAGGAAGCCGGTGATCACATTGACGGGGATGAAGGTCGTCTCTTGCTGCACGAACCGCTCAGCCTATCCGCTTGATCCCATCAAGGCGTGCGATCAAGGCGGGCTCCAGCGGGTCGCAGGCTCGTCCGATGATGCGTTCCGCCGCCTGCCAGACCTGCGCCAAATTGTCGACAAGCTCGGTGCGGCCCGTGCGGGTCGTCAGCTGGTATTTGGCGCCCTGCCAATCCGCGACATGAAGACTGAACTGCGCCAGGACGACATTGACGATGCGCACACACCGAAGCCGTTGCGCCCGGCGCGTAGGCCGCGCGCCGGCGGACGGAATCGCCGCCGACTCCGTCCAGTCGCCGTCATTGCCAAGGACTCCGCACAGGCCGCACATGCGAGCTTACTTCTTTCGCTGGTGCCGTTTGGCAAAATCGTCAGCCATTTCGTTCATCGTGCAGAATCGGACGCCGGGATGGCGCACCATGTGATGGTAGAGCCGTTCCAGCATCATCAGGACGTGCGGGCGCCCGGACACGTCCGGGTGGATGGTGATGGGGAAGACCGCGTAGTCGTACTCGCGATAGACCCAGTCGAACTCGTCGCGCCACATCTCCTCGATGGCGTATGGGCTGACAAAGCCGTGGCTGTTGGGAGCCTTCTTGATGAACATCATCGGCGGCAAATCGTCCAGGTGCCAACTTGCTGGAATCTCGATGAGGTCGGTCTCGCGCCCGCGCACCAACGGCTTCATCCAGGCCTCTGGCTTCTTCGAGTAGTCGATCTTGGTCCAGCTGTCCCCGACCCGCACGTAATAGGGCTGAAAATCATGATGCATCAGGCTGTGATCGTATTTGATGCCTTTCTTGATTAACAGCTCATTGCTCACTGCGCTGAATTCCCACCATGGCGCGACATATCCGGTCGGCCGCTTTCCTTGCAGCTTGGTGACCAGATCAATGCACTTGTCGAGAACGGCCTCCTCCTGCTCCGGAGTCATGGCAATCGGATTTTCGTGGCTGTATCCATGAATCCCGATTTCGTGCCCGGCCTGAGCGACCGCTTTCATCTGCTCCGGAAAGGTCTCGATCGAGTGACCGGGAATGAACCAAGTTGTCTTGATGCCGAAGCGTTCGAACAGTTTCAGCAGACGCAGGCTCCCGACCTCGCCGGCGAATAGACCGCGCGAGATGTCGTCGGGCGAATCCTCGCCTCCGTAGGACCCGAGCCATCCTGCAACGGCATCGACATCGATACCGAACCCGCACAGAATTTCTTTTGCCATGACGCCTTCCTCCGCCTTCTCCGCCGTGGGCCAGGCCCCGGACGCGAGACTTCCTCTTGCAATGGTCTTACGATACATAACGGGGTGGCAATCCGTCTACCCTCCGGCGCTTCATCGGCGACGGTCGGACGGCGCGGCGCCGGGTCGTTTTGCCGTCGATGAAGGCTAGCGTGAGCCACAAGAGACACGTCGTCATTGTCGGAACCGGCGGCACGATCGCGTCGCGCTATGATGCTGCGCTCGGCCGGACAGTGGCATCGCAGACCGTCGAGGCCATTCTCTCCCCGGCAACGCGGCGCGACGACCTGCCCGAATTGGTGTTCGAGAACTTTTCCACCATTCCTGGTTTCAACATGACGCTCGCCTTCGTCGCCGGCCTCGTTCGCCGATTGCGCGAATTGCTCGATCGCCCGGAGATCGACGGTGTCGTCGTGACCCAGGGTACCGACACGATGGAAGAGACTTGTTTTTTGGCGAGCCTCCTGATCGATTCGGAGAAACCGATAGTATTCACCGGAGCACAGCTTCCTCACGACCATCCGCAGACGGATGGCCCCAGGAACCTGATCGACGCTGTCCGCACCGCCGCCGCCGAGGAGGCGAGAGACCTCGGCGCGATGATTTGCTTCAATGGCGAGCTACATGCGGCGCGCGAAGTCACCAAGGTCCATACCAGCGCCGTCGAAACGTTCCAATCATATCACCATGGCGCGCTTGGGATTGTCGACGGCAGCCGCGTCATCATTTATCGCCGGCCGAAGATTCCCCCTCTGCATCTGCGTCCCGAGCAACTCGACAAACGCGTCGAAATCCTCAAGGCAGCGATCGGCGCCGATGGCAAGATCGTTGATAGCGTTCGCCAGATGAGCGTCGACGGATTGGTCGTTGAAGCCTTCGGCAGGGGCAATGTTTCGGCCGAATTCGCACAGGCCCTGGGGCGTGCCTGCCACGCCGGCTTGCCAGTCGTCATCACCTCGCGGTGTCCGGTTGGGCGCGTCAGCCCGGTCTATGGCGGCGGCGGCGGCGGGCGCGACCTCGAAGATTTCGGCGCGATTTTCGCCGGTGACCTCAAGGGACCGAAAGCGCGGCTGCTGCTGATCGCAGCGCTCGGCGATCCAGCAGCCCATGGCCGCATCCAGGAACTGTTCAACGCCGTCGCCCCCTGAATCCTGACGTCCGTTGCCTCACGAAAGCCACCTGCTACAGGTAATGAGATGGGAAAAGGTCCCACGGTCGGGAGCACAGCATTGATCCGCGTCACGGTGGTTCGCGCGCTTGTGCTAACGGCGGCTCTTGCCGCGGCATTTGCGCCGCTCCGGTGCCTTGGCGAAGACGGCAATCAGTTGCCGACCAAGGCAACACAGGAGCTGTCGCCCGAGCTGCTCTCGCTGTTCCAACAAAAGAAGCTGCCGAAACATTCACCGATCCTTGTGCGCGTTTTCAAGGAAGAAGCGGAACTCGAAGTCTGGAAGCAGGACAGCACCGGCCATTTCCAGATTCTCAAGACCTATCCGATCTGTCGGTGGTCGGGCGATCTCGGGCCGAAGCTGCATGAGGGCGACCGTCAGGCTCCAGAGGGGTTCTATACGATTACGCCGAAGCTGATGAATCCGAATTCCAACTACTATCTTGCGATCAACATCGGCTTTCCCAACAGCTTCGACAAGGCGAACGACCGCGACGGCACCTTTCTCATGATCCACGGCGACTGCTGGTCGAGCGGCTGCTATGCCATGACCGACGAGCAGATGGGCGAGATCTATTCGCTGGCGCGCGACTCGCTCGTCGGCGACCAGCCGTCATTCCAGATCCAGGCCTTTCCGTTCCGCTTGACGCCGGCGAATCTGGCGCGGCATCGAACGAATCCGAACATGGCCTTCTGGAAGATGCTCAAGATCGGCAACGATCATTTCGAGACGACGCATCTCGAACCCAGCGTGGAGGTGTGCGATCGCCGTTATGTGTTCGATGCGTACCGCTCCCCGAATTCGTCGGAGCCCGTTGTGTTTGATCCGATCGGTAAATGCCCCGCCTTTGTCGTCAATCCGCAGATCGCCCGGCGGGCGCTGCAGAAACAACGCGCCGACGAGGTCGAATACGCGCAATTGGTCAGGGACAACGCGCCGGTCGCCCCCATCTATAGCGGACTCGACGGCGGAATGAACAAGGTCTTCCTCGCACGGTTTCCGGGCAGAATAATACCGCTTGCGATGGTGCTGCCGGCCGGGAATATCGACCTGCCGCAACTGCCGCCCGTCCCGTGGGCCGACAACGATGGTTCGTTGCCGAGTAAATTTTTTGACGCTTTGTTCGCATCGAATCCCGCCGCACAGACGCAGGTCGCCTCGACTAATTCAAAAACGCGGGAACGCGGCGCGGAGCCGTTGACTGCTGCTGCCGAGAAAGGCGGTGAATAGCGAGCCGGCGGCCACCGCAGGATGAAGCCTCCTATCGACGCCTCAAGGGGCAATGCGGCCCCGGTCATCTCTCTATTTTTCCTGCAAGCTTTTTAGGTAATCGATCACCGCCAGGATGCGATTTTTGTATCGAAACGCTTGCGGCGGTCCGAATCGATATCCCCAAACCGGCATTTCGCGCGTGCCATGGCTGGCGATCGTCGCATTCCGGCCGTCGATCATTTGGTACACCAAATCATAAGGAAACACTCCGTCATGATTCTTGGCGAGAACCGTAAGATCAGAAGGCGGCGTCTTCAATTCTTTGCTGACCGGTCCGTTGCCTTTTGCGTCGATGCCGTGACAGGCCGCGCAACTCGACTGATATTCCATCTTGCCGACATCGACATCTTTAGCCGATGCGCACGCGCTAAATCCGATGATCGTGGCGGCAATCAACAGCCACTCGATCGTGGCCGTTTCCGCAATGCGGCTTCTTTGCATCTTTGTCGTTCCCGACTATTGCCGATCTACTATTCAAGGCCGGGCCGGGCGCGTTGATTTGGATCAACCTGGTCTCGACCGTAAGCCGGATCGGATCTGCGCGGCGCCGCGTATGCGACTAGGGATAGTGCATCGAAATTGCCAAAGCCATGATCCATGTTGCCTTCGGAGGCCTCCACCTCAGCAGAATTTCCGGCTGAAATGGCGTTATTGAACGACTCTGTCACCAACCTGTCCTTACGCTTGACGCGCCGTTCAGGCGCCGTTCAGCGCGACTAAGCCTAAATCAAACCAGCCGCCGCAATGGCGGCATCAACAATCGGAAGGAACATACGATGTTTCGGTCAATTGTACTGAGCGCTGTGTTGGCCTGCGGCCTGGCATCGGCTGCGAGTGCCGGCATTTCCCCGGCGCCGGTCGGCACTGCCGGCGGCCTGGTGATCAAGGTCGCGGAAGGATGCGGTCCGGGATTCTGGCGCGCTCCTGATGGCCGCTGCCATCCGATGTTTAACGGCCGTGCGTGCCCGCCCGGATACCACCTCGGCCCGGAGCGTAAGCGGTGCTGGCCTGACCGATGACGACGGACTGCGCGTGCGAGAGTGCCTTCCTTGCTCGCGCGGGTCCACTTTGCCCGGGGCGATCATCCTTCGAGGCCCGCCTTCGGCGGGCACCTCAGGATGACGGTTAGTCTACGAGCGTCCGCGGCTGTCGCCCTTCGCGCGCGCCTTCCTCAAGCGGTTGCGTACGTTCCGTAATTCGTCATCCTGACGCGCGAGCGCAGCGAGCCGCGAACGCTTCATCCTGAGGTGCGAGCGTAGCGAGCCTCGAAAGCGTCATCCTGAGGTGCGAGCGAAGCGAGCTTCGAAGGATGAACCGCTACGCGAGAGCGAAGCGCCGACAGAAAACAAACCACCTTCCCCATGGAAGGGGGAGGTGGTGAGCGAAGCGAGCCGCAGGGGCCTGCGCTTCCTATTGTTGGGCCATCATTCGCCGCTGACGGGGATGCGCGGCGATTTTTTGCCGATGCTGTATGTGCGCCAGTCGGCGGTTCGGCATGTTTCGATAACGATGGTCGGGCATGCCGTGGCGCAGCGGGAGATAATCTGGTTCCCCGACTGGATCGTGACCATCGACACCAACACCAACGCAGCGGCGAGGCGAGGGGCGTCGGCTGGTCGCTGGCCCGACTCCGGCCGGAGCCGGAGAGATTGTTCCATTCACTAAGGGTACACTAGCAAAAAAATTTCTGTTCCCGAGGCTTCGGGGGTCGGAACCTTCCTCAGGCGGCCGCGTTCGCTTTACGCCTTAGGAGGAGCCACGTGAGGGGGAGACTCACGTTCGTAACCCGGCGATCGCGCGGCAAAAACGCATGCCGCGAGCCGGGCGATGCGCGCCCGGTTCTCTTGCACCGGAATGTGCCGGGTGAGCGCGGGCAGAAATACGTCGAGCGACAGTTCGTCACCAAGCCGACGACGCGGGAAGGGATTTCCGAGGCGCTGGCCAAGATCAAGGACTTCTCGCAGCCGCGGCGCCGGCGTTTGCTGGTCGTCGAAGGCAATGTGGCCGAGCAGATGAGCATCCACGAACTCCTGGGCCACGACGACATCGAGATCATCAATGCCAGCACCGGCCAGGAGGCGCTCGACCTGTTGCGCCGCGAGGTCTGCGCCTGCGTTGTGCTCGACCTGCGGCTGCCGGACATGTCCGGCTTCGAGGTCCTGGAATGCATGCGCGCCGAGGCGGCGCTCGCCGACGTGCCGGTCGTGGTGTTCACCGGCCGCGAATTGTCGGCCAACGAGGACGCGCAATTGCACACCATGGCGCGCAGCATCGCCAAGGCCATGACGGGCGACCGCGAGAAGTGCCTCGAGGCGGGCGTCTCGGACTATCTCGCCAAACCGGTCAACACGGAGCAGCTGCTCTCCGCGTTGCGGATGTGGCTGCATTGCTAGGCCATGGCCATGCCAGACAAAGTCGCCATGCACGAGCCAGTCAATGTCCTGGTGGTGGACGATCAACCGGCTAAGTTGCTCGCCACCGAGGAAATTCTCCGCAGCCTGGGAGAGAATCTGGTCAAGGCGTCGTCGGCGCGCGAGGCCCTGGAGTTCCTGCTCAAAAGCGATGCCGCCGTCGTCCTGATCGACGCCTGCATGCCGGAACTCGATGGCCTTCAACTCGCCGCGATGATCCGCCAGCACCCGCGGTTTGAGAGGACGGCGATCATATTCATCTCCGCCATCCACGTGGAAGATGTCGATCGGCTGCGCGGATATGAAATGGGCGGGGTGGATTATGTGCCGGTGCCGGTGGTTCCCGAAGTGCTGCGCGCCAAAGTCAAGGTTTTCGCCGAACTTTATCGCGAGACGCGCGAACTCGAACGACTGAACGCCGAACTCGAGCGGCGCGTAGCGGAGCGTACCGCAGAGCTCGAACGCTCGAACGCACGTCTGTTGCAGAGCGAGGAGGGCCGCGGTCTGGCGCTTGCCGCCGGCCAGATGGGCTCATGGGACTGGGATCTCGTCACCGGCGAATGGAGATGGGATGAAGGCCAGTTTCGCATCTTCGGTGTCGATCGCGAAAGCTTCAAGGTCACGGCAGAAAATATCCGCAACATGATCCATCCCGAGGATAGGGATCGGCTGCACAAGATCGGCCTCGGCATGTCCAAAAGCGCGCGTACGCAACACGCCGATTTCCGCGTGCTGCGCCCCGACGGCAGCCTGCGCTGGTGCACCGGTACGGCGGCCGCGAGCCTCGACGCGGCCGACCGCGTCGTGCACATCAGCGGCGTCACCATCGACATCACCGATCGAAGAGAGGCCGACGAGCGCCAGGTTCTGCTGGCGCGCGAGGTCGATCATCGCGCGCGCAACGCGCTGGCGGTCGTCCAATCGATCATCCGACTCACGCGCGCCCGCAATGTCGAGGACTACGTCGCGACCGTCGAGGGCCGCATCAAGGCGCTGGCGCGGGCCCACGCTTTGCTTTCGGACGTGCGCTGGCTCGGCGCCGATCTCGGCGCCATCGCCGCGGACGAATTGGCTCCGTACCGGGTTTCCGACGCCGACCAGGTCAAGATCGGCGGCCCGAACGTGTCGCTGCGGCCGCACATGGCGCAGGGGCTGGCGCTGGCGCTGCACGAACTCGCGACCAACGCCGCCAAGCACGGCGCGCTGTCGTCTATGGCGGGCAAAGTCGACCTGACTTGGCAAGTGCGGCCCGATCTTTTGATCATACAATGGCTGGAGAGCGGCGGCCCGAAAATTGTGCCGCCGGCGGCCCCTTCGTTCGGCCTGAACGTGATCCGCGCCAGCGTCGAGCAGCAACTCGGCGGCAAGGCGACGCTCGATTGGCACCCGAGCGGGTTGCAATGCACCTTGTCGATCCCGCGGTCGGAAACGACCAGCGCGCGGGCGCCAAGACCCGCACGCGAGCGAACGGACAATGGGTCCGGACAGGCAAGAATGACAAGCGGTCGCCGCGTGCTGCTGGTGGAGGATGAGGCGCTCGTTGCCATGATGATTCAGGAATGCCTGACCGAATGGGGCCATTCCGTACTCGGCCCGATCAGCCGGGCGTCCGAAGCCCTTGCCGTGGCGAGGGAGGGCGACTTCGATGCCGCCATCCTCGATCTCAATCTCGGCGACGGCTTAGCCTACCCGGTCGCCGAAATATTGTCGTCGCGAGGCGTCCCGTTCGTTTTCGTCACCGGCTACGAGGCCGGCACGGTCGACGGCCGGTTCAGCGACGTGCCGATGCTGCAGAAGCCGATCGAGCCGCAAATGTTGCAGAAAATCTTTGTGCCAAGCGTGCACGGTTCTGCCGGCGCTGGCGGCCGCGGTATTTGGGATGAGCAAGGAGCGAGCGAAGCGCCGCTGGGAAGTCAAATCACGACGATGATCGAATAACGCCGTTTGCTCGTCGGGCCGCTGCGGACGAATTGCCGGGATTCTTCGCGGCCATCTTGTCATCTCGACCGCACCGTCGGGCCATCGAACCGCCGACGCATGCCCCCAATCGGCTGAGAGGCTCTCCAACCGGCGCAGTACGTCCATGCGCTGATCCGGTGATCTTGGGCGAAATCGAACCAACCTGAAGCGATTGCGCTCCAGGACAGTCGCCGGCGATAATGGGGTTGCGGGCAGGAACCGGCATGAATGATGTGATCAACTGGAAACGCGCGCGAGCGTGGCTCGGCGCTCACCGACCCGAATTGCGCTTCTGTTTGCGTAGCACCGTTGCGGGCCTGCTGGCGTTCGCCATTTCCCAGGTTTTCGCGATTCCGCTGCACGGACTGTGGGTGGTGCTGACCGCCGTGGTGGTGACGCAAATCAGCGTGGGCGGATCGTTGCGGGCAACGATTGATTATGTCGTCGGGACGGTCAGCGGCGCGGTCTATGCCGCCGTGATCGGCGTGCTTGTTCCCCACGCCACGCCGATTGCGCAGGGCGGTGTCCTGGCACTTACCATCGCTCCTCTGGCGCTCGCCGCCGCGTTCAACCCGAGCTTCCGAGTCGCTCCGTTCTCCGCCGTGCTGGTGCTCTTGATTTCCGGCCAGCTCGCCGAAGGGCCGATCGAGTCTGCGCTTTATCGTACTTTGGAGGTTGCGCTTGGCGGCGCGGTCGCGGTGGCCGTTTCACTATTGGTGTTTCCGCAAAGAGCGCACGGCCTGGGATTGGACGCCGCTGCCCGCATTCTCGATCAGCTGGCACGGGCGCTGCCGCAGCTGTTGGCTGGCGTCACTGGGAAGCTCGATCCCGAGGAGATCAGGCGCATTCAGAACGACATCGGCGAAGCTGTCGTCGCCTTTCAGGCAATCGCGGCCGAGGCCAAACGCGAGCGCGTGATCAATCTCGTGGCCGAGCCGGATCCCGGCCCGCTGTCGCGGACCCTGCTCAGGCTGCGCCACGATCTCGTCATCGTCGGCCGCGCGGCGGCCGTGCCGCTTCCGGATTCGTTCGCGCAACGTCTTGGGCCGCTGCTCGCGCGCCTGGGTGCGGACTCAAGCGATTTTTTGCGCAAGACCGCGACCGCTCTCCCGCGGCGCAGCCGACCGCCGCCGCTCGCTGCGGTGGAAGCGGCTGTCAACGCCTATGCGTCGGAAATCACCTCGCTTCGCCGCGAGGGTTTAACGCGCGCGCTCGCCAACGACGAGGCCGAGCAGCTATTTACTCTTGGTTTTGCCGTCGATCAGCTGCACCAAAATTTCTCGGATCTGGAGCGCTGCGCGCGGGAATATGCTCAGGAACCGGTGTCCGTGCCTGCGGACAAAAGACAGTGAGGCACATCTGCCTTGACGGTGAGTTTCGCAAGATCAGCGGACGTCGCGCCGACAGATGGGTGTCCGCTGTTGTGCGGCTCTAGTCCTCGGTGCGGCGGGCTTGCTCGGGCGAATCCCCGGCCATCGCCTCGGATCGAAAATCACCGGCCAAGCGGGTCCCGTTGATGAGGCTCGGATAAGTGAGCCGGAAGTCGGCCTGGATGGCCTCGAACGGGACGTCGGCAAAGGTTCCGCGGTCGCGAAGATATTCCATGTGGCGGCGGCCGGTGCGATCGAACGGATGGAACAGCGAGTCGTGGCGGCCGTCGAACTCCAGCGGCTGCAGTCCCACCCGCTCGCACAGCGTCGAGTCGAACGCCGGGGTGGCCTTGACCCATCGGGCGCAGAGGTAAAGATCGGTGTAGGAATGCCAGATGAAAACATCGGTCTTGAAGCGCTCATACAGCCGCGGTGACGTGATGTGATTGCGCACGTCGGCGTAGCCAACCCGCGCCGGAACGCCGATGGCGCGGGCCGCGGCGGCGAGTACTGCCGATTTGCCGACACAAAAGCCACGACCGCTCGCCAGCACTTGGCTGGCGCGAAAGTTCGCCGGGTTGCGGAAGTCGATATAGGGATCGTACACGATGCGGTCGCGCACCGCGCGATAGACCCGCAGGATCTTATCCAATTCGTCGTCCGCTCCGACAGTCGCCTCATGCGCGAATTGCACAATGGCGGGCGCGTCGCTGTCGATGAAGCAGCCAGGCGAGAGCAGTTCGTGCATGCCCATGTATTCCATGGTATTTCACGCTGATAAGCGAGAGCGCGGCGCTTTGCAAATGGTTTGATGCCTGGCTGCGGGCGTGGCGGTCTGCCGCGACGGCAAACCGCCGGACAATCTGTGTGCAATGATCGCCGCAAACGCGCGCCAATGAACGCCCGATGATTGTCACGTCGGACGCCGCATGACATGAGGGGAGGGCAACGATGAGTTTCAGCTGGGACCTGCTGGTCAATGCCGTCGTCACCGGCGTTGTCTTGGGAGGGTTCTATGCGGCGACGGCGATCGGAGTGACCATCGAATTCGGCATGCTCGACATCGTCAACATTGCGCATCCCGCCTTCATCATCGGCGGCGCCTATTTGGGCTATCTGGGCTGGAGCGCCTTCGATTTCGATCCGTTCGTTTCAATGGCCGTCTTCGCGCCGCTCGGATGGCTCTTCGGCAGGGCGTTCTATCGCGGCTATCATGTTTTCTTTGAGCGGCGCGGCGATGAAGCGCTGCAGGGGCTCGCTTTCTTCTTCGGCATCCTGTTCGTCATCGAGATCGGCCTGGTGCTCACCTTCGGCGTCGACTACCGTTCCATCGTCGCTCCTTACGTCTCGAAGACGTTCGGGATCGGCCCGATTTCGATTTCGTGGCGCTTAATGCTCCCGTTCCTCGTCGGGCTGGGCATGCTCGCCGGCATTCAGCTATTTCTCTCGCGAACCTTCGTCGGCCGCACGATACTGGCCGTCGCCCAAGACGCGGAGGCGGTACGGCTGATCGGCGCCGATCCGATCCGCGCCAAGGAGATCGCGTTCGGCATCGCCACGGCGAGCGCGATCGTGGCCGGCATTCTGCTCATCATTATTCAGCCGGTCGAGCCGTCGATCGGACGAGAGTATATCGGCCGGGTCTTTGCCATCTGCGTTGTCGGCGGGATGGCGAGCATTCCGGGCGCCTTGGTGGCGTCACTGATCTTGGGCGTTGCCGAGACTCTGACGACGACGTTTTTCGGACCGTCGTGGTCACCGGCCGTGTCGTTCGGCCTGCTGCTCGTCACCCTCGCGTTACGTCCCGCGGGAATATTCGGACGATGAGCGCGCAGGCCGATCCGGCGCACCGGCCGCGAAAGTCGACGCTCTTGCCGCCGCGTCTGCGCCCGGGTGTTGCCATCGCAGTGACCGGGGTGATCTTTGCCGCGGCGGCGATCCTGTTGGGATCCCGCGTCAGCGCCTACTATTACCTCGCGGCGTACACGATCCTGCAGTTCGTCGTTCTCGGCACGGCCTGGAACATTCTCGGGGGCTACGGCGGCTACGTCAATTTCGGCACCGCCGGCTTCTTCGCCGCCGGCTGCTACACGACGATCGTTCTGAATAAACTCTTCCAGTTGCCGTTGTTGATCGACATGTTGGCCGCCGCGGCGATCGCGGGCCTGATGGGGCTTGCGACCGGATATCTGACGCTGCGGCTGCGCGGCATTTTCTTTTCCATCGCCACCTTGGCGTTGGCCATCGTTCTGCAGACGGTCATTGTCAATTGGGGTTTCGTCGGCGGCGCGCGCGGCGTTTATGTGGTGCGGCCGCAAATCTCCGGACTGTTCGATTCGTATGCCCATCTGCTGGTAACGCTCATGATCGGGCTGGCAACCTGCGCCGTGCTCGCGGCGTGGGCGGTGGAGAGGTCATGGATCGGCATCGGGCTCGCGGCGATAAGGGATGACGAAACCGCGGCCGAGACGAGCGGCGTCCCCAGCCTTCGTCTCAAACTGATCGCGACGACGATGAGCGGGGCGTTGATGGGCATGGCCGGTGCTCCGTTTCCCTACTACGTCTCCTATGTCGATCCGGCGACGGCGTTCAGTCTCGCGATCACCGTGAACTCCATTGCCATGCCGTTGATCGGCGGCACCGCCGCCTGGTGGGGTCCCCTCGCCGGCGCGATCATGCTCGGTTCGGTGCAGCAGGTCCTCACGGTAACGATTTCCTCGGCGGCCAATCTCTTCTTCGTCGGCATGTTGCTGGTGCTGTTCTTGACCGCGGCGCCGCGCGGCGTGGTCGGGATCGCTCGCGCCTGGAAACGGGGCCGCGCATGGACGTGAATATCCTCGCCGCGAAGGGCATCAGCAAACGGTTCGACGGATTTGCCGCTCTGTCCGACGTCGATTTTGTGCTGCACAAGCGAGAGCGCGTGGGACTCATCGGCCCGAACGGATCCGGCAAGAGCACATTGGTCAATTGCCTGACCGGAATTATCACTCCCGACGACGGCACCGTGGCCTTTAACGGCAACGACGTGACCGCCACACCGGCCTGGATCAGGGCGAAGCGCGGGCTGGCGCGCACCTACCAGATTCCGCGACCGTTCACGGGCATGAGCGTGCAGCAAAATATCGAAGTGCCGCTGCGCTTTGCCGTCGGCCACACCTCGGCGCGCGCCGTCAGCGACGCGGCGCAAGCGATCCTCGATCAGGTCGGACTTGCCGACAAGGCCGGTCTCAGCCCCAGGAGGCTGACGCAAGTGGAGCTCAGGAAACTCGAGCTCGGCCGGGCGCTGGCTGCGCAACCGAAAGTGCTCATCGCCGACGAGGTCATGGCCGGACTTTCCGACAGCGAAATCGACGAGATTCTTGCGCTGCTGACGCGGCTCAATGCCGAGGGGATATCGATCCTGCTGATCGAGCACATCATGCGCGCGGTGATGATGTTCTCGCAACGAATCATCGTCATTGTCGCCGGGCAAAAAATTGCCGACGGACTTCCCGACGAGGTCATGAAACGGGATGAAGTCGAGAGGGCTTACCTTGGCGAATAGTCTTACGATCGACGGGCTGCACGCCGGCTACGGCGGGGTGCGCGTGCTCGCCGGGATCGGCATCGAGGTGCGAAGCGGAGAGACCGTCGTCCTTCTCGGCACCAACGGCAACGGCAAGAGTACGCTGATCAAATGCATCATGGGCCAGGTGCGACCGACAGCGGGCAGCATCTCCGCGACCATCGAGGGTAAGACATTCGATTTGATCGGGCGCAACACCGAAGACATCGTCGGGCTCGGGATTTCGCTCGTTCCCGAAGGCAGACGGCTGTTTCCCAAGCTCACGGTGGAGGAGAATCTTCTGCTCGGCGCCTATCGCGAGCCGGCGCGTGCGCGCATCGCCGATAGTCTTTCGTTTTGCTTCGATACGTTCCCGCGGCTTAAGGAAAGGCGCCGGCAGCTGGCCGGCAGCATGAGCGGCGGCGAACAGCAGATGTTGGCGATCGCGCGTGCCTTGATGACGCTGCCGAAAATCCTGCTGGTCGATGAGCCGTCCGTCGGGCTGGCGCCGATTCTGGTGTCCAGGACGATCGAGACCATCGCGACGCTGCGGAAGCAATTGGGGCTGACCGTGCTGATGGCGGAACAAAACTTCCGCCAGGCCATTCGCATTGCCGATCGCGGTTATGTGCTGGTGCGGGGCCAGATTGCCCTGTCTGCGGACGATGCCCATACGCTGCGGCATGCCGAATTGGTCCGCCGGTACTACCTGGGAGCGCAGTGATGTTTGCCGGCGTCTCGCGACGGATTGCGGAGTCGGCATTTGACAATGCACCCGCACGGGCGGTTATTAGAGGATGACGCGGAAAGGCGGAGACTGGAGCGGGATCGATTTGACCTGAAACGATTGCGTCCAGAATTCCGCCGACAAACATCGCGAGCGCGCCAGCAGGCGTCTTCACGCGATGTCGGACACGACACGGGGAGGACGGAATGTTCCCAAAATGGCAATTGCTTAGGTTGACTGCCCCGGGATGGTTGGTCGCGGCGGTTGCCTGCGCGCTTGTCGCCGCCGCGCCGGCGCAAGCCGCCGATCCGATCAAGATCGGCTTGGGCATGTCGCTCAGCGGTCCGCTCGCCGCCAACGGCAAGATGTCGCTCTTGGCGATGCAGATCTGGGAAGACGACGTCAATGCCGCCGGCGGACTGCTCGGGCGCCCGGTCAAGCTGATCTATTACGACGATCAGAGCAGCCCGGCGCAGGTTCCCAGCATCTATTCGAAGCTTCTCGATATCGACCAGGTCGATCTGATCGTCAGCGGCTACGCGTCGACCCAGATCGCCGCGGCCATGCCGATCGCGATCGAGCGGAAAAAGCTGTTCGTGAGCTTGTTCGGAACCGGCATCAACGAGACGTTCAAATACCCAAAATATTTCTCGATGATCCCGAACGGGCCGACTCCGAAGCCGGCGTTCACGCGCGGCTTTTTCAAGGTGGCCGAAGCACAGAAACCGAAGCCGGAGACGATCGCCTTGGCCTATGCGGACGCCGAGTTCGGGCAAAATGCCTGCGAAGGGGCGCGCGAGAGTGCCAAGAATTCCGGGTTCAAGGTCATCTACGACAAGAGCTATCCGGCATCGACGGCTGACTTCACCTCGATCGTGCGTGCGATCCAGGCCGCCAATCCCGATCTCCTGGTGGTTTGCTCCTATCCGCTCGATACCGTCGGTATGGTCAAGGCGATGCACGAGGTCGGCTTCAAGCCGAAAATGTGGGGCGGCGCAATGGTCGGCTTGCAAGCCACGGTGTTCAAGACTCAGCTTGGTCCGCTGCTCAACGGCATCGTCAATTTTGAGACTTGGCTTCCGGTCAAGTCGATGGCGTTCCCGGGCTCGATGGAGCTGATCGCGAAGTATCAGGAGCGCGCCAAGGCCGCCGGCACCGATCCGCTCGGCTATTACATGCCGGTGTGGGCCTACGCCGATCTGCAGGTGCTCGGCGATGCGATCGCCGCGACCAAGAGCCTCGATGACGACGTCCTCGCCGCCTATCTGCACAAGGCCACGTTCAAGACCGTGGTCGGCGAGGTGAAGTTCAACGAACAGGGCGAATGGAGCGAAGAGCGCACGCTGGCGGCGCAGTTCCAGAACATCAGGGGCAACAGCATCGACGATTTCCGCGATCTGAAGACCGAGGTGATTGTTTATCCCCCGCAATTCAAGAGCGGCGAAGTCATCTATCCGTACGAAAACGCGATCGTGAAATAGCGGCCGGGCACTGTAGCAGACAACCGACGGAATGTTGAAGGGCTGATCGTTCCTGATACCGGTCTTCGCGCCGACGAGGGCGGGGCGGGTCGATCTCGGGCGACCGTATCGCCGCCTTACGACTCACGCCGTCTCGCCCAAGGCAGCTCAGTGAGCGCCACGAGGGTCGCCGCGTTCGGGCAATAATCCTTCCACGCCGGGTCGGCGGCGTCGCGCGCCAGGTCGCGTGCACACCGCCCGTGACTTTGGCACATCGTGCAAATGCGCTGCAGGTCGCGGAAGGTCAGAAGTTCGGTGCGGGAGATCTCGTTGCGGTCGAGGTCGAGCGCCGCCATTCGCTGCAGCAACAGCTCGGCCGCTTCTGGACCGAGGCTTGCGAACGCCCGCAATTCGGTGCCGGACAAACCGACATCTTTGGCGATGCGCTCCACTTCCTCCGCGCCACAGCATTTCAGTTGCTCAACGGTATTCTTGCTGGTCCAATTTCGGCACCATTGCAAAACCGCTTCGACAAGCGACCTGCTTTGTTGTGTACCAGGCAGGGCTGACATTGAACCCTCCTCTTGGACAGCGTGCGCCAGGCGGCACGTTCGAATGAAGGACAACCTGACGCTGAAAACATAGGACGAACGAATGCCGGTGCTTTGACCTAGGTCAACGCGCCGCGAATGGCGGCGGCCGGTTGCCGGGCGGCGACGGCCGGCGGCCTGACGATCGGCGCAAAGCCATAATCCCCTCCGCGCTTTGATTTAAGGCAAGGCGGCAGCGCCCGGGTCCCCGTAAATGGGACAAGAACCTTGGGCGGCGTCGACGGCTGATTCCGAGGCTATCGCACATAGAGGGGCAGGATTTGCCGAGGTCGAACCAGAAGGAGGGCTCGATGATGATGATGGAAAATCTTAAGGGTGCTGTCGCAATCGGCCTCGGCCTCGCCGCGGCGCTGACCGCGATTCCCGCTGCTGCCCAGGTGAAGGTCGGCGCGGTGCTGTCGGTCAGCGGGCCCGCCTCCTTCCTGGGCGATCCGGAGAAGAAGACGCTCGACATTTACGTCGACGACATCAACGCCAAGGGCGGCGTCGACGGTCAGAAAATCCAGCTCATCGTCTACGATGACGGCGGCGACGCCAACGCCGCGCGCACCTTCGCCACCCGCCTGGTTGAGGAGGACAAGGTCGTGGCCATGGTCGGCGGCACGAGCACCGGCGCGACATTGGCGATGATCCCGGTCTTCGAAGAAGCGCAGATCCCGTTCATCTCGCTTGCCGGCGCCATCCAGATCATCCAGCCGGTGCGCAAATGGGTTTTCAAGACGCCGCATACCGACAAGATGGCGTGCGAAAAGATTTTTGCCGATCTCAAGCGGCGCAACCTGACCACGATAGCGCTGATTTCCGGCGCCGACGCGTTCGGCAAGTCGATGCGCGATCAGTGCGTCGCCGTGGCGCCGGAAGCCGGCATCACCATCGCCGACGTGGAAAACTACGGCCCGGGCGATAGCGACATGACGCCCCAGCTCACCAACATCAAGGCCAAGGCCGGCGTGCAAGCGGTCGTCAACACCGGCTTCGGCCAAGGTCCGGCCATCGTCACGCGCAACTACCGGCAGCTCGGCATCGAGTATCCGTTCTACCAAAGCCACGGTGTCGCCTCGAAGCAGTTCATCAGCCTCGCCGGCGCCGCTGCCGATGGGGTACGGCTGCCGGCCGCGGCGTTGCTCGTCGCCGAGAAGCTGCCGGACAATGACAAGCAGAAGCCCGTGGTCGTCGGCTACCAGAAGACTTTCGAGGCCAAGACCGGGCAACCGGTGTCCACCTTTGGCGGTCACGCCTATGATGGGCTGATGATTCTAACCGAAGCGGCCAAACGCGCTGGCAGCTTCGACAAGGCCAAGGTGCGCGACGAGATCGAAAAGACCAAAGGCTATGTCGGCACCGGCGGCATCGTCACCATGTCGCCGACCGATCATCTGGGCCTCGACTTGTCGGCGTTCCGGATGCTCGAAATCAAGAACGGCGATTGGACGCTGGTCTCCGACTCGGGTTCGTGAGGACCACGATGAGCCGTCCCCAGGGGACGGTTCATCGCATTCCGTTTCGTTACACCTCCGGCGATAGGGGCGTGCGCCGATGGCGGAGTTTCTGCAGTTCGTCTTTTCCGGGCTGACCGTCGGCGCCATCTATGCTCTCGTCGCAATCGGCTTCACGCTGATCTACAACGCCTCCGACGTGGTGAACTTCGCCCAGGGCGAGTTCGTGATGCTCGGTGGGCTGACCACGGTCTTTCTTGGTTACGCCGGAGTCCCGCTGCCGCTCGCTGCTCTCGTTGCCGTTCTCCTCACCACCGCGGTCGGTCTTGCCCTTTACCGTTTCGCCATCATGACGGCGCGCGAGGCAAACGCGGTGACGCTGATCATCATTACGATCGGCGCCTCGATTTTTCTCCGCGGCGTGGCGGAAGTCGTCTTCGACAAGCGCTTTCACAGCTTGCCGCCGCTCTTTGGCAGCGATCCGATCCGCGTCGGCGGCGCTGCCATTCTGCCGCAGAGCCTCCTCGTGCTCGCCGGCGCGCTGATCATCGTCGTGCTGCTGTGGGCATTCATCGATCGAACACTGTTCGGCAAGGCGGTGATCGCGACCTCCGCCAACCGCGTCGCCGCGCGACTCGTGGGCATCGATACGCGCATCATCGTCGGCGCCTGCTTTGCGCTGTCGGCGGCCATCGGCGCCATTGCCGGCATTCTGATCACGCCGATCACGCTCACCAGCTACAACGCCGGCACCCTGTTGGCGCTCAAGGGTTTCGCCGCCGTCATGCTCGGCGGCATTGGCAGCGCCGCGGGCGCCGTGGTCGGCGGCGTCCTGCTCGGGCTGCTCGAGGCGCTCGCGGCAGGCTATGTTTCCGCGAGCTACAAGGACGCCGTCGCATTTCTCGTCATCCTGGCCGTGCTGTTCGCCATGCCGCAGGGGCTGTTCGGTAGGGCGAAGTTTGAGCGGGTGTGAGCGTGCTCGCGCTGCTTGATCGATTTCGGCTGCCGCAGCACCGGCTGGTGTCCCTCCTCCCGCTCGCCGCGCTCATCCTGCTGCTGCCGCTGCTGTTTCCCTCCGCCTATTACTACCGCGTCGCGGCCCTCATCTTCATCTTCGCCATCGCCGGCCTCGGCCTCAATCTGCTGATGGGTTTCGCCGGCCAGGTCAGCCTCGGCCACGCCGGCTTCATGGGGGTCGGCGCCTACGCGGTCGCGATCGGGCCGAGCCATCTCGGGATTCCGCCGTTACTCTCCTTCGTTCTCGGCGCGCTGCTGTCGGCGCTGGTGGCGTTCGTCGTCGGCCGACCGATCTTGCGCCTCAAGGGACATTATCTTGCGGTCGCCACGCTCGGCTTCGGCGTGCTGCTTGCCATCGTTTTTACCAACGAAGCGAACTGGACCGGCGGGCCGGACGGCATGACCGTGCCGCGGCTCATCCTCTTTCATTGGCCGCTGCGCGGCGCCGAGACCTGGTACTGGATACTGGCAGCCAGTTTCCTGGTCGGCGCCGCGCTCGCGCTCAACCTGATCGACAGCCCGACCGGACGCGCGCTGCGCGCAATCCACGACAGCGAAATCGCCGCCCGCGTGCTCGGCGTCGACGTGGCGGAGAAGAAGCTGATGATCTTCATCGTCTCGGCGGTCTACGCGTCGGTCGCGGGTTCGTATTTGGCGTTGATCAACGGATACATCACGCCGGATGTGTCGGGCTTCCTGCGCTCGATCGAGCTCGTCGCCATGGTGGTGCTGGGCGGTATGGGCTCGGTCGTCGGTTCGCTGGTCGGATCGGCGGTGCTGGTGATTCTGCCGCAGGCGCTGACGCTGTTCCACGACTACGAGCATTTGGTGCTGGGACTGATCGTGATGGGCGTCATGATCTTCCTGCGCGGCGGAATCGTGCCGAGCGTGGCGGCGGCCCTGCGTGGATGGCGGCCGTGACCGTGCTGTCGGCCGAGCGGCTGTCGATCTCCTTTGGCGGCGTGCGCGCGCTCGACGGCGTCAGCTTCGATGTCGCCTCCGGCATCGTGTTCTCGATCATCGGGCCGAACGGCGCCGGCAAGACCACATTGTTCAACCTGATTTCCGGGCTCAGCGTGCCGCACGACGGCCACGTGCGGCTTTGCGGAAAAGACGTGACCGCGCTCCCCCCAGAACAGCTCGCCCGCCGCGGTTTGTCGCGCACGTTCCAAAATCTGCAAATCTTCTCGCACCTGACCGCGGTCGAGAACGTGATGGTCGGCCGACATCGCCACGAGGTGACCGGGATTGTCGCCGATCTCCTGCATCTGCCGGCGGTCGGGCGACAGAACCGGCGCACGCGCGAACGAGCCGCCGCGGCGCTCGCCCGCGTCGGCCTCGAAGACGTGGCCGAATGGCCGGCGGGCAGCCTCGCTTATGGCGATCTCAAGCGTCTGGAGATCGCGCGCGCGCTCGCCAGCGAGCCGACGGTGCTGCTGCTCGACGAGCCGGCAGCCGGCTGCAATCCGGTCGAGACGAGAGAAATCGAAGACATCATCCGCGGCATCGTCGACGACGACGTCACGGTGGTGCTGGTCGAGCACGATATGCGGCTGGTCATGAACGTATCCGACCGCATCCATGTCCTCGCCAACGGCCGCACCCTCGCCGAAGGCGCCGCCGCCGAGGTGCGCATGAACCCGGCGGTGATCGAGGCCTATCTCGGCGTTCGCGGCACATCGGAGCCCGCCCTTGCTGTCGGTTGAGAATCTCAGAAGCGGCTACGGCCGCATCGAGGCGCTGCACGGCGTCTCCATCGAAGTTAAGGCCGGGGAGATCGTGACGCTGGTCGGCGCCAACGGCGCCGGCAAGACCACGCTGTTGCGCGCCGTCTCCGGCGTTCAGCCGATCTCGGCCGGCCGCATCCGCTTCGAAGGCCGTTCGATCGAGCGCGTTCGGGCACATGCACGCATAGCGCTCGGCATCGCGCAAGTTCCCGAAGGACGGCAATTGTTCACGCCGCTTTCGGTCGAGGATAACCTGAAGCTCGGGGCCTGGACCCGCTACGACGGCGAGCGCGGCGACGATATTCATCGCATTTATGCGCTGTTCCCGATGCTCGGCGAATTGCGGCGCGCGACCGCCGGCGCGCTGTCGGGCGGCCAGCAGCAATTGCTGGCCATCGGCCGCGCGCTGATGGCGAGGCCGCGGCTGCTCCTGCTCGACGAACCCTCCATGGGGCTTGCGCCGATCCTGGTCGACCAGATCCTCAATGTGCTGCTCGACCTCAAACGCAGCGGTTTGACGCTGCTCTTGGTCGAACAGAACGCCAACGCCGCGCTCGCCATCGCCGACCGCGGCTATGTGCTCGAGACTGGCGCGATCACGGCGAGCGGGGCGGCGGCGGAAATTCAAGGCGACAAGCGCGTCCGCGAGGCCTATCTCGGGGTGTAAGAGCGGTCGAATCGGCGGCCGCCGGGCCTCTGAGTCTTCGCCTTTGCTGCCGTCCGCACGGGGAGAAACCGCTGGCGCCCCCCCGGTTTGATCTTGATCAAGTACGGCCGCGACCGCAGACGATAAGCCTTGATCCATGACGCCCCGCGCTGGTGCCGGCGGTTCTGCTTCGCCGCTACAAGGTCTATTGCAAACCGTTCCTGGTTGGTTGCTGGCCGGCGTGCCGCTGGCGCTGCTGCAGCCGATACTCACGCATATCGCGACGCATGTCGCCCGCTCGCGCCCCGAACTGTTTGCCCGCCTTGGACCGCATGCCGACAAGCTGTTCCTGATCGATCCGATCGACCTTCCGCTCGTCTTGCTGTTGCGGCCGAACGCGGCGCGGCCCACCCTGCGGGCGAGCCGCCGGGACGAGCGGCCGCGTCATGACGCCGCGATCGCCGGCACATTTCTCAATCTCCTGAACATGATCGACGGATCGATCGACGGCGATGCGCTGTTCTTTTCCCGCGACTTGCGGGTGAGCGGCGACACCGAAGCCGTGGTCGCGCTGCGCAATGCGCTGGATGACTTCGAAGGCAGCGCGCTCGACAGCGTCGTCTCGGCGTTCGGACCGTTGTCGGCGCCGTTGCAGCTCGTCATTTCGGCGTTGCGCGGCATGCGCATGGGGGTGGCGCGATGAATGAAGGCGACTTGACGCGTCCGGAATTGGTCTGTCCGGCGGGAACGCCGGCGGCGCTGCGCAGCGCAGTCGATGCCGGCGCCGACGCAGTCTATTGCGGCTTGCAGAATGCAACCAATGCCCGAAATTTCCCGGGGTTGAATTTCACGCCCGCCGAGCTTGAAGCGGCGATCGGCTACGCTCACGCGCGTCGAGCCAAGGTGCTGCTTGCCGTCAACACCTTCCCGCGGGCCGGACGATTTGCGCTTTGGCGCGAGGCGGTGGATCTCGGTGCGCGGCTGGGCGTCGATGCCTTGATCGTCGCCGATCTCGGCGTCGCCGATTATGCGGTGCAAACCCACCCGGCGCTTCGGCTGCACCTTTCCGTGCAGGCCGGCGCGTCGTCGCCGGAAGCGATCCGGTTCTACTGCCGGGAATTCGGCATCAAGCGTGTGGTGTTGCCGCGCATGCTGACCGTCGCCGAGATTGCCGACATTCATCGGCAGATTCCTTGCGAGATCGAAGCATTCGTGTTCGGCAATATCGGCATGATGGCGGAAGGGCGCTGCAGCCTGACCAGCTATGTCACCGGTCTTTCGACGAATCTGGACGGCGTCTGCTCGCCGGCTGCGGACGTACACTACGAGGAGGACGCCGAGCGCAATCTGACGACGCAGCTCGGCTCGTTCGTCATCGACCGTTTCGCTGCCGGCGAAAGCGCCGGCTACCCGACCATCTGCAAGGGCCGCTACCTGTGCGCCGTGCGCAACGAGCCCTATTACGCATTCGAGGAGCCGGTCACGCTCAATCTCTCGGCGCTGCTGCCCGATCTGATGCGCGCCGGGGTGACCGCGCTGAAGATCGAGGGCCGCCAGCGCAGCCGGGCCTATGTCAAGGCGGTGGTCTCCGCCTTCCGCCGGGCGGTTGACGACATCCTCGCCGGCCGCGACGCGAGCCTGGCGAGCTTGTTGGCGCTGACCGAAGGTCAACGCGAGACCGAAGGCGCCTACCGCAGCAAGACGTGGAGATAGCAGTGCGCGATCGCCCGGCTGAGCTTACCCTGGGTCCGGTCCTGTTCAACTGGCCGGCCGATCGCTGGCGGGATTTTTATTTCCGCATCGCCGATGAAGCGCCGGTTGCGACCGTCTATCTCGGTGAAGTCATATGCGCGAAACGCGCGCCATTGTTTGAACCGCATTACGAATCGGTGGTCGAACGACTGCGCGCCGCCGGCAAGACGGTTGTGGCTTCGACGCTGTCCATGGTGGCGCTCAATAACGACCGCAAACTTGTCGAGAGCGTCTGTGCGTCGCAAGATTGTCTGGTCGAGGCGAACGATGCCTCCGCGTTGCCGCGGCTTCAGGGGCGGCCGCATCACATCGGTCCGTTCATGAATGTTTACAACGAGCGCAGCGTGGCCTTTCTCGCCCGCGGCGGCGCCCGCAACTTCTGCCTTCCGGTGGAGACGCCCGCGCAGACCATTCGGGCGCTCTGTCAGGAGACGCGGGACCTCGACGCAACATTCGAGATCCTGGTTTTCGGACGCATGCCGCTCGCGCTCTCGGCGCGCTGCTATCACGCCCGCGCGCATGGCCGCACGAAGGACAGTTGCCTGTTCGTCTGCGAGAACGATTCCGACGGACTTGAGCTCAGGACTCTGAGCGGGCAGTCGTTCCTTGCCGTGAACGGCGTGCAGACGCTGTCCTACGATTTTCTCAATTTGATCGACCGGGTGCAGGAGTTGCAGAGCATGGGGGTCGGGCGCTTCCGCCTGTCGCCGCAGAGTTGCGACATGGTGCGCGTCGCCGGCGCCTTTCGCGCTGTGCTCGATGGAACGCTCGCGGCGGCCGAGGCCGCGGCGACGCTAACGGACCTCGGCCTTCCCGGGCCGTTCTCCCACGGGTTTTTTGATGGCAGGGCGGGATCGAGCCGAAGCAATCCGGCCGGCCAACGATTACAGTGAATCGGACCGGCGTCTGAGCCGGGCCGCGCGACGCGCCCGGCTAACCAGCGGCGGCGATCGACCAGGCCCGCTTCATATCTATGCATGCGCCGGCGCACTCGGCGATCAATTGACCGAAATCAATGCACTCGCGGCCGAAGGCTGCGCTAATGACTAGCCGCCGCGCGTGAGCGCGCAAGCGCGCAAGCGTCCGAATGGACCGATCAAGTTGGGAGGCCTCTTTGGAGGGGATCCGATGGCAACCGGCGCAAACCACGCGGTGAAGGCGGTCCCCAGCTACTGCTACAACTGTGTTTCCGGGCCGGACCTTCTCACGGTCAAGGTCGTGGACGGCGTGGCGACCCAAATTCTTCCAAATTTTGCCGCCGCCGGCATCCACCCGGGCGATGGCCGCGTCTGTGTCAGAGCGCTCGGGCTCATTCAGAAGACATATAATCCCGACCGCTTGCGCACGCCGATGAAGCGCACCAACCCGCGCAAGGGGCGGGCCGAGGATCCCGGCTTCGTACCGATTTCCTGGGACGAAGCGTTGGACACGATCGTCTCCCGCCTGAGCGAGATTCGCGCCCGCGGCCTCCGTGATGAGGCAGGCCTGCCCCGCGTCGCCGCGAGCTTCGGCCATGGCGGAACGCCGCAGAGCTACATGGGCACCTTCCCGGCATTCCTCTCCGCCTGGGGTCCCGTCGATTACAGCTTTGGCTCGGGTCAGGGAGTGAAGTGTGTCCATTCCGAGCATTTGTACGGCGAATTCTGGCACCGTGGCTTCACGGTTGCTGCCGACACGGTGCTGTGCCGCTACATCGTCTCCTTCGGAGCCAATGTCGAGGTTTCGGCCGGCGTGTGCGCCGCGCGCCGACACGCGGATGCACGCATTCGCGGCATCAAGCGCGTGCAGATCGAGCCGCATCTCTCGGTGACCGCAGCCGCCTCCGCCGAGTGGGTGCCGATCAAGCCGAAGGCCGACGGCGCGTTCATGTTCGCCATGCTCCACGTTCTGCTTCACGAGCACCCGCGCGAGCGCCTCGACGTCGCATTCTTGCGCGATCGCACGGCGTCCCCGTATCTCATTGGGCCTAACGGCTACTACTTGCGCGATCCGCGCGAGCGCAAGCCGCTCATCTGGGACAGCAATCAATCGTCCGCCGTCCCGTTTGACCGGGCCGGTTCCGTTCCAAGTCTCGAGGGCAAATTCTCGGTCGCCGATTGCCTCGAAATCGGCCCCGACGGCGTCATTTGGCGACATGAGCAGGCCGTCGGCGCCACCGCCTTCACCTGCCTCGTCGAGCACATGCGCGCGCATTCGCCGGAATGGGCGGCTCCCATCTGCGACGTGTCGGCGGCGACCATTCGCCGGGTTGCAAACGAATATCTGGAAAATGCCTGCGTCGGAGAAACGATTGAGATCGGCGGCGATTTGCTGCCGTTCCGGCCGGTTGCCGTCGTGCTCGGCAAGACGGTGAACAACGGTTGGGGCGGTTACGATTGCTGCTGGTCGCGCACGATGCTGGCGGCGCTTGTCGGCGCGCTGGAAGTGCCGGGCGGCACGCTTGGCACCACGACGCGACTCAACAAGCCGCTCGGGAATCGGCTGGCGACCGTCAGGCCGGGCGAGGACGGCTTCATGGCCGCAAACCTGAACGCCACCGACAAGGAGCACTGGACGGCGCAGCCGACCGGGCGCAACGCGCATCGCACCCTGGTGCCCTTGCTCGGCGACTCGGCGTGGGCCCAGGCGCTCGGTCCCACCCACCTCGCCTGGATGTTCCTCAAGGAGGTGCCGCCGCATTGGCAGCGGCCGTCGGCGCCCGATGTCTGGTTCGTGTTTCGCAGCAACCCGGCCATATCGTTCTGGCAGAGCAGCCGCCTCGTCGAGACGATGGCGGAAATGCCGTTTGTCGTCGCCTTCGCCTACACGTTCGACGAGACGAACCACATGGCGGACATTCTGCTGCCCGACGCCACCGACCTGGAAGCCACGCAACTGATACGCATCGGCGGCACCAAGTTCCAGGAGCAGTTCTGGGAGCACCACGGCGTGGCCTTGCGCCAGCCGGCGGTCGCGCCGCGAGGAGAAGCGCGCGACTTCACCTGGATTTCCACCGAGCTGGCGCGCCGCTGCGGACTGCTCGAGTCATACAATGCCGCGATCAATCACGGCACCGGTTGCGTACCGCTCACGGGCAGCGATTACGATTTCTCGCTCGATACCGGCCGCGCGCACACGGTGGAGGAAATCTGGGACGCCGAGTGCAAGGCCGCGACCGCGCAGTTCTCGAACGGCGCGGAGATCAAGGACCTCGCCTGGTTCAAGGAGCACGGCTTCTATACCGTGCCGTTCAAGCGGGAGGACTGGTATCTCTATCCGACGATGGTGGAGAACAACCTGCGGTTCGAGTTGCCCTATCAGGAGCGGTTGTCGCGCGCCGGGCGGGAGCTCGGCAATCGGCTGCACGAGCACGACATCCACTGGTGGGACGACCAGCTCGAGGAATACGCGCCGCTACCGCTATGGGACGACGTGCCCGCTCGCTGGGAGCGCGCGCTGCGCAAGATGGGCGGCGATCCCGCCGACTACCCGCTTTGGCTGATTACCACCAAGAGCATGCAATATTCCGCCGGCAACAATGCGGGAATCCCGCTGATGAACGAAGTGGGCCGCAACATGCGCGGCCATGGCGGAGTCATTATCAATGTGGAGACCGCGAACCGTCTCGGCATTCGACAGGGAGACGCGGTCGAGGTTCGCTCGGTCACCGGCTGCACGCGGGGACATGCAGTGTTGGTCCAGGGAATCCGTCCTGACACGGTCGTCATCATTGGGCAGTTCGACCATTGGAAGACGCCATACGCCAAAGATCTGCATTTTCCGAGCCTCAATACCGTCGCGCCGATCTCGCTCGATCTGACCGATTCCACAGGCTCGGGCTCTGATCTCGTCCGCGTCTCGGTGCGAACGAGCGTGCAGTCATGACCCGCTACGTCATGGTCGCCGATCTGCGGCGGTGCATCGGCTGCCAAACCTGCACCGCGGCCTGCAAGCAGGCCAACGCGACGCCGCCCGGCGTGCAGTGGCGACGCGTGCTCGACCTGGAGGTAGGGGAATATCCCGCCGTCCGCCGGGTCTTCGTGCCCACGGGTTGTCAGCACTGCTCCGATCCGCCCTGCGAGTGGGTCTGTCCGACCACCGCCACCCGCCGGCGGCCGGATGGGATCGTGCAGATTCTCTATAACCTTTGTATCGGTTGCGCGGCTTGTGCCGTGGCTTGCCCGTATGAGGCGCGCTACAAGGTGGAAAAGCGCGAATATGCCTTCGGCCACGAGCCGACCGCGGACGAGGCGTTGCGCGCGGATGACGCCGTCATTGGCGTCGCCACCAAATGCACCTTCTGCGCCGATACGATCGATGCCGGCGTCGCTCGCGGGCTGACACCGGGCGAGCATCCAGAGGCGACGCCGGCCTGCGTCAATCTGTGCATCTCGGGAGCGCTTGCCTTCGGCGATATCGACGATTCGGAAAGCCGGGTCTCCAAGCTCCTGCGCGAGAACAAACACTTCAGAATGCACGAGGAGCAGGGGACGAACCCGGGCTTCTATTATTTATGGGATCGGGATCCGTCATGACCGCGATCCTCGACGGCGCGCCCCGGCTCCAGCGCAACTGGGACAGCCGCGCCGCCTGCAACTTCATCGGCGGCGGAGCGGGAACCGGGCTTCTCCTGGCGTCGGCTGCGGCGCTCCCGGCCGGATCGAACTATTTCCCCTCGGCGCTGCTGGCGGTCGCGCTTATTGGATTCGGCCTGTCGATGGTCTGGCTGGAGATCGGACGGCCGTTTCGCGCTTTGAACGTCTTCTTCCATCCGCAGACCTCATGGATGACGCGCGAGGCTCTCCTGTCGGTGCCGCTCTTCGCGCTCGCCGGGATCGCAATTTTGGCGGACCAGAGATTGGTGCCGTTGCCGTTTCAGGCGCGTGTGCCGGTGGCGGGTCTTGCGTCGGCTGCCGCCGCTGTCGGCTTGGCGTTCATGTTTTGCCAGGCGCGCATGCTGAGGGCCTCGCGAGGCGTGCCCGCCTGGCGCGAGCCGGCGCTGCAAGCGGTCATCATCGCCACCGGTATTGCGGAAGGCCTCGGGCTTTTGCTCGTCGTTAGCCTTTTCGTCGCCCCGCCGCCGGCGTGGGTCGCGCCGGCGGCCATCGCGGCGTTGGTCGCGCGGGCCATCGCCTGGGAATATTACCGGCAACGGTTGCAAACGTGGGCTCCGGCTGCGGCGGTCGCGGCGCTGCACCGTATCTCGCTGCCCCTGCAGCTTGTCGGCCATTTGTTGCCGGCCGCGCTGCTTGGGGCCGCGATCATCGCTCCGGTGTCCCAACTACCGACCGCGGTCGCCGGTCTTGCCGTGTTTGCCACCGGAGCCTGGCTCAAACTGACCGTGGTGACGCGCGCCGGCTTTACCCAAGGCTTCACCATTCCCTTTGTGCCCTCGCGCGGCCGCAACCCGGCCGAAACGACGCGTTGGCCACCGCAAATTACTCAGCCGGGACGGTAATCCGAATGCGATTTGCGTTTCGTCATCGGTGTCGGGGAAGAGCAGCGGATGATTGCAGGCCGAGCCGACGGTCAAAGACGCGCCGCATTGGCCTGACCACGGCCGCAACGAATATAATCTGGATGGAGACGGGCCCATGAGCATGCAGGGGGCGGTTCGCAAGGTGGACACGTATATGTTCAATCCGGAGGTCGAGGTGATGCCGCGCGCGGCGCTCGCGGAGCTGCAGCTCACGCGGTTGAAGCAAACCCTCGAGCGCGCCTACGCGAACGTGCCCCATTACCGGCGGAAATTCGACGAGCGCGGCGTCAAGCCGAGCAGTTTGTCGTCGCTCGCCGACATCCGCCACTTTCCGTTTACGCTGAAGAGTGACCTCCGCGACAATTATCCTTTCGGCATGTTTGCAACGCCGCGGCAAAAGGTCGTGCGCATACACGCTTCGTCCGGAACGACCGGTAAGCCGACGGTGGTGGGCTATACCCCGTCCGACCTCGACCGCTGGGCCGATCTGATGGCGCGCTCGCTCGCCTGCTCCGGGGCAAGGCCGGGCGATATCGTGCACAACGCCTATGGCTACGGCCTGTTTACTGGCGGGCTCGGCGCCCATTACGGCGCCGAGCGCCTCGGCTGCACGGTCGTTCCCCTGTCCGGCGGCGGCACCGAACGCCAGGTCAGCCTGCTCAAGGATTTCGGCGCCGAAATTCTCTGTTCGACGCCGTCCTACGCACTCAACATCGCGGAAGTCGCCGAAGGCATGGACATCGACCTGCGAAAGTTACCGCTGCGCACCGGGGTGTTCGGCGCCGAGCCGTGGAGCGAGGCCATGCGCCAGGATCTGCAGCAAAGGCTGGGCATCCAGGCCGTCGACCTCTACGGCCTCTCCGAAATCATGGGTCCCGGCGTTGCCTGCGAGTGCCATGTTGCGCAAGCCGGATTGCACGGTTGGGAGGACCATTTCCTGTTCGAGATCGTCGACCCGGAGACGCTGGCGCCACGACCCCTGGGAGAGTCGGGCGAGCTCATCATCACGACGCTGACCAAGGAAGCGTTGCCGATGATCCGTTATCGGACGCGAGACATCACGTGGCTCAATGGCGAGCTTTGTCCGTGCGGTCGAACCCACCTGCGGATCATGCGCGTCACCGGGCGCAATGACGACATGCTGATCGTCCGCGGCGTCAACGTCTATCCCTCGCAGGTCGAGGCGGTGCTCGTGGGCTTTCCCGGGCTGGCGCCGCACTATCAGATCGTGCTGGCGCGGGAGGGCGCGCTCGACCTCATGCGCGTGGAGATCGAGGCCTCGCCGGGCGCCGCGCTCGACGAGGCTTCGCGCTCCGGCAAGGCCGCCGAGGTTCGTCATCACATCAAATCGCTGATCGGCGTGACCTGCGACGTCGCCATCAAGGCGCCGGGCGAAGTGCCGCGGTCGCAGGGCAAAGCGGTCAGGGTCAAGGATTTGCGGAAAACAGCGCAGTAAGCAATCTTGACATAGATCATGTCGCGGCATCGCGTTCTGTCGTTGTGATGCTCGTTGCCGCGCGCGAGACCCTGACGACCCATGCAATCAAACTTGCTGAAATACCTGGACCGGCGAATTCCACGGTACACCAGCTATCCGACCGCCGTGCAGTTCGGTGCGCAGGTCGATGCTCGATCATACCGTCGCTGGCTCGCGGCTTTGCCGAACGATGCGCCGATTTCGATCTATATTCACGTGCCGTTTTGCGCCGAGCTCTGCCTCTATTGCGGTTGTCATACCACGGTCGCCCGCCGTTATGCGCCGATTGCCGCCTATGTCGAACTGCTGGAAAGCGAAATCGACATGGTCGGCGGGCTCCTCGCTGCACCCCCCGTGGCGCAGATCCATTGGGGCGGCGGCACGCCGAATGCGTTGCGCCCGCCAGACCTGAAGCGGGTGATGGCGGCGCTGCGAGCGAATTTCACCGTCCCGCCCACTGCCGAAATAGCAATCGAAATCGATCCCCGTACCTTGAGGCCTGAGCATATTGCCGCGATGGCGGCCATGGGTGTCACGCGCGCAAGTCTTGGTGTGCAGGATTTCGAGGAGCGCGTGCAGCAGACGGTTCGCCGGATGCAGAGCTTCGAGCAGACCGCGCAGGCGGTGGATCGTTTGCGCGGTGCAGGCATCGCCAATATCAATCTCGATCTGATGTATGGCCTGCCTTATCAAACCGTCGCCACGATCGCGGCGACCGCACGGCGGGCGCTGGCGCTCGATGCCAACCGCATCGCGCTTTTCGGCTACGCCCACGTGCCGTGGATGAAACGCCACCAGCGACTGATCCCGGAACAGGCGTTGCCCGACAGCAATGAGCGATATGCGCAGAATTGCACCGCAGCCGAGGTGCTGATCGACGGCGGCTATCGGCGGATCGGACTCGATCATTTCGCCAGGAGCGACGACCCGCTGGCGCAGCGCCAGAGCGAGGGCAGACTGCATCGCAATTTCCAGGGCTATACGACCGACGAGTCGCAAATCCTCATCGGCTTCGGTCCCTCGGCGATCGGCTCGTTGCCCGACGGCTATGTGCAGAACGCGCCCGGCATGGTCGCCTACCGCGACGCGATCGTGGCCGGCCGTCCCGCCACCGTGCGCGGATCGGTACTCACGCCGGAGGATCGATTGCGGCGCAGCATCATCGAGCGGCTGATGTGCGATCTGCACGTCGACGTGGCAGAAATATGCGCGATCTACGATACGAATGCCGACCACTTCGCCGACGAGCTGTCCAGGCTCGACGAACTGGTGAACGATGGAATCGTTGAACGCAGCGGCAGCAAGGTCACGGTGCCGGAACAGGCGAGGGCGTTCGTGCGCGCGGTGTGCGCGGTTTTCGACGCCTATGTGACGAATGATGAGACACGCTTCTCCCGAGCATCCTGATCGACGCGCCCGGGATCGCGAGCCGAAAACTTACTCTTGCGGAATCGGGGGGTCGGGATCGCTCGACCAGTTCGCGGCAGGCTTTGGATGCCGGCGCAGTAGTCGGTGCACCAGGTTGACGTGTTCGGCTTCCTCTTCGACAAATTCGTCCGCCATCCTCTTAATTTCCGGATCCTTGGTCGTCTCGACGATCGATTTGAAGAACGCCAGCGCGCGTTCCTCGCCCTTTAGCGCCAGCTGCAGGGCGTGCCACGGCGTCATCAGGTAATGGGCATCGCCTAGATTGGCTTCCTCGGGACTCTCGCCGCGTTTCCATTTCGCCATCCTTTGCGCGTGCGCGACAACATCCACTTCGCCGGCGAGGCGGCGAATCTCGTCGCGGTGAATTCCCTCGGCGCGGGCAAGATCGCGAAACACGGCCACGAGCTCGGGATTGTTGTGCGTCTCCATCTGATCGGCGAGCAGGTTGTAGCGGTCCACGGCATCGGCCTCGATCTGGTAGGCGACGGCGAGCAGATCGGCGAGATTTTTGACCTTCGGAGCTTCGCTCGCGGCGCTCATAGCTCGAAGTCCCTCTCCAGCTCCGAGACATCGATGCTCGGCTGCCCAACCGACGGCTGGTAGGGCTTGCGGTCGCCGCGGTAGAGAATGCCGGTATTGAATCCGTCGTCGGTCATCAGTCGACGCGCTGCCTTGGCCGGGTCGCTGGTCGGCGCCACCGGCGCGGGGTGTACGTAATTCTTCCATTCCTTCTCGTCGGGGCGGAAGGTCACGCAGGGACTTAAGACTTCCACGAACGAGAAGCCGGGATGGCGGATCGCCTCGACCAAGACCGCTGCCGTCTCGTTCGGCTCGCCGGAAAAGCAGCGGGCGACGAAGTTGGCGCCTGAGGCAAGCGCAATGACCAGCGGATGGAACGGCCGCAGCCCGGTTCCCCCCGGAGACAGCGCCGTGTCGAACTCCGGCTCGGTCGTCGGCGACGGCTGGCCCTTGGTCATGCCGTAGATGTGATTGTCCATCACCACATAGGTCATGTCGATATTGCGGCGGCAGGCGTGGAGAAAATGGTTGCCGCCGATCGAATAGCCATCGCCGTCGCCGCTCGCCACCACGACCGTCAGTTCGGGTCGGGTGACCTTGAGCCCCGCGGCGATCGCCAGCGAACGTCCGTGCACGCCGTGAAATCCGTAGCAGGTCGTATAGGCCGGGATACGCGAGGAGCAGCCGATGCCGGATACGACAACGATGTTCTCCGGCGGCAGTCCCAGTTCCGCGAAGGCGCGCGTGAACGACATCAGGACGTGATAATCGCCGCAGCCGGGGCACCAAATCGGTTTGATGTCCGATTTATAGTCGCCGGGCTTGCAAGCGGGCCGCATGTCGACCACCGACATCCTCACCTCCATTCCATGATGGCGCGGTGAATCTCGCTGGCCCGTATCGGCAACGGTCCGGCGCGATTGAGCACGCGGACTTCGGCCGGCAGATCATAGTGGGCTTTGAGATAGTGATAGAACTGTGCGCCGTGGCTTTGCTCGACGATGAGAATGCGTTTCTTTCCGTCGAGCAAGGTGGCGAAGCGTTCTGGCTGGGTCGGATACAGCAGGCGAAGGGCGAGCAGGCCGGCTTCGACGCCGTCGCCGGCCGCTCGCGCGATCGCTTCGCGCGCCGCGCCGGTGAGCGAGCCCCAAGTGACGACCGCGAGATCGCCGGCGCCCTCGGCGGTTGCCCAATGGTCGCCGAAATTGAATTGCGCGAGCTTGTCGCGGCGTTTGTCGAGCTGTGCGTTGTGATCGCGCTCGCTGCTTGTCGGGATCCCGCGCTCGCTATGGGTGAGGCCATCGGCGGTGTATTGCCCGCCCGGTGTCCCCGGCATCGCCATGGGCGAAACGCCGCCCGCCGCAATCGCGTAGCGCTTATAGGCTCCGGCGACATCGGTAGCCTTCGCCCGCTGGCCGATGAAAGCGACGTCGGCCGGTCGCTCGATCGACGCCCGGGCTTGGCCGATGAACTGATCAGACAGCACGATGGCCGGCGACTGCAGCGTCTCGGCGAGATAAGTTGCCCATTGCGTGGTGAACAGACAATCGCCGATCGACTGCGGCGCCGCCACCACGTGCGGCGCATCGCCGTGACAGCCATACACCGCGATGTTGAGATCCGCCTGCTCGGATTTCGTGGGAATGCCGGTCGACGGCCCGGCGCGCATCACGTCGATGACGACAATCGGAATCTCGGCGGCGGTCGCGAGGCCGAGCGCCTCGATCATCAGCGAAAGTCCGGGACCGGACGTCGCCGTCAGCGCCGGCGTCCCGCCGAACGATGCACCGATGACCATGTTGATGGCGGCGAGCTCATCCTCGGCTTGCAGCAGCGCGCCGCCCATCTTGCTAAGATTCGGCGCGAGCCATTCGAGAACTTCGGTCGCCGGTGTGATCGGATAGGCCGCGGCGAAGCGAATGCCGCCGCGAATGGCGCCGAGGCCCGCGGCCTCGTTTCCGGACATGAGCCATCTGCGTTTGCCATTGATGGCCGGTCCGGCAAGGCGCTCGCCGAACTTGCAGGCCGCCGCGGCATCGTATCCGGCTTGGATGCCGGCGCGGCTCGCCTTGATCGCTGCCGCGCCCTTGCCGGCGAGGCGCTTTTCCAGGAGCACCAACAAAGTATCGACGCCGAGCCCGATCAGACGCCCGACGACGCCGAGCGCGATCATGTTCGCTCGCCCCTCGGGAATGGCCTTGGCCATGTCCTTCATCGGAATTTCGACGACGCGGGGACCGGCCGCCGCCACTTGCGGCGGCGTTTCGCCGCCGCGCGGATCGCTGATCACCAGACTGTTTGCGCCGATCTCGATTTCGGCCTCGAAACGGTTGGCATTAAGCCAATCGAGCCCGATCAGTATGTCGTATCGGTCGGGCATGCATTCGACCGGATGCGTTGCCAGGCGCAGCAAAGCCGCCGCCTCGCCGCCACGAATCTGCGGGCCGATGGTGCGGGTCAGCAGGCCCTGCCATCCCGCGATGCTCGCCGCTTCCAGCAGAAAATTTCCTGCAGTGAGCGCGCCGGCGCCGCCGCTGCCGACGATCGCAACCGACACGCTCTCGCGAAACCCCATGCGCGTTTCCTTCATCGGGCCAAGCTGATCGCCCGGCCAAGGTTGTTAACGCGCCTATATGACCGGAGGGAATTTCGAGTTTCCTTGCTTTAGATCAAGGAATGCATTGCTGGCGCATGCTCGAAAATGCCAACGAGGGAGCGAACGCACGAGGTAAGCGCATGGGCGTGGAACCGGTTCGGTGGATGATGACGGCTAGGGGCGAGCCCCTGGTTCCAGTTAAAATCGACGAGCTCTCGCCAGGAGCGGACGAAGTGCTGGTCGAGATCGCGGGATGCGGCGTCTGCCATACCGATCTCGGCTATTACTACGACGGTGTTCGAACCAAGCACGATTTGCCGCTGACGCTCGGGCATGAGATCAGCGGGCATGTGATCGATGCCGGGGCGAACGCGTTGTGGTGGATCGACCGCGCGGTCATCGTGCCGGCCGTCATCCCGTGCGGACATTGCGATGTGTGCAAGCGCGGGAAGGCGACGATTTGTCCGAATCAGAAAATGCCCGGCAACGACATCCACGGCGGCTTCGCAAGCCACATCGTCGTCCCGGCCCAGGGTCTATGCGAGGTCGATGAACATCGCCTGCAGGCGACCGGAATCGAGCTCGCCGATCTTTCAGTCATCGCCGACGCGGTCACGACGCCTTACCAGGCGGTGGTGCAGGCCGGCGTCACCGACGGCGATCTAGTCATCGTCAACGGCGTTGGCGGTGTTGGCGGATACGCCGCGCAGATCGCCACGGCCTTCGGCGCCGCGGTTGTCGCCATCGATGTCAGCGACGACAAGCTTAATGTCATCGCCGGGAAGGGCGCCGCGTTGACCTTGAACGCCCGTGACAAGACTCCGCGCGATCTCAAGCAGGCGATCGCAGCTTTCGCCAAGGAACGCGGGTTGCGGCAGACCGAATGGATTATCTTCGAATGTTCGGGCACGCGCGCCGGCCAAGAGAGCGCCTTTAGCCTGATCAATCACGGTGCCACTCTTTGCGTGGTCGGGTTCACCATGGACAAGGTCGAAATCAGACTCTCCAATCTGATGGCCTATCACGCCCGCGCAATTGGCAACTGGGGCTGCGTCCCTGAGTTCTATCCCAAGGCGCTTGAGCTCGTGCTTAACGGCAGGATCAAAGTCTCGCCGTTTGTCGAGAAGCACCCCCTCAGCGAAATCAATCAAGTGTTTCAGGCGGCGCACGCCGGCTCGCTCAAACGCCGCGCCGTGCTTGTGCCAACGCATTGAGGAGCATCATCATGACTGGCCAAGCCGTCCGCAACGCCGACGCGCAGGAACGAGACGCGAAAGACCACGGTCTCGTGGCCGAAGACGCGCGCCTCGCTGTCAGCAAAGGGGTGCGTTACGAAAAGCGTCCGGTGAAGGGGACGGACGGCAAGCCGGTGGCGGGCCTGTACAACGCCTGGATCACGCTCGACAACCCGACGCAGTTCAACTCCTACACGACCGACATGGTCAAGGCGGTGATTCTGGCGTTCCGCGCCGCGAGCGCTGCCCGCGACGTGGTCGCGGTCGTCTTCACCGGAGCCGGCGACAAGGCCTTCTGCACCGGCGGCAACACCAAGGAATATGCTGAATATTACGCCGGCAACCCGCAGGAATACCGCGGCTACATGCGGCTCTTCAACGACATGGTCTCGGCGATCCTCGCCTGCGATAAGCCGGTCATTTGCCGAATCAACGGCATGCGCGTCGGCGGCGGCCAGGAGATCGGCATGGCTTGCGACTTCTCCGTCGCCCAAGACCTTGCGCGCTTCGGACAGGCCGGCCCGAAGCACGGCTCGGCGCCCATCGGCGGAGCGACCGACTTCCTGCCGGTGGTGATCGGCGCCGAGCGCGCAATGGCGGCGTGCGTGCTGTGCGAGCCGTTCTCCGCCCATGAAGCGTATTTCATGGGCATCCTGACCGACATCGTCCCGGCGCTGAAGGTCGACGGCAAGTTCATCGCCAACCCCTTGGTCGAGACCAGCCGCATCACCGACGAGTTTGGCCGCTTTACCTTCGGCAAGCCGAAATCCGGCGAAGCATTGAAGGCCGGGCAGGAATTGATGAAACGCGGCGTCGTCGATCTCAGCCCGCTCGATGCGAAGGTAGAGGAGCTGTGCACCAAGCTTCTCTACACGTTCCCCGATTGCACGACTAAGACAATTGAAGAGCTGCGCAAGCCGAAGCTCGACGCCTGGAACCGCAACAAGGAGAATTCCCGCGCCTGGCTTGCCCTGAACATGATGACCGAGGCGCGCGCCGGGTTCCGCGCGTTCAACGAAGGCACAAAGGACACCGGTCGCGAAGTCGATTTCATCGCCTTGCGGCGCGCGCTTGCGGCCAACGAGCGGTGGGATGACGAACTGACCGAGAGCATCATGCCCGGCGCGGCTCAGCGCCGCGACTCCCTCGCCAGTCGGCCGCGCGGCGATGGAGCCGCGTCGCGCGACGCGACGCGTGTCGGATCATGACGACGCCCCTCAAGGTCTGGCTGGAAGCAGAGGGCAGGTTGCTGCGGCTGCGTCTGAGCAGGCCGAAAGCCAATCTGATCGATGCGGCTATGATCGAAGCGCTCGCTCGCGCCTTCACCGATCATCTCGGGAACCCGGGTCTGACCGCCGTCCTGCTCGATGCGGAAGGTCCGCACTTCAGCTACGGCGCCAGCGTCGAAGAGCACTTGCCCGGCCAGTGCGCGGCCATGCTGGCGGGTATTCACGGCCTGATCCTGCAGATGGTGGAAGCGCCGGTGACAATCCTCGTGGCCGTGCATGGACAGTGTCTCGGTGGCGGATTGGAGGCTGCTCTCGCCGGCCATCTCCTGTTCGCCGCGCCTGATGCTGTGCTCGGCCAGCCCGAAATGAAGCTTGGGGTGTTTGCGCCGGCCGCGTCCTGCCTGCTGCCCGAGCTTATCGGGCCGGCGCGGGCGCTCGACCTGCTTGTGTCCGCGCGCACCGTCAGCGGCGCCGAGGCCGCCGCAATGGGAATGGCATACCAGGCTGCAGCCAACCCGGAACGCGCGGCGGTCGCGTATTTCGACTCGTTCCTGAAGCCGAAAAGCGCGAGTTCGTTGCGCTACGCGATCAAGGCCGCGCGCTCGGACTATGCGTCGCGCGTGCGCAGCAAGATCAGATCCGTGGAGCGGCTCTACCTCGACGAACTGATGAAGACGCACGATGCGACCGAAGGCCTGACCGCATTCGTGGCGAAAAGGGCGGTGCAATGGCAACATCAATGAATGGACATGCTTGTGCGGCGATCGTCTCGCGCGCGCAGGCTTTGTTCGAGGACCTGTCGTTCACGGCGGCGCGGCAATGGAAAGCCGGCGCGCCGGCGCGCAAGGTCGTCGGCTACATGCCGATCTACGTTCCGCGCGAGATCATCCACGCCGCCGGCTTCCTGCCGCTCGGCATCCTTGGCGGCGGCGACCAACTCGAAGTCATCCATGGCGACGCCTATTACCAGAGCTACATCTGCCGCATCCCGCGCTCGACCATCGAGCTCGGCGTTTCCGGCCGCCTCGATTTCGTCGACGGGATGTTGTTCCCGTCGATCTGCGACGTGATCCGCAATCTGTCGGGCATGTGGAAGATGATGTTCCCGAACGTCTACGTGCGCTACTTCGACGTGCCGCAGAACTACAACGACGAGATCGGCGGGAACTATTACATCAATGAGCTGGCTGAACTCCGGCATGATCTCGAGGGCCTGCGCGGCAAGCCGGTCACCGATGACGAGCTGCGGGAATCGATCGCGGCGTACAATGAAAATCGCCGTCTTATTCGCGAACTCTACACGCTGCGGGCGCAGCGCCCGTGGCAGGTCCCGGCGACCGAGGCCTATCTCGTTCTCCGCGCCGGCATGGTGCTTCCGGTCGAGGAGCATTCGCAGATGCTGCGCGAGTATCTGGCGGCGGCGGCGAACGAAGAACGGCCGCGGCGCGACAATTGCCGCATCGTGCTGACCGGCGTGTTCTGCGAGCAACCGCCATACAACCTGATTAAATCGCTGGAGCTTGCCGGCTGTTACGTGGTCGACGACGATCTGCTGCTGGTTACGCGCTGGCTGACGGCGGATGTTCCGATCGAAGGCGATCCGCTGCGCAACCTGGCGCTGGCCTTCCTGCACCAGTCCGAATCGACAGCGGCGAAGTACGAACCCGATCTCAAGGAAAAAGGTCAGCATCTGGTCCGCGCCGTGCGGCGCTCGGGCGCCGAGGGCGTGATCTTTGCCTGCCCGAGCTTCTGCGACCCGGCGCTGCTCGAACGGCCGATGCTGCAGCACGTACTCAAGGACGCCGATATTCCCTATATCGCGTTCAAATACGCGGAAAATTCCGGACAGATGCAGCCGATCCGCGAACAGGCGGGCACGTTCTCCGACTCGATCAAGCTATGGAGCGGACGATGACGACCATCAATACCCCCAAGACGGCGCCGGCCACGGACGTCGAGAAGGACGCGTCCATGGTCAAGCAGAAGCAAATGATGGCCGCCCACTACGATCGCCTGACCAGCGCGCCGCAGACCGGGGCCAAGGTGGCCTCGACCTTTGTGCCGGGCAACCTCAACGAGCTGATCATGTGCTTCGACCTCCTCAACAATCTACCTGAGGTCAATGCCATCCAAAGCGGTCTGCGGCGGCAATCCGGCAACTATGTACTGGAGGCGGAGAAGATCGGTCATTCGGAAGATGTCTGCACCTATGTGAAGTCCGATATCGGAATGATGGCCAAGGGCAATATCGGGCCGAACGGCAAGAAGCTGCCGGACCCCGATGTTCTGCTCCTTTCCTATACCGGATGCTTCACTTTCATGAAGTGGTTCGAATTGCTGCGCGAGCAGTACAAGTGCGAGACGATCATGTTGCATACGCCCTATATGGGCGACGGCAAGATCACGAAGAACATGATCGAATACATGGTGAAGCAGCTCAAGGAAGAGGTCATTCCCAAGCTCGAGCGCGTCTCCGGAGTGAAATTCGACATCGACCGGCTGCGCGAATATCTGAAAAAGTCGACGGTGGCCGAGGATGATCTGGTGCGCGTCCTGCAGGCCGCCAAGCGCAAGCCGTCGCCGATCGACGCCTATTTCGGCGGCATCTATTATATCGGCCCGATCTTCGGCGCCTTCCGCGGAACCGACGACGCCATCGAATACTACAAATTCCTGCGCGCGGAAGTGGAGGAGCGGCTCGCCTCTGGCAAAGGTCCGGTCACGCCCGACGGCGACATGGGCGAGGAAAAATACCGCTTGGTGGTCGAAGGGCCGCCGAACTACACGAATTTCCGCCAGTTCTGGAAGATGTTTTATGACGAAGGCGCGGTCGTGGTGGCCTCGAGCTACACCAAGGTCGGCGGCGTCTACGATTTCGGCTTCCGTCATGACCCGGACAAGCCGCTGGAAACGCTCGCCGAATACTGCCTCGGCGTCTACACCAACCGCAGCCTGCCGATGCGCATCGACATGCTCGCGGGCTACGTCAAGGACTACGAGGCCGACGGCCTGCTGATCAACTCGATCAAGAGCTGCAACAGCTTCTCCGCCGGCCAGCTTCTGATCATGCGCGAAGTCGAAAAGCGCACCGGCAAGCCGGGCGCGTTCGTCGAATCCGATCTCGTCGATCCGCGCTATTTTTCGGCCGCCAACATCAAGAATAGGCTCGAAAGTTATTTCCAAATGATCGAGCAGAAACGGGCCGGCGCGCGCGCTGTAGCCTGAGGGAGCCGTTGCATGAAGACCTTCGTCGGCATCGATCTGGGCTCGACCACCACCAAGGCCGTGCTGCTCGATGAAAATTGCAACGTGTTGGGCCGCGGGATTACCAACTCCCGCTCGAACTACAGCACCGCTTGCCGCGTTGCCGGCGAAGAAGCACGGGTCGATGCCCGCTTTACGCTGTTTCGCCGTGCGCTCGGTGAAGCCGGCGGGCTCAACGGCAACCTCGACGATTTTCTCGCGTCGCTGGAGCGCGCATTCCGGCTGGAGCAGTTTCTCGAGCAGCTTGACGACCTCGAACGGACCTGCGTCGGTCTCGTGGTCGGCGAACGCTTTGCCGGCCTTGAAACCGGCATCAAGGATGCGCTCGGCGAGGTGTTCAAGCGGCTGCGCGAGGAGGCGCCGGCTCTTTACGCGCCCGGCGCCAAGCGCAAGTCCGATTTTTTCCGCGATATAGCCGGCTCGCGCTACCACAGCATCGCCGAGGAGGTCGCGCGGGCGGCGGGCTTGCCCTACGAGCTGCTGCTCAATCTCTACGACAAATCGATCATCGACGTGGAAAATCGGCCTCCGGCGGGAGCGCTGAGCGGCAAGTTTCACCGCGCGCTCGGCCGCGTGCTCGCCGTCGATCCCGGCCTCAAATCCGGCACTGCCGGCGTATTGCCGGTCATTGAGCGGACCCTCGCGGTCGATCTTGACGAGACCTATCTCGTCGGCACCGGCTACGGTCGGGTGACGTTGCCGTTTTCCAAAGAGCACATCCGCTCGGAGATCCTGTGCCACGGCCTCGGCGCCCACATGATGTATCCGAATACGCGCACTGTCCTCGATATCGGCGGCCAGGACACCAAGGGGATTCAGGTTGACGCCAACGGCATCGTGGAAAACTTCCAGATGAACGACCGCTGCGCGGCCGGCTGCGGACGATATCTCGGCTACATCGCCGACGAAATGAACATGGGTCTGCACGAATTGGGGCCGTTGGCGATGAAATCGGATCGCCCGGCGCGAATTAACTCGACGTGCACCGTGTTCGCTGGCGCCGAATTGCGCGATCGACTGTCGCTGGGCGAGAAACGCGAGGACATCCTCGCCGGCCTGCACCGCGCCATCATTCTGCGCGCGGTCTCGATCATCTCGCGCTCGGGCGGCGTGACCAACGAGTTTACCTTCACCGGCGGGGTGGCCAAGAACGAGGCCGCGGTGCGCGAGCTGCGCAAGCTGATCAAGGAAAACTACGGCGACGTGACCATCAACATCAACCCGGAGTCGATCTACACCGGGGCGCTCGGCGCCGCCGAGTTCGCGCGCCGGGCGCATCTTGGGCTGGCGGAAGGGAGCGAAGCATGACAATCGCGGCAGGCATTGATGTCGGCACCGGCGCCGTCAAGGCGGCGCTGTTCCGCGTCGAGAATGGCGGCAGCCAATGGCTTTCCCGCACGACCTTGCGTATTCGCCAGCGCGATCCGATGGAGCTGGCGCGAGTCGCCTACGATCAAATCCTCGCTGACGCCAAGCTCGCCGAGAGCGACGTCGATTATGTGGCGACGACCGGCGAGGCGGAGAGCGTGCCGTTCCACACCGGCCACTTTTATTCGATGACCACGCACGCGCGCGGCGCAATCTTTCTCGACCCGGAGTCGCGGGCCGCGCTCGACGTCGGCGCGCTGCATGGGCGTGCCATTTCCATCGATGAACGGGGCAAGGTCCTGAGCTACAAGATGACGAGCCAATGCGCGTCCGGCTCCGGGCAGTTCCTGGAAAACATCGCGCGTTACCTCGGTATTGCCCAGGACGAGGTCGGAATGCTGTCGCGGCGGGCGGACAATCCCGAAGTCGTCAGCAGCATTTGCGCGGTTCTTGCCGAAACTGACGTGATCAATATGGTGTCGCGCGGAATCTTGGCGCCCAACATTCTCAAAGGCATTCACTTGTCGATGGCGGGCCGGCTGTCGAAGCTGCTCAAGGCGGTGGGGGTGACGAAGGGCGTGGTGATGGTGACTGGTGGGCTGGCGCTTGACCGAGGTCTGGTCGCGGCGCTCGAGGAGGATATTGCCAAAATGAAGGATATGAAGACCGAGGTCCGCAGTCATCCGGACTCGATCTACGCTGGCGCCATCGGAGCTGCGCTCTGGGGTGCCTACCGGTTTGACAAGCTCGCCGCTCTTGGCAGCTTGCCGAGCGCGGCCTGAGAAAGGGACGCCGATGGCACTGACGATTACCGAGGCCTGTACCGCATGCGACGCATGCGAGCCGGTATGTCCGAACAAGGCGATCACCGCCGGCAATCCGATCTACGTGATTGACCCGATGAAGTGCACGGAATGCGTCGGCGCTGAAGACGAGCCGCAATGCAAGTTGGTGTGTCCGGCCGAATGCATCGTGCCGCATCCCGATTGGGTCGAGAGCAGGGACGATCTGCTCGCCAAGTATCAGCAATTGCACGGGTGAGGGGCGATGAGCTTGACTGATGGCACCGCCGAAGCCGCGTATCAAAGGTGTCTAGCTGAGGTCTGTTCATGAAAACCGCCTCTGCTCCGGCGAGCCGCGCCTGTCGCCCCCTTGATGCGAGTGATGCCGAACGGGTGATCGCGATCGACCGTGCGCTCAGCGGCCATGCGCGCCGTCACTTCTTTGAGAAACGTTTCGCCGCCGCCGCAGCTCATCCCGAGGATTTCGTCCATATCGGCGTCATGCTGGATGGCGCCTTGCGCGGTTTTGCCTTTGCCCGCGTCCTGCACGGCGAATTCGGCCAACGGGACGCCGTCGGGGTCCTGGACGCGATCGGTGTCGAAGCCGAAAGTCGCGAGCGCGGCATCGGCCATCTGCTGATGCATGAACTTTGGGAGATCATGGCCAGCAGAGGCGTGCGCGCGCTGCAATCGCAGGCTGATTGGACCAACCACGATCTGCTGCGCTTTTTCGCTGCCGTCGGATTCGAACTCGCTCCGCGTCTGGCGCTGCAGCGCTCCGTTGCGGCGGCTCTCGATGAGGCGACTGAAGAGATTTGACGGGTGGAGGTGGCGATGCCCGCTTATACACGCGTGACGATCCCCAAGCGCGCCGACGCGGCAGCCGAGGTCAATTACGGCGCGCCGGCGGCGCCTGATTTCGGTCCGTTGGCACGCGACCGCATTCCGGTGCGCACGATGCGCGAAGACGATTTGCGGGCGCTCGTCGCCATCGACCGGCGCATTACCGGTCGCGACCGCTCGGCGTATTTCGAGCGCAAACTCCAGGAAGCGCTGCATCAATCGGACGTGCGCGTTTCGCTCGTTGCCGAGCGCGATGGGGTGACGCTCGGCTTCATCATGGCGCGCGTCGACCTAGGCGAGTTCGGCCGCGTCGAACCGACCGCGGTGATGGATACGATTGGTGTTGACCCCGATCACCGAGAGTCCGGCGTCGGACGCGCGCTGCTCTCGCAGCTTCTGATCAATCTGGCCACGCTTCGCGTCGAGCGCATTCGAACCGAAATCGATTGGCGCGACCGCGATCTGCTCGGCTTTCTCGATCACACCGGTTTTTGCCCCTCGGAGCAGCTGTGTTTCGAGCGGGCTATCGAAAATTCCTGAAGCGGCAGCAGCGCGCTCTCCGGCGCCATGAGGCGCGCACCGGGCCGGTGCAGAGTCGGCGACCAAACGCTCCAATTCTCGATCGACGATGGCGACGCGCGGCCGCTCCGTGAGCAACCGAAAGCGAGGCTCAACAAAAAACGCGCTGACCGATGTCGCCGTTGGTATTGATGAATATCACCGTCAGCTGGTCCATGGAGATGATGTGCTCGCGGACCAGTCTCGGCAATTCGACTCGCAGCAATGACCGGGCTTTTTTCCAATTATCCCGGCTCAGCGCTTGCGCCTCGTCGCAAAGATCGATCCAGTTCTGATGCTCTGTTCGGTGACATTCGCAGAGCCTGCCGCCGAATTGTTCCATCAGGCCCGCTTCGTGGTCGAAATGCTCGCGCATGAGCTTCTTGAGCCGGGCAATGAAGAATGGGGATTGGATCGGCTCGCAATTGACGGCGCGCAACCACCAGTCGGCGATCGCCATGTGATCGGCATCGATGACCTGATGGCCGAGCGCGTGGCGTTGTCCGATCAGTGGGCGGATAATCTGGGTGCCCATCGCTCTCCGCTCGGGACTTGGAAGCGACGCGACGACGCTTCCGGAACTCGCCAAAACAGCGGCATTATCGACCGAAACTTCCGAATTTTGCGTCCTATTGACCGGAATCGAGCCTTTTTCGCCTTGACTTGGATCAAACGAGCCCGCCTGCCGGCATGCATTAATCCATCTAATGCCCGGATTCCTGACGCCGTGCCGGTAGCCGGTTAGGGTGTCCGCGCACGACTGTCAATCGGGCGAACGCGCAACATGGCCTCACATCCTACGGCCGGGGACCTTCAGATCATCACCCGCATCGCGGTTTTCCGAGGCCTCAAGGCCGAGACGGTCGAGCGCGTGGTTGCGCCTGCTACGGCCGTGATGCTGGCTCCGCACGACACGTTGGTCCGGCAGGGCGAGCTCGCGACCGCGTTCTTCATCGTCATCGACGGTTGGATCAAATTGTTCCGGATCGCCGTGTCCGGCGATGAAACCGTGATTCAGATCATGACCAAGGGTGAGAGCTTCGCTGAGGCGGTTGCCTTCACCGGGTCACGCTATTTGGCTACCGCCCAGGCCGTCAGCCACGCCCGTGTCGTGCGAATCCCCGCGGATCACGTTGTTCGCTGCATCCGCGAAAGCCCGGACATCGCTTTGGCCATGATCGCCTCCACATCGCTGAACATCCATCACCTCGTGGAGCAGATCGAACAGCTCAAGGCGCAGAGCGGGGTACAGCGGGTTGCCGAGTTCCTCGCCTCGCTCGCGCCGGTTGACAATGGCTCCTGCGTCATCGCATTGCCCTACGACAAGGTTTTGATTGCGGCGCGGCTCGGGCTCAAGCCAGAGTCGCTGTCCCGCGCCTTTGCCAAGCTGCGATCGGTCGGCGTCGCGGTCAATGCCTCGCATGTCGCGGTGGGCGACGTCGGCAAACTGCGCCACCTCGCGACCGAGGAGCGTTCGGTCATTCGCGGCTCTTTCCGCGAAGCGCAGTGAAACGCTGCCGGCGTTGGCCATGGACTCGCATTGGTGCCCGGTGGAGGTTTAATGTCCGCAAACGAGATTTTGGCGGAGACGATCGCGGCCATCGGCGACATTGCGTCAGCCGAGGTCGAAACGGTGACGATTGAACGTGCGGTCGTCGGCCTGTTCTTTACCGGCGTGAAGCTGGCAACGGGCCATGTCGGCGCGTGCGCCACTCCGATCAAAGCCATCCCCGAGGCGGTATGTTGTCCGAGTTCGGCCGCGGCCATGCCGTTTCCGGGCAAGATGCGCGGCCGTCGCGCCGTTCGCTTCTTGGACGAGGCGCGCCAGCAGGACGGAATCCGCCGCGCCGTCGGTATCGCCACCATGAATGCCTTGGCGGCGCTGTGCTGGGACCGCCGGCCGCATCCCGACGTCGACATGGAGATCGGCACTGACGCGTTTGACGCGGCCGGCATTCGCCCCGGACAGATGGTCGTCGTCGTCGGAGCCTTCGTTCCGTTCTTGCGCGAACTGAAGCGGCGAGGCCAGCCTTATCTCGTCTTGGAGCAGGATCCGGCAATGCTGAAGGCCGAAGAGATGCCGTTCTATCGTCACGCGGCGCAAGCGCCCGTCGTCGTGCCGCAGGCCGACGTCCTCTTGGTCACCGGTACCACGCTCATCAACGATACCCTTGATGAAATTCTCGCCGCGGCGCGTCCGGACGCCTGCAAGGTCGTGGTTGGGCCGACCGTCGGTCTGGTGCCTGACGCTTATCTGCGTCGCGGGTGCGATATCCTCGGCAGCATCCGGGTCACGCACGCCGACGAGTTTCTCGACGTCCTGGCGGAAGGAGGTTCTGGTTACCACTTCTTCGGCAGGTCGGCGCAGAAGATCGTGCTGCGATCGCGCCGGACGATCGCGCCGGGACAGAATGAGAATGCGTGCGTGCCGCATGCGCGCGCCAGCGGCGAGGCTGCGCAGCCAGCTTGAATGGAACGTTGCTATGTCAATATTGCTCCCGCAAGGTTGGGCGCCCCCGATCGGATACGCCAACGGCATCGTCGTCCCCGCCGGACGCATCGTATTCATTGCCGGCCAGGTCGGTTGGAACGAGCAGCAACAATTCTCCAGCGACAGCCTCGTCCCGCAATTCGAGCAGGCGCTCAGGAACATACTCGCCGTGCTCGCCGAGGCCGGCGGCGCTCCCCATCATATCTGTCGCATGACAGCTTATTGCATCGACCGGCCGGCCTATCTCGCCGGACGCGCCGAATTAGGGCGGATATGGAAGCGATTGATGGGAAAGCACTTTCCGACCATGAGCATGATTTTCGTCGCCGATCTGCTCGACCATCCCGCCAAGATCGAGCTTGAGGCGACCGCCGTCATCCCGACGGCAACCGCCGCGCGTCGCGCGTCGGGATCGCGTTCCGCGGCCAAGCGCATTCGGCGCCGGCCGCGCGCGCGACGCTAGCGTGCAATCGTGTCAAGTTGAATCGATTGCGGGTAGTGTCCTCCGCCGTCAAAAGAACATATGGCATGAATGCGCAGGCCTCTCTTCCATTTAGCGGTGAGCCATTCTACGTCGTGACATTTTGGACCACGTTCGTACTGTGGAACGGCGCCGAACTGATTCTGAATACCAGACGACGATCTGCACCCTCAGACACGCGTGATCGCGGATCGTTTAAGTTTCTTGTCGTAATATTGGGGGTCGCTTTCTTACTGGATTTTGCCTGCACGCTGTTGCTGCCGGGCGCGGCCATCGGGTCAGCGAGGCGACCCATGTTCATAATCGGAATCTGCTGCGTCCTGGCCGGGACGGCGTTGCGCTGGTATGCGGTGGCGACGTTGGGGCGCTATTTTACCGTCAACGTCGCCACGCAGGCCGCACAACGCGTTATTGAGTTCGGACCGTATCGCTACATCCGCCACCCCGCATACGCCGGATCACTGCTGACGCTGATCGGCTTTGGCCTCGCGCTTGGTAACTGGGTCGGCGTATTGGCGATGCTGATCTTGTCAAGTAGCGCCTTCGGCTACCGCATCGCTGTTGAGGAGGCGGCAATGCTTTCCGCGTTGGGCAAGCCGTATGCTCGGTACATGACCCACACTTGGCGATTAATCCCATTTCTGGTCTAGGCGCTGTTTAACCCCTCCGCAGCAGGAGCGAGGACGCAAGAGCCGGCCACGTTCGACAATCGGCAGATCGTCAACTACGGGCGCAACACTGCACGAGGCCAATCAATGGGCGGCAACCATTGTGTACGAAGAAGAAAGTTCAAATTAGGACACTACCCGATTGCGCGTTCGTTTCCCTAAGCGGAACATGATCTTTCGGAGACCGGCTTTCCGCTTTTCCAGCTCGCGCTAGCCCGATTGCTCGGCATAGAGAGCGGCGGTCAAGCGGCGTGCCAGTCCCGCAGCCGCGAGACGGCGATAGTGCGCCGAGGCGATCGTGGTGCGCATCGGCCGGACCTGCTTCTGCACCAGCTGCTCGATCTGCTGCAGCGCCTTGTCGTCGATCAGCCGGCCGATGAGCGGTTGCGTTCCTTCAAGAACAAAGGGCCGCGAATTCGTGCCGGTGAGCGCGACGCGAATCGATTCGACCGCGCCGACGTGCGTTTGCAGCGCAACGGCGACGCCGGCGAGCGGATAGTCGATGGCACCGCGCACGCGCACCTTGGCATAAGCCGAGGGCAGCGCTGCCGGCACGTGCACGGCGACAACGAGTTCGTCATCGGCGAGCGCTAAATGGGCGCGTCCGTCGTCGACATACAGTTCGCCGAGCGTAATGTGGCGTCGGCCGTTTCTGCCGGCGACCTCGATCGAGGCGCGGTGCGCGAGCAACGCTGGCGCGAGGTCGCCGGTGAAGGCGGCATGGCAGTGCTGGCCTTGCGGCGCGACATGGCACACGTCGCCGCGCCGCTTCAGGCAATATCCGTTCGCCTGACGCCACCACTCGCTTTGGTTGTAGAAAATGCAACGCGTGTCGAGGCAAAGATTGCCGCCGACCGTGCCCAAGACGCGGTGACCGGGGCCAGCGATGGCATTCGCCGCTTGCGACACGGCGCGATAGTCCGCGGCGACGACCGGGCTGCGCGCCAGCGCGGCGACGGTAACGCCGGAGCCGATGCGCAGGCCCTGCGCGCTTGCCTCGAAATCCGTCAGTTCATTGATGCGGGAAATATCGATCAGCGCGTCGGGGTTGATCAGCCCATGGCGCATATTGACCAGAAGGTCGGTGCCGCCGGCGATGAACCGGCTTTGCGGATGTTGCTGGCGGGCCACAATGGCGTCGGCGATGTTGGTCGGCCGGACGAGAGAGGTATCGGGCGCAAGGCCGCTCATGATGCGGCCTCCTGCGCAGCGGCGAGGCGCGCCGCGCGGCGACGCTCGACCAATGCCTGCATAATCCGATCGGGCGTGGCCGGCAGCTCGTTCAGTTCAATTCCCGTGGCATTGGCCACGGCGTTGACCAGGGCCGGCGCGAAGCCGGCCAGCGCACCCTCGCTTGCCTCCTTGGCGCCGAAAGGTCCGTTGGGATCGTGGCTTTCCACGATCGCGACTTCGATCGGCGGCGATTCCACCGTCGTCGGAACGCGATATTCGAGCAGACTGGCGTGGGCCGGCAGCCCATTGACGTAGTGCGTTTCCTCGCTCAGGGCCTGGCCCATGCCCATCCAGACCGATCCTTCGACTTGTCCCTCCACTGCCAACGGATTGATCGCGTGTCCGCAGTCGAGCGCGGTCCACACCTTGTCGACCGTCACCAATCCGGTTGCGTTGTCGACGCTCACCTCAACGACCTGCGCCGCATAGCTAAAGCCCATTGTCGAGCCCACAGCGCCGCCGCGATGCTTGCCGCCCTGCGCTTCCGGCGGACAGGAGAAGCTCCCCGAAATCGTTATCGGGCCGCGATCGACCAGAGCGGCCTTCACCACGTCGATGAAGGGCAGGCTGGATTGCCCGTGGGCGCCGACGCGGAAGGCTTCGGCGGTGCATTCAATGTCCTCCTCACGCGCCTCCAGCTTGCGCGCCGCCGCGGCAACGAGGACGGATTTCAGCTTCGCTGCGGCGTCGATCGCGGCATTGCCGACCATGAAGGTGATGCGTGACGAATAAGCGCCGTTGTCCTTGGGGGTCAGCGCGCTGTCGCCGGCAATCACGCGCACGCGTTCGAGCGAGACGCCGAGTGTTTCGGCAACGGCGATGGCGACCATGGTGGAGGAGCCCTGGCCGATTTCGGCGGCGCCGGTCAGCGCGGTGATGCTGCCGTCGAAATCAAGACGGAGGTTCACGACCGCGTGCGGCTCGCCGGTCCAGTGGATCGGTTTTGCCGCGCCGCTCACGTAGTGCGAACAGGCCATGCCAAGGCCCTTGCCGGCGGGTAGCGTTCCGATGCGCTCGCGCCATCGGCTGGCGCGCTCGACCTTGTCCAGGCATTCGGCGAGGCCGTAGCTGTTCACCATCAGATCGTTCAAGGTGCGCGTCGGCGCCTGCAGCATGTTGGCGCGGCGGACCGCGAAAGGGTCGAGCCCGAGTTCGCGCGCCATGCGATCGAGCAGGCACTCGAACGCATGCCGGGTATTGACTCCGCCGTGACCGCGCATCGCGCCGCACGGCGGCAGATTGGCGTAGACCCGGTAGCCGTCATACTTGATCGCCGGAATGTCATAGATGCCCTGCAGCAGCGCCCCGGCGTAGAGGATGGTGACGATCCCGTAGCCGGCATAGGCGCCGCCGCGTTGCACCACTTCGCACTCGCAGGCGGTGATGCGGCCGTCGCGACGCATGCCGAGCTTCAGCCGCGTATCCGTCTGCGGCCGCGCGCGATGGGTGAGGAAGTTCTCCTCGCGCGTGAGTTGCATCAGCACTTTGCCGGCGGCGGCGCGAGCGAGCAGCGCGCTGATGATCTCGAAGTTCAATACCTCCACTCTCGCCCCAAACCCGCCGCCGATGAACGGCTTGACCACGCGGATACGCGCGGTGTCCATCTCGAGGCAGCGCGCCAGCATCAGGTGCAGGTAATAGCCCACTTGCGAGACGCTCTGGATCGTCAGCCGCGCGGTCAGCGGATCGTAATCGGCGAGACAGGCGTGCGGCTCGATTTGCGCGTGGTTGACTTCGGCGCAGCTGATCTGCGCCTCGCGCACGAGATCCGCGGCGGCGAAGCCGGCGCGCAGGTCGCCGAACTCGTGGTGGACTTCGCGCTCCAAATTGCCGGGCTTGTTGGCGTGCAATTGCACAGCGTCGGCAGCGCGCGCTGCCGCCGACGTGTAATAGGCCGGTAGCTCCCGCACTTCGAACGCGATCAGTTCGATGGCGCGCTGCGCGGTCTCGGCATCGGTCGCCGCGACGGCGGCAACCGGCTCTCCCCGGTAGCGCACCCGTTCGCGCGCGAGCGGATATTCGTTCATGGCGACCGGCAGAACGCCATAGGTATGTGGGCAGTCCTCACCGGTCACTACCGCGACGACGCCCTCGAGCGCGCGCGCCTTGGATACATCAACCCTGACAATCTCGCCGTGGCTCACCGGGCTGCGAAAAATCCGGCCGACGAGGGCACCCGCATGTTCGAGATCCGCGGTGTAGCGCGCACGCCCGGTTACTTTTTCGACGCCGTCGATAAGGGGCACGCCGCGGCGTTTGGCATTGTCCGTCATGCCGCCATTCATTGTGTCAGCTCCGCCGCTGTCTGCACCGACTCGACGATCTTCACGTAACCGGTGCAACGGCACAGATTGCCGGAAAGTGCGGTGCGTATTTCCGCGGCGGTAGGATGCGGGTTGCGGCGCAGCAGCGCTTCTGCCGCCATAATCATACCCGGAGTGCAAAACCCACATTGCGCGCCGAGCTTCTCGTGAAATGCGCGTTGCAATCGATCGAGCCGCCCCTGCGCGGCGACGCCTTCGATGGTTTCGATCGTGCGTCCCTCGCAACGCGCCGCAAGCATGAGGCAGGAAGGAACCGCTTCATTGTCGAGGAGCACAGTGCAGGCGCCGCATTCACCGCCGTCGCATCCGGTCTTCACGCCGGTCAACCCGACCACGTCGCGAAGATAGTCAACCAGAAACTGGTTCTCCGACACGGCGTCTTCACGCCAGCGTCCGTTGAGCTTCACCCGAAGCAGCCGTTTTCTCGGTTGCGGGCTTTCCTGCATGGCGACCGGCCTCAGCGCTCCCGCCTGGCCGGCCAAACCGCCAAGCGGCCGTAATAGATCGCTGTTTTTCGCGGCTCGGCGCCATGACCTAAATCAAGCAAGGAAGCGATAGTCGACTGTGGCCGCGCGTCGCGACTTTCGCTGCCGTCACCTAACATAAGTCAAGGACCTTTTCGTTTGCCAGCGGCTTAATTGTACTTGCAGTCTCGGGCCATGCATGACCGCCTTCCGCGACTATAACGCCGCCGTCGACTTCGTGGACCGCAATGTCGCCGAGGGGCGCGGGGACAAGACGGCCTGCGTCGATCCGGCCCGCAACATCACTTATGGCGAATTGCGCGACGCGGCGGCGCGCATCGGGCCGATGTTGGCGCGCCTGGGCGTCGAGCAAGAGAACCGTATTGCCCTGATTTTGCTCGACACGGTCGATTTCCCGGTGCTGTTCTGGGGAGCTATCCGCGCCGGCATCGTGCCGGTCCTGCTCAACACGCGACTGACCGCTGACCAGTACCGCTACTTGCTCGAGGATTCGCGGGCCAAGGTCGCCTTCGTTTCGACTGCGCTGTTACCGGTCGTGCAGGAGGCAGCGCAGGACATGCCGAGCTTGAAATCGATCATCGTGGTCGGCGGCGGTCCGGACTCGATGCCGCGACTTGATACGCTGCTGGCGGCGGAGAACGAGGGCTCGGCGCCGGCGCGAACATCCGCCGACGAGGTGGCCTATTGGATGTATTCGTCCGGTACCACCGGAATGCCGAAAGGCGTCATGCACGTCCATTCGAGTCCGATGGCGATGGCGCGGTTGGCGGGACAGGACCGCATCGGAATTCGCGAGGATGATGTCATTTATTCCGCCGCCAAGCTGTTTTTCTCCTATGGGCTCGGCAACGCCATCATTTGCCCCATGTCGGTTGGCGCAACCTCGGTGCTTTACCCGGAGCGACCGACTCCGCAGACCGTATTCGAAACGCTGCGCGGCTATCAGCCAACCATGTTCTACGCGGTGCCGACGCTATATGCGGCGATCCTCGCCGATCCCGATTGCACGCCGGAAAACGGATCGCGTCGCTTGCGGTTGTGTTTTTCCGCGGGCGAGCCATTGCCCGCGCATGTCGGCGAGGCATGGAAAGCGCGGTTTGGTCTCGACATCGTCAACGGCGTTGGTTCGACCGAAATGGGCCACCTCTACCTCACCAACCTGCCGCATGCCGTGGAATACGGCACCGCCGGGGTGGCGGTGAAAAATTACGACCTCAGACTGGTCGACGATGCCGGCAATGACGTCGCCGACGGCGAGATCGGCGAGCTGCTGGTGCGCGGCCCAACGGCCGCGGCCGGCTATTGGAACCAGCGCGACAAGACGCGCCGGACGTTCATGGGCGAGTGGACGCGAACCGGCGACAAATACGTGCGTCGGCCCGATGCCGTCTTCACTTACTGCGGCCGCACCGACGAGATGTTCAAGGTCAGCGCCATCTGGGTATCTCCGTTCGAAGTCGAAGCGGCGCTGATCGAACACCCGAGCGTTCTCGAGGCCGCCGTCGTTCCCGCCGAGGACGCCAACGGGTTGATCAAGCCGAAGGCCTTCGTCGTCCTCAAGGATCGACATAACGGCAGGGCAAATCGCGCTCTTTATGAGGAACTGAAAATCCATGTGAAGCGATCCGTCGGCCCGTGGAAGTATCCGCGTTGGATCGAGTTCGTGGACAGCCTACCGAAGACTGCAACCGGCAAGATCCAGCGTTTCATGCTGCGCAGCGCCGGCGATGTCGGTCAGGCGGCCGGCAACGGAGGCGGGGCTGATGCGTAGTCCCGCACTTCGATTGGCGAAACGCATGACCACACAGCATTCCGACAACGCCAGACCGGGACGATGAGCATAGCCATGCTGCACGTCTCGATCTCCGACCAAATCGTGACATTGCTGCTTAGCCGGCCGCCGGTCAATGCCATCAGCGAGGAGTGGGTGCGCCGGTTTACCAGCGTGCTCGACGATCTCGACGCGCGGTCCGACTGGAAGGTGCTGCACCTGCGTTCCGACCAGAAAGTGTTCTGCGCCGGCGCCGATCTTGCCGAAGTTCGCGGCCACATCGATGCGCCGAACGGTCCCGATCGCATGTACAGCTACGTCGCTGGCATCCAGCGCCTTTACCAGCGCATCGAAGAGCTGCCGCAGGTCACCCTTGCGGAGATCGGCGGGGCGGCCATGGGCGGCGGGCTGGAACTGGCGCTGGCGTGCGATTTTCGCATCGCCGCCGATGGCGTTAAGATCGGCTTGCCCGAAGTTCAGCTCGGTTTGATCCCCGGCGGCGGTGGCACGCAGCGCCTGACCAGGCTTTGCGGGCGAGCGGTGGCGGCGAGGCTGATCTTGGGTGCCGAGGTCATCGAAGGCACGGTCGCCCGCGACCTCGGCGTGGTGCAGTGGACCGTGCCGCGCGCGGAGCTCGCGGAGCGCGCGCTGGCGGTCGCGAGGCGCGTCGCGACGCTGCCGGCCGCGGCCCTCGCCTGCGGCAAAGCGTGCATCGCCGCGGCATTGGCGCCGGGAGCGGGCGGATATCGCGAGGAGCTGGAGGCGACGCGCCGCCTGCTCACCAATGTGGAAACAAGGCGGCGCGTTGAAGCATTCTTTGCCGGCGGAGCCCGGTAACCGCCGCAGCGCGCCAGAAGGGAGATCTGCCAATGAGTCTAGAGGGAAAGACGGCGCTGGTCACCGGAGGCGCGTCCGGCATCGGCAAGGCAACGGTGATGGAGCTCGCCCGGAACGGCGCGACCGTCATCTGCGCCGACCTCAATGAGGAAAAAGGCGCCGCGTTGCGCAAAGAGGCAGCGGCCGAAAAATTCGCCGTGGAATTCGTGAAGGTCGACCTCGCCGATCCGCAATCGGCGCGCCGTTGCGCCGCCGAAGTGCTGGCGCAGCATCCGCGCATAGACATCCTGGTCAACGCGGCCGGATGGAACGACCTGCAGCCATTCATCGACAATCCGCCCGACTACATGGATCGGGTCATCGCCGTCAATCTCGGCGGGACGCTGCACCTGACCCAGGCGCTGCTTCCGGTCATGATTGCCGCCGGCAAGGGGAAGATCGTCAACGTGTCGAGCGATGCCGGCCGCGTCGGCAGCTCGGGCGAGACGACCTATGCCGCCGCCAAGGGCGGCGTCATCGCCTTCACCAAGTCGCTGGCGCGGGAGGTCGCGCGCTACTCGATCAATGTCAACTGCGTCTGTCCCGGACCGACCGATACGCCGATGCTGCAGTCGCGGCCGGAAAAGCTGAAGGAAGCTTTCCTGCGCGCCATTCCCTTCCGCAGGTTTGCCAAGCCGCAGGAGATTGCTGACGCAATCCTGTTTTTCGCCAGCCCTCGTTCTGACTACATCACCGGCCAGGTGTTGAGCGTCAGCGGCGGGCTCACATTCGCGGGCTAAAGGAGGTGACGATGTCCACACCCAGTGCAACCGCCGAAGCGCGCCGTCCCGGCGCTCCCACCACCGCCGATACCGCCCGGCGTTTCCGTCCGCCGCGCGTGGATTTTGCCGCTTTCAAGCCGCGGCATTTCCTTTGGCAGCTCGACGGCAAGGTCGCGACCGTCACGCTCAATCGGCCGGACCGCAAGAATCCGCTGACGCTGGAATCCTATGGCGAGCTGCGCGACATGTTCCGCGACCTGGTCTATGCCGATGGCGTCAAGAGCGTCGTGGTTACCGGTGCCGGCGGAAACTTCTGCTCCGGCGGTGACGTGCACGAGATCATCGGTCCGCTGGTGGAGATGCAGCGCAACGACGACATGTCGGGCCTGCTCGCCTTCACTCGCATGACCGGCGATCTGGTCAAGGCGATGCGCGCCTGCCCGCAGCCGATCGTGGCGGCGGTCGACGGCATCTGCGCCGGCGCCGGAGCCATCCTGGCCATGGCCTCGGATCTGCGCGTGGGAACGGCGCGGAGCAAAGTGGCGTTTCTGTTCGTGCGGGTCGGGTTGGCCGGCGCCGACATGGGCGCCTGCAACATGCTGCCGCGGATTATCGGAGCCGGACGCGCCGCCGAGCTGCTCTATACCGGTCGCGCGATGGACGGCGACGAAGCCGAGCGCTGGGGCTTCTACAACAAGCTTTGCGAACCGGACGCCGTACTCGCCGAGGCGCAGGCGCTGGCGAAATCGCTCGCTGCCGGTCCGACATTCGCGCATGCCATGACCAAGCGTTGCATTCACCAGGAATGGAGCATGGGCATCGACGAATCGATCGAGGCCGAGGCGCAGGCGCAGGCCATTTGCATGCAGACCAAGGATTACGAACGCGCCTACGAGGCCTTTGTCAGCAAGCAGAAGCCGGACTTCCAGGGCGATTAGAGCGGATCGCAGCAGCGGCGCTGCCGCTACGGCACCACGCTTGCCGCGGCGGCGGCGGATTCGTCGACGCCGAGCCGTTGCCGCGGTGCCAGTGACGCGCCGTCCTCAAACAATGTCGGATCCCAGAATTCGCAGCGCTCGTACATGTGGCGAACCTGGCAGTATTGCATCATGCAGCCGAGCACCTCGCTGGAAGCTTCGCGATTGCGCCGAAGCTTCTTGATGATGCCGGAGAACATTTTTTCTTCCGCCGGCCCCAAATGACGTATCCTTTGCAGCATCCGGGCGGCATCGATGGTGGCGGCGCGGGCCTTCGAGCTTTGCGCCTGCTGCCGCGTGGGCGCGGGAACGCGCGTGCTGCCCAGTGTGTCGATGAGCTTCGACATCCGTTCCTCAAAAGCGGCGGGATGATAGATTGAGCTGCATAGCCATCTGACCCCATCGAACAATTCGTCGCGCGTCATTTTCTTGGGAATGACGTTGGTGCTCCAGGGCGTCGCGGCGATCTCCGCGCCGTCCGCGACCAGGCGGCCGGCCTTGGCTAGCCGCGCGTAGAGCGGCGTTGCCGCGGGCGCCACCAACGCGCCCAGGCTGAAGATCGGAACCGCCGTGGCCATGGCGAATTCGTACTGCCGGTGAAAGATGCTCACATCGTCGTTGTCGAAGCCGACGATCATTCCGCAATCGACGGAAATCCCGTAATCGACGATCCGCTGGATCTCGTCGAGTAGATTCTTCTTCAGGTTCTGGCGCTTCTTCGCCTCGCGCAGGCTCGCCGCGTCGGGCGTCTCGATGCCGATGAAAACGTGGGTTAGGCCAGCGTCGGCGCACATCTCGAGCATTTCGATGTCGCCGGCGGCGTCGATCGAGATCTGCGTCGTCAACCGGACTCTGCCGTCTGTCTGCCGCGCGTTCCAATCCTTGATGGCGGCGAGCAGCTCCTTGGCGCGGGCGCGGTAGACGGTGAAATTGTCATCGGCGAGAAAGACGGTTCGATAACCGAGCCGATAGAGTGCATCGAGTTCGCGCAACACCAGGTCGACGGGTTTGTGCCGCTGCTTGCGCCCGACATATTCGATCACATCGCAGAACTCGCACTCGAATGGACAGCCGCGGGACGTCTGGATGGTGCCCATGACGGCTCGCTCATTCGGATACAAATCCCATCGCGGTATCGGCGAGGCGGCGAGGTCGGCCTTGGTGCCGATATATTCGCTCCGCCAGCAGCCGCTGCGCAGATCGGCGAAAATTTGCGGTGCGATATCCTCGATCTCTCCGCGCACCAGAACGTCGCAATGCGGGCCGACCGTTTCCGGGCTCAGGGATGCATATGGTCCCCCGATCACGACGGTTCTGCCGCGCCGGCGGAATTCGTCGGCGATGCTCTTCATGCGGCCCCACTGGCTGACTTTGCCGGTGATGCCGATAAAATCGACGGCGGCGTCGAAATCGATCGGTGAGACGTTCTCGTCGCATAGCCGAACCGCGAAATCGCCCGGTGCCAGAGCGGCAACCGTCGCGATCGCAAGGTCGGCCATCGAAGTAGCGGGAGCAAACCCCCAGGCCGCGAATACTTCGGCGCTGAAATAGCTGGGAAAATCAGCCAGCGGATTGATCAAATAGATGGATTTCGACACCGGTTCCACCCCGCACCCGGACGCGAAAGAGAAAAAGACGGCAAACGCCGGCAGTCAGCTCCTCACCCCTTGCGGCTACGCGGCGCCGCGATGCATCGCTAAATTATAGTTTACTCCGAAACGTACCACTCGTTCAAGTCAACCGCGGACCAATCCCACCTCGCGCAGATAGTCGGATAGCCGCTCGTAATTCGCAACGAGCGATTCGACGACTTCGCTGAAATCTTCAAGGCTGTATGCAATTTGGTCTTCAGCGCGCTCGATAAACTCTTCGCCGCGCAAGGGCGTCACGCTCGGCGGCAGGTCGAGGATCCAGTCCGGCTGAATCGAGTTTGCCGCCGGTCCGGGAACCCATGCCGAATGCGCAATATCATTGCGCAGCGGCGTCAGCGCGTGCGGGACCATGAGATGCTCGTTGATGCGGTCATAGCGGTCGAGCGGAATCGACCGGTGGCGAAGCAGATCGAGCAGGGCCTGTCGTTTGCGGCTGAAATCGAGACTGCGGGTCAAGAGCATGACCGATGCGGAATCGCAGCCGGCCACCGTTGCCATGACGTCCTGCATGAGCAACTCATAGCGGGCGAACCACTGAATGATCGTGCCAAACAGCAACAGGTGCCGTTCGGTCAGGCAATCGAGGCCGGCGTTTTCCATCTGCATGCTCTCGCCAGAGAAAATGGCCGCCCGGCAGGCGGCGTGTCTCAGTTTCATCCGCGCCAGGCGCGGCCGCAAGGCGGCGAGCATCGGCACGCCGCCGCGCCCGCCAAGATAACGGCCGCGGCTGCCGCCGATCAACGTGCCTGCGGCAAACAGCAGCCACGCTCCCTCCTTGACCGGATCGGCGCTTGCCGTTTTGCACTAATCGGCGAGAACGGCGCCGCTGAGCTTGGCCTCGTTCGCTCCGAGCGCTTCGAGCCCCTCGCGCAGATGATCGCGCCGCGTACGACCGCGTTCGACGACGATGACGATGTCGTCGACCGGGGCGGGGAAGGTGCGCACGACCGGATCGCTCGACAGCAAGCCGCCGTCGACGACAATCAGGTCGAACTTGTCGACCCTGCTCATGACCGCATCGCGCAGATCGTAAGCCATCTGCCGGTCGTTGCCGGCCGGCGGCGAGACGCGCAGGAACTTGACGCGCTCCCACGGCGTGCGCACGACGCGGTTGGCGAGGCTCGTGAGCCGTTCTTGCTCTTCGCCGTCCTCGTCGCGGACCGCCAGCATCATGGCCTGCTGCTGCCGGTCGCCGTCGACCAGGAGAACCCGTTCGCCGTCGCCGCCGGCGCGGATCGCGAGGTTGAGCGCGACGACCGATCGGGCGTCGGGGCTGTCGGGCGAGGTAACGAGGACCACGGTTGCGTCGCCGGTTGGGCGTGCCGACCGCAGCGCGCTGCGCAGCCGTTGCATGGCCGCGGATTGGCGCGATGCCCGCGCGAAGACCGGCGAGGACGCGGCGATGAGGTCGGGCACGATCGCAAGCACGCGCATCCCGAACTCGGCAGCGAGCTGACGCTGCGAGCGGATCACCGGATCGAATTGATCGCGCAGCAGGGCGAGCCCGAGGCCCGCGATGAGGCCGATTACGAGCGAGCCCGCGACGATGAGCATGCGCGGCGGTCCGCTCTTGGTCGTCGGGGCAATGGCGCGTGTGATGATGCGGGAATTGCTGTCGTTGACGCCTTCCTGCTCCCCGACCTCCTTGGCGCGGTTGAGGAAAGCGGCGTAGACAGCGCGATCGGATTCGGCTTCGCGCTCCAGCTCGCGCAGCCGAACGAGCGCCTGGTTGGTGCTGACCGCGTCGCCCTTGAGCATCTCCAGATTTCGTTCCAGCGCCTCTTCATTGGCGTACGCGCGGTTGTATTCGCTGAGCGCCGTGTTGGCGATGCGCGAGACTTCCTCGTCGATCAGGCGCCGGCTTTGCTCGACCTGCGCCGCGGCGGCGGCGACGCTCGGGTGGCGCGGTCCGAGGATCGCGCTGGCATTGGCCTCGGCCTGCTTCGCCTCGGCATATTTACTGCGCAAGGCGGTGATCGTCGCGGAGCCAGTCACCTCAGCGATGGTGTCAGGCTCGGAATGGTTTCTTTGCAGCCGCTGGATGTCCTCGTAGCGGGCGCGTTGCTCGGCGGTGACGGTCCGGGCCAGCACCAGCTGGTTGTTGAGCTCGCTGAGCTGCTGCTCGTTCACCAGTTGACCGCTGGCGCCGATGATCCGGTTCTGTGCCTTGTAGTCTTCGACGCGGTGCGCGCTGCGCGATACCCGCTCGCCGAGCTCCGCGAGTCGCGACACCAGCGCGGCATTGGTGCGCTTGGCGGCGTCGGTCTTCGACGCGAGTTCCTGCTCGAGATAGACGGTAGCGATGGCATTGGCGATCCGAGCCGCCTTGGCCGGCTCCTCCGACCACACCGACACGTCAAGGACGAAGGTCTTGTCGGGCCTGCGTACCCCCAGCCGGCGCTGCAGGCTGCGCATCGCCTTGAGCACCCGATCTTCCGGGCCTCGATCAGGGTCGATGATGGACGACAGCAGGCCGGGCGTCGCCGCGCCGAATTCTGGGTCGTCCTGCAGCTTTTCTCGTTCGACCACGGACGTCAGCACGCCGCCTGACGACACGACCTGCAGCTGACTTTCGGCATCGGCCAGCTGCGTGTCGCCCGATTGTTCGGCGCGCGGGGTCAGATCGCTTTGCAGCACGCGCAGGCCCTTGACGTCGAGCAGGATCTGCGCGGTCGCGGTGTAGCGCGTGGGTAGCGCGAGGGCGACGACCAGCGCGGCCATCGTGCAGACGATGACCGGCCAGAGGATCCATCCGCGCTGCCGTTGCACGATGGCGAAAATGTCACGCAAATCGATCACCGCCGCCGGCGCGGGCCTCGGCTCTTCGAGACCCGCCGAGCGTACCGGCCGATGGGGAACGGCTTCGATCAGCGCCATCGCTCCCTCCTCAGCTTCTCCTGCCCGCACTGCGGCACGGTGCGTGCACGATCGATGCGCGAATGTGCCCGTGTGTCGGCTGCCTCCCCTCCGGCGATCTCGATCGACGTGGTTGCCACCTCGCCGGCTAATTCCCCTGTGAGCAAGAGCTGGGGCGCGGGAGCGATGTGTCCGAAGCGCTGTGAATGCGCCGCCTCGACGACGTCGGCGAAAAAGCCGCTTGGCGGTGTGACCCGGCACAACGATCCGAGCCGGCTGCTGATGGCGATGTGCCTGCCGTCGATCGCGACCGCGACATCGGGGTCACACAAGAATCGTATCGTGACCGCCGATGATCGCCGACCGCCGACCAGCCGGTCATCGATGGCCAATCCGGTCTGTGTGCGCCTGATCCGTCGGGCGTGGCGTATACCCAAGCGCTTGCCATAGCCGTCATGCGCGCCGAGCACCCACCAAGCCGGACCCTGATCGGCCTCGACCAAGTGTGCGTTCGCGGTCGTCAGCCAACCGAAGGCGGTTCCGGCGCGGCTGTGCGAGAGGCGCTCGATTGCGAGCGTGTTGTGCGCCAGGCTTTCGCGCAAAGCCGATCTGGTCTCGCCGCCGGAGAAGTAACGATACGTGCCGGCGTCAATGAAGACCGGCTCGCCGTCGATGGTGAGCCACAGCGCGAGCGCGTCAGCATGGCCGTGGGCGGCTAACGGCATCAGGCCGAGCGGTCCGTGGTCGAACACCAGATGGACGCGCCGACCATTCATCGTTTCGTTGGCAACGGAGATGCCGCCTTTACGGAAAATCCGCAATCCGGTGCGTTCGGGCGAGGGCGTCCGTGCGCTGCCGAATATGACGCCCCGTAAATGCGGATCGTGCGCGGAGATCGCGAGCTCCGCGCGCTTTCCAAGGCCGGCGACGGCGGCGATCACCGAGGCGACATAGCGCGGCTCGCGGTCCGGCGGCTGAGCGATGACGCGGCCTTCGTCATCGTCGCCGATCGCCGGCGCGCGACCATTCTCGTCAACAAGCCATGACAGAAATTCGGCACCGCGAAGGAGCCGCTCGATCAGCGTCGGGGCGAGCGGCGTCCCCAGTTCTTTCGCCAATTGCGCCGCCAGCGCCAGCATCTCCATCGTGAAGGCCTGATAGGTCGGCGACTGCTCGGCGCCGACGCCGTCGGCGAGGATCTGCCGTGCCGCTTCGACTTCGAGAATGCGGCGACCTTCAGCGTGCCATCCATGCGCCTCGTCGAGATCAGCAAGCAATGCGCCGGCGAGAAACAGACCGAGTCCTTCGGCGATCCGGTGATTATTGGCCGATGAATAGAGCGAGGGAAACGCCGCGAGATAACGCGCATGGGCAACGACGAGGCGGCGGATCATCACGCGCTCTTCGGCGCGCAGCGTCGAGGGCTCCGCGGCGGCGACGATCAGCGTGATGCTGACGAGCCGCAGCGCAAGTTCGAGGCCCGATTTCCAATTGACGCCCCGATAGGGCGGATTCGCGGCCGCCCAACTTGCGATGATGGCAAAGGCGACCTGTCGCGATACCTGGTCCTGCGTTCCAGCAATGGCCGCGGCAAGCGGATGCAGCATCTGCAACCGGTTCGGCTCCCAGACATATTTGACGTCGCCGAACTCGGTGCCGGTCGAGCGCACATCGACATCGAAGCTCGACGTCGCTGCGCCGGGCCACGATTTGCCGGTGATCGGATCGTGAAACCAGAACGCGGGCGGAATCTGCAGCGGCTCGCCCGGCCGCAAGACGATCGGCGGCCAATCCTCACCGAGAAAAGTGAATCGCCCTTCGCAGCTCCGGCGAATGCTTTTGCTAATTTGTCGACTGGCTTCGCCGGCGGTGAAACCGGCAAGACGCGCGCGCAGCGCCGGAAGATCGGCGAGCGCGCCGTCGCCGGTGGTCTCGAAGGCTTGCCATCCAGCCTTGTCGCGCCGCCAAGCGAGGCGTCGGCGCGCCTCGGCGATGCGATGCGGGATTTCTGCCGGCGGCATGGCCGCAAGACGAGCCGCATACCAGCGCGGGCGGCGCAGCAAAGAGGACAACGTCGTCATCTGCGCCGCGCCACGATTGGAAGCGGTTGCGCGGGGTCTTTGAACCTCGGCTGCGAGCGTGACCGCCATCGGGCGCGGACGCGTATTTGAACCGGGCAGTGCCATCACGCGCATCTTGACCTAACGACTCACGTTACGCAGGCGGAGTTCATGTTAATCTTAATATTATAAAGGTTAATCAACGCTTACTCTTAAGGTTAAACGACACTTGATCTTCGGATAAACGCTTCTGTCACATGGTTTCGGGCTAGTTTTAGTCTAAAAGCTAGCTCAGCGATAGAAATCGGCAAGGCGCGTCCAAAGATATAATGCGGATCCTTTCAGTATTCGGCACACGTCCGGAAGCGATCAAGATGGCGCCGGTCGTCCTTGCCTTGGCGCAGCAGCGGGGCGTCGAGTCGCGCGTCTGCGTCACCGGGCAACACCGCGAGATGCTCGACCAGGTGATGGCGACCTTCACGCTCAATGCCGACTACGATCTCGGCATTATGCGGCCCGGACAGGCACTGAGCGATGTCTTCGCCCGCGTCCTGCTCGGACTCGATCCAATCCTCGCGCAATTTCAACCCGACTATGTGCTGGTGCAGGGCGATACGGTATCGAGCACGGCGGCGGCGCTGGCGGCGTTCCTTCGCCGCATCGCCGTCGGGCACGTCGAGGCCGGCCTGCGCACCGGGAACCTGAAAAGCCCATGGCCGGAAGAGGCCAACCGGCGGCTCACCGCGGTCGTGACCACGCGCCACTATGCGCCGACCCGGCGGGCGCGCGCCGCCTTGCTCAGCGAAGGCCACGCACCGGACAGCGTCATCGTCTCCGGCAATACCGTGATCGACGCCTTGACGCACGTTGCCCGCGAGGTGACGTCGCCGGGCGCCTTGAAAGAAGGTCTCGACCGCACTTTCTCCTGGCTCGACCGGCACAAGCGCGTCGTGCTCGTCACCGGGCATCGTCGCGAAAGCTTCGGCGCCGGCTTCGCCCGCATCTGCGACGCGTTGCGCACGATCGCGCGTCGCGGCGACGTCGAGATCGTCTATCCGGTCCATCTCAATCCGAACGTGCGCGGCCCGGTGTTCGAGCGGCTCTCCGGGTTTCGCAACGTCCGGCTGATCGAGCCGCTCGAATATCGGCAATTCGTTTATCTGATGACGCGCTGCCACCTGATCCTGACCGATTCCGGCGGCGTGCAGGAAGAAGCTCCATCGCTGCGCAAGCCGGTCCTGGTTATGCGCGACACCAGCGAGCGCATCGAGGCGGTGGAAGCTGGTGTGGCTCGCCTGGTGAGCACGAACCCGGCAGCGATCGTGGCGGCGGTCGACGAGATTATGGATTGCGAAGAGGCCTACGCGGCCATGGCCAGCGGGGCAAATCCGTTCGGCGACGGCCGCGCCAGTGAACGCATTGTGAGGGACCTGGTAACATGCAAACGGGAATTCAGACCGTCTCCGTCATCGGACTTGGCTATGTCGGGCTTCCGACCGCCGCGACGTTCGCCGCACGCGGCCTTGACGTCATCGGCGTAGACGTCAATCGCGACGCGGTCGAGCGCATCAATTCGGGTCGCGCCCATATCGTCGAGCCCGATCTCGACATGGTGCTCGGCGCAGCGGTGAAATCCGGCAAGCTGCGGGCGGTGACCGCCCCCGAAGCCGCCGATGCCTTTATCATTGCGGTGCCGACGCCGATCGCCGCCGACCACAAGGCCGACCTTGCCGCGGTTGAAGTTGCGCTCAAATCGATCGCGCCGGTGCTCACGCGCGGCAATCTCATTGTCATCGAATCGACGTCGCCGGTGGGGACGACGGAGCGCGCCGCGGAGCTGTTGCGCAAATTGCGCCCGGATTTGACCTTGCCGACGGCCAATCCCGAGCATTCCGACATCCTGCTGGCCTATTGTCCTGAGCGCATTTTGCCCGGCCAGACCCTGCGCGAGCTGATCGACAATGCTCGCATCATCGGCGGCCTCGACCGGCGCAGCGCCGCGCGCGCTAAGGAACTCTATTCATGCTTCGCCACGGGACCGATCAAGACCACGACGGCCCGCGTCGCCGAACTCTCCAAGCTCGTCGAGAACGCCTACCGCGACGTCAACGTGGCGTTCGCAAACGAGTTGTCCCTAGTGTGCGACGCGCTCGGCATCGATGTCTGGTCGGTGATCCGCATGGCCAACCTGCATCCGCGGGTGAACATTCTCTCGCCAGGCCCCGGGGTGGGCGGGCATTGCATTCCGGTTGACCCGTGGTTCATCCACCAGGCGTTGCCCGAGCAAACGCCGCTGATCAAGACCGCGCGCGAGGTCAATGACGGCAAGCCGCATTTCGTCGCCGACCGCATCGTCAAGCTCGCCAAGCGCTTCCGGCAGCCGGTCATTGGACTCTTGGGACTGTCCTACAAGCCGAATGTCGACGATCTGCGCGACAGCCCGGCGCTGGAGATCGCCTGCAAGGTTGCGTCACGGCGCGTCGGCACCGTGCTTGCGGTCGAACCGCACCTGCGCGAATTGCCGCCGCCGCTCGCCAACTTTCCCGGTGTGCAGCTCACCGATCTGCCGACCGCGGTCAGGCGCGCCGACATCGTCGGCATTCTTGTGGCGCACAACAAGTTCCGCTCGCTCGATCGCGGCACGGTCGCCTCGAAAATCGTCGTCGATACGGTCGGACTTTTGGCCGGCTTGGACGAGGCGGCCTGAGGAGTCGCGTCATAGGCAGCGCGAAAGCAAACGATGCGCGTCACGTTGTTTGGTCTCCCCGTCGACATCCTTTCATACGATGAGACCGTCGAGCGCGTCCTGTCGGCTATCGCCGGCGGCCGGCGCTGCCAGCATGTCGCCCTCAATGTCGCCAAGCTCGTCAATGCGCGCACCAACGCCGAGCTCGAGCGCGATATCCGCGCGAGCGACATCGTCGGCATTGACGGCATGGGAATCGTCTATGCGCTGCGTCTGTTCGGTCATCGGGTGCCGCATCGAGTCGCTGGCGCCGATCTGTTCGAAAGTCTGATCGCCGAGTGTGCGGCGCGCACCCTGCGGCCGTTCCTGCTCGGCGCCACGCCGGCGGTGCTGGCCGCGGCCGAGCGCAAATTGCTGCAGCGACATCCGAGCCTTGTTCTCGCCGGCAGCCATCATGGCTATTTCGCGCCCGATGAGGAGGCAGCGGTCTGCGCGCGCATCCGCGCCAGCGGCGCGCATTGTTTGTTCATCGCCATGCCGACGCCGCGCAAGGAACGCTTCATGCACCGCCATCGCGATGGTCTCGGCGTGCCATTCGTTATGGGCGTGGGCGGCACGTTCGACGTCGTCGCCGGGCAGGTGCGGCGCGCGCCGGCGCTGCTGCAGCGCGCCGGTCTCGAATGGGCCTTTCGCATGATGCAGGAGCCGCGCCGGCTCGCGGCGCGATATCTGCGCACCAATCTGGTCTTCGCGGGCCTGCTCGGCCGGCATCTGCTGGCACAGTTTGCCGCCGGGACGCTCAAGGCCAGTGGCAAAGCGGAGTAGAACGGGAATGAATTTTGCCTGGTCTTCCGGCCGGCACCAGCATGCCGTCGCAGTCTCGGCCAGAACCGAGCGCGCGCGCGGACGACGCGACGATCAACCTCCGCCCGGCAGGTCCGACGCCGAACGGGCTCACGGCATTTACCCGCTCTATTTCGCCGCCAACGCCGCGCCCCGTCTAGCCATGCTCGTCGTTCTGATCGTGCTCACGCGGCTGCTGCCGACGATCGAATACGGCCTGTTCGCGCTCGTCGTCACGACCGGCGAGATTCTCGAAATGGCTTCGACCAATTGGATACGCATCTATCTGCTACGCACCGAAGCGGGCGCGCGCTATTTGCGGCCGCGGCGGCTCGGCCGCGCTTTGGCGCTGAGCGCCGGCGGCACCGTCATCGGGCTGGCCACATCGGTGCTGGTCGTCCCGCTCATCAGCGGCGACCGCTCGGTGGAAATGATGCTGGCGGTTGCCGTGTATATTGCGGCGTTCGCGCTGCTGCGCACTACGCTAACTTTGGCTCAACTCTCCCGCGCTCATACCACTTACACGGCAGTCGAATGCGGCCGTGCACTCGGTATCGCGGCGGCAACGATCATCGTGGCGGTGATGCACCCGCATTCGTTTCTGCCGACGTCGATCGCCTTGTCGCTGGTGACCAGCGGCAGCGCGGCGCTCGGGCTGTTGTCGGTGGCCCGTCAGCTGACGCGGCCGGTCTTCCCGCGCGGCGGCTACGCCTTGGCGCTCGCCTTCGGCGTGCCGCTCGTACTCTCAAGCGTGCTGTCCTACACGGTCGGCTGGTTCGACCGGTTCAGTCTCAATTATTTCCTCGGTCCGGCGACGGTGGGCGTCTACGTCGCCGCCTATTCGCTTGCCCGTCAACCGGTCGAACTCTTCTTCGGTGCGCTCAACAACTTTACCTTCCCCCTGTTGGTAAGCGCCTACGCGAATGGCGGAGCACGGCAAGCCGGGCCGGTCCAGAGCGGCTTAATGACGACGATGACGGTTCTTGGGATAGGCATCGTGGCCGGCTTGTCGCTGCTTGCGGATCCGCTCGCAACGCTGCTGTTCCCGCCGAGTTATCGTGCCGAGATCGCCATCCTGATCCCGTGGGTCGCGACCGCGACCTTCATGCTTTCGCTCAAGCAGTTCATATTCGACAACGCGCTGCACGCGACGCAGCAGAATTGGCCGCATTTCATCATAATGATCCCCTCAGCCGCGGTGAGCGTCGGGTTGGGAATTCTGCTGGTCCGCAGTTGCGGGCTGTTCGGTGCCGCCATCAATTGCGTGGCGGTAACGCTCGTGGCGCTGGTCAGCGCCGCCGTCGTCTCGTCGCGAACGTTCGCATTCGCGATTCCTTGGCGCGATCTCAGCAAGGCGACGGCTGCGGCGCTCTGCGCGAGTGCGGCGACTTGGAGCCTCATCCATCACTCTGCCTGGGGCGTAGGCGCGCTTGTGATCGTCGCGGCGGCAGCGTTCTGCGCCGTCTACGGCACGCTGCTGACCGTCTTGGGATTTTCTCTGTGGCGACTGATCGAGACGCCGTGGGCGCCTTTAAGCGCCGACGTTCAGCCGGACAGAATGTCCTCGAACAGCGCCAAGTAACGCGCGCCAATCTCTGGCGCCGCGAATTCCCGCGCGCGTGCGATGCGCGGTGCAGGATCGCCGGGCCGGTCCAGGGCCTGGGCAATGGCGGCGCTCAGCGCCGCGGCGTCGCCGATTGGGACCAGGGTGCCGAACCGACCTCGGTCGAGGATTTCCGTCGGACCACCGCATTCGGTCGACACCACCGGCAGCCCTGACGCCAGCGCCTCCACGACGACGTTACCGAAGCTTTCGTGGCGGGAGGACAGCACGAAGCAGCGCGCTCGGGCGTAGGCGTCCCACGGATCAACGACATAGCCTTGCCAATCGATGCGCTCCGCCAAGCCGAGGCGCGCAGCGAGATTCTTCAGTGCCTGCTGGTCGGGGCCGTCGCCGTAGATCGCAAGGCGTGCATCTGGGCGGGCAAGCAGCGCCATGGCCCTGATGAGAGTGGCATAGTCCTTTTGCATGCATAGTCTGCCAACAGCGATGACCGTCGGCGACCGCGCAACAAGAGCCGCCGCGTCGGCCGCCGGCTTGGTCCGATCGATCGCTATCGGATTATAGATACGAGTGATTCGTCGGCGCGCGACGCGCCAGCCTTTCACCAAATGCCGGCCCAACTCTTCGGACACGCAAACCGTGCGCGCCGCGTAGCCCGTGAGCAGCGGCGCCAGCGGGTAGGCCGCCCATCCAAGCCAGCCGCTGCCAAACGTCGATGGTCCGTGGTAAGAGAGCACGATCCGCGTCGGCATGCGGCACGTTAAGCGGGCGAACAGATGCGCCAAGACAAGCTTGATGTTGCTCGCCGCGCCGATGGCCAGCGCAATGTCGGGTTGCGCCTTTTTCAGAAAATCCGCCAAGAGCAGGATATCGCGGCCATGAGCGCCGGCGAGCGTTATGCGCTCGACGCTCGCGTCGACGAAGTTGTTGTTATGCGGTGCCTCGAAATCGACAACGAGGGTTACGCGATGCCCGTTTGCGCGCAGAGCTGAGGCGAGCAGGGCAGCGACCCGCTCGGCTCCGCCGCCGATGAGGGCGGGGACATAGACCGCGATGTGGCGGGGAGGAAATGCGTGTGCTGCCGCCGAAACCGGCGCGGCGTCTTGAAGTCGCTTGGCGGTCGCGAGCATTCCTGTTCTCGTGCGCGATCCGGAACTGCAGCGGTGCAATTCGCGGCATCCACTTTGGCGCGAAAATCGCGTGCCGGCGGGAAAGTGGGCAATCCGCTTACCGCGGACTCGATGCGAATGACACCGGGTAACGATGATTAACGCTAACGAGCGCGCGTATCGACCGGTGTTGCATTTCACCGGCGCAGGATTGCGTAGCTGACATGGCGTCGCGCTCGCCCGTTAAGGCTAAGTGCCGATTGATGGCAGAGGCGGCGATAGCCGTGGCATTGATCTTGTCGGCCGCCTGGCGGTCGAGAGGCTTTTGCGATACCAAAGACATGCGGATCGCCCTCATCCTTCCACGACGCCGGCTTGGCGCTTGGCATGAGCGGTTGACGGAGAGTCTATCCAAGACGCACGCTGTCACCGTGTTCATCGACGATCGCGCGCCGGCATACCCGTTGGCGCTACGCGCCTGGTTGAAGGTCGAGCGTCTTTTCTACCGAGAGCGGCCAGCGACTTCAGCGGATTTCAAAATGGAACGCTTTCCGCGTTCCCACGCGCTCGATGAGAACGAGTTCGACGTTGTCGTCGACCTCGCCGAAAGTACGCAATTGCGCCCCAAGTCGATTTCGATCCGTTACAACGGTTCGCCGGACAGCATGGCGCTTGTCGCTCGGCTGCTTGGCCGGCAGACCCCGCATCTGTCGGTGTGCCAACAGGGCGGCCGTGACGCGCTTGCGGAATCCATGCCCGCCATCGACGACAAGTGGCGGTTGACACGGGGACTACAATTGTCGTTCGCGCGTTGCATTGCGATCGTCGAGAGGGCGTTGCACTTGAGCGGCGGCAATCGAACCACCGCTGTCTTCACCTTCGATCCGACAGCGTCGCGCAGCTTGCCCGCCTTTGTCGGAGAGTTCATTGCCACGAAGGCGTTAAATCTTGTGCTCGACAAGTTCTCGCCGGCGGATCAATGGTCCGTCGCTGTTCGCAATCGACCCGGTCCCTTTGTCCCGCTCGCCGACGACGGGCAGCGCTATTACGCGGATCCATTCCTCTACGCCTGGAGCGAACGGACATTCATATTCGTCGAGGAATATCGCCGGGAAACGAAGAAAGGCGTGATTTCAGCCGCGGAAGTCGTTGGCGGCCGGCTCGCGAGCGCGCCGATTACGGTATTGGAACGACCTTATCACCTGTCGTACCCCTTCGTCTTCGCCGACGGTGGAGCGGTCTACATGCTTCCCGAGACGGTGAACAGCAACGCCGTCGAACTCTATCGTGCCGTCGAATTTCCGTGGCGCTGGGAACTCGCGAGCGTGCTGATCGAAGGCGCGGCGCTCGCTGATGCAACACCGATATTCCATGATGCTCGCTGGTGGCTGTTTGCGGCGATGGCGGAGCACGGAACTACCGATCACGACGAGCTTTTCATTTTTTACAGCGACAGGCTTACCGGACCCTGGCGACCGCATTCTGGCAACCCGGTGAAATCTGATTGCCGCTCGGCGCGTCCCGCCGGTCGTGTTGTACGCAGCGGCGGCCGGCTGTTTCGCCCGGCACAGGATTGCGAGAATGCTTACGGTTCGGGCATCGTGTGGCATGAGATCGTCGAGCTTTCGCCGTCGCATTTCCGCGAGGTGGAAGTCGCGCGTCTCGATGCGCCGCGCGGCCTGGGCATCGCGGGTCTGCACAATTTCGATCAGATCGGGCAGCTTCAGGTCGTCGACATCAGGCGGGCCCGCGCTATTGGCGCGCGCCGCCCAGTGACGGGCGCGGCGATGAGGCGATTGGGCGAAGAATGTAATTGTGCACTGCGGGCAGTGATGACCGATGCGACTATGGTGACTTCGCAGCCGGCCCGCCTCGGCGGGTAGATGAGCGGTGGCGAGTTGAATCCGCTCTCGAGGATGCTCATGCCGATCCTGTGTGCGGTTTAGTCAGATCGAATGAGCTTTCACACGCTCGCGTCGCTTCCTGGTCGTGGGCCACCCCGCGCCACAAATTCGCCAGCCGTTTTGCATAGCCGCGAATGTCATAGGCTCGCGCGTGGTCTTCTCGCGCTGCCCGGCCGAGACGCTGGCGTAGGTCCGGATCGTCGATCAGCCGCCGGACGGCGTCCGTCAGCGCGCCGACATCGCCGACGGGAACGAGCAATCCGTTGCGCCCATGCTCAACCACCTCGGTGATGGCGGCGACCGGAGTTGTGATCACCGGGATGCCGCAGGCAAAGGCCTCGAGAATGATCATCGGAAGATTCTCGATGAACGTCGGCAGCACGACGATGTCGCTTTGACGCAGAACCCGCGCGGTCGCCTCGGCATCGAGCCATCCCGGTATTTCGACCCTCTCGGCTATACCTAATCTGCGCGCGCCAGCACGCGTCTCATCGACATCACCATTTCCGGCAATTGTCGCGGTCCAGTCCTGGCGACCGGCCAAGCGCCCGAGCGCAGCGATCAGCTGCGGGGTTCCTTTTCTTCGACCCAATTCCCCGAGAAATGTCAGGTGCACGCGGCCGTCGCTGGATGGCTGCTTGTCGATTGTTTGGCGGGGGGTAGCATTGGGAAGGACGATCAGTTTGCCATGCGTCTCCGGCAGCCAACCGGTGAAAATGTCCACCCAGTAGCGGCCAAGCACGACGATCTTGTCGCTTTCGATGAACATGCGATCCATCGCCCGGCGGAATCGGGCCCCGATGGTCAGCCAAAAATACTCGAAACCTCCGCCGTGAAGGTGGATCACGTAGGGCACGCCGCAAAGTTTCGCGACCTTGGCAAGGATGACCTTGCGATACGCGCTGCCCTTGAGCGAGAGACAGATGTGCAAAACATCAACCTCTCGCCGCCGCGCCGCGAGCCAGAGCCGCATCAGTGCCAATGTCAGGACTATCGGCGCAAGGATGATGCTGCCGCGTCCGCGGGTGACCAGACGCTCGACAGTGACGTTGACGTCGGGAGCGGTTGATATCACCTCGATTACCATGTCGTTCATGCGGTCAATGCCGCCACGACCGCCCAGCCCATGCGGCGTCGCGATCAGTACTCGCAGCAGTTTGTGAGGCTCCGGCATGGGCTTCTCTTCCAGCAATTTAACGTCGTTCGTTCACATTTTCCCCGGCCAAGAGACACAATCGACACTAGCGGGCGGCAGGCGACGCCGAGCTCAATGGTCGCTTTCCGTCCAATCAAAAAACAAAAGGCACAAATCTCTTGGTGCGCTGCATATACTCGCCATAAGCGGCACTGTGCACCTTAAGAAGGGCTTTTTCTTCGACGTGCACCCGATAGACATACATGACGATCATGCCGAGGATGATGACAACGGCGCTTCTCCAGTTTGTCAGTGTGAGCCCGATGCCGAGATTGAACAGCATCCCGCCGGTGTAGGACGGGTGGCGGACCCATCGGTAGATGCCGCTTTTGACGATTGTGTTTTTCTCGGAGACGCTGACCCGGTAGGTGAAATAATCGCCGAGCATTCGCAAACAGTGTTGCCGTAACAAGGCGCCCGATATCATCATCAGCAGGCCGGCGCCGTACAGGGCGATTCGAAGGGCTCCGTCGAGCCACGGTGGCGTCAAGAACGCGAGCGACAGGGCGGAAAGCCGGACCACTCGCCAACCGTAGTTGATGAGCGGCCAAGATCCGCTGTCGAAATCAATGGCCGCATCTTCGCGAGGGCGTCGACGCGAAAGAATCCTTTGTTCGGTGCCGCGTGCCCAAAGAAAAACAAGCCAAAACGGCATCGCTAGCGGGATCGGCCAAAGAACAAAGGGCGGCGGCCAATAGATCGCGGCGTTGAGATATGCAGACATCGGCGAATTCATCGGATTCGGTAGGGCTGATCGCCAAGCAAGGGCCTAGCATGGACTTGCACGGCATACAATTTTTGCGGGCTCTGTTGGCAAGCGTTAACCGTCAACTGCCCTTTTAACGTTAAACGGCAACGGAAGAGGGTTAAGCAAAGATTTATCGCCATATGAAAAGCTGATTGCGGCTTCGCGGCAAGCGAAGCATGACCGTGGCGAGCGGGTCCTTCAGAATGCGACTGGCAGGCGCTTATCCCTCGATCGAAAATGCATGGGACGCCCGTCTGTTCCTGCGCTACTTGTTTGCACTGTTCTGGGCGTTCGTCCTCGTGCGCCTGATTGTTAACGCTCACATTCTCGACAAAGCGGTCAACTACTCGGGCGAGGGTGGTTCAATCGTCGAGAAGATTCATCCGAGCACGTACGGAATTGCGCTTGTCCTGATCGCGACGCTGCTGTCGACGCGCATCGAATTCGACGACTGGGGGCTGCGTGCGCTGCGCAGCCTCATGACATTTGCGCTCATCATCGGCGGGATCGCAACCTTCACGCTGCTGCTCGGACACACCGGCTCGATCGGTTATCTGGTCGACTCCTATCTTGTCGCCTGCGCCGGCGGGGCGCTGATGCTCTGTTTCCCGCCGTCGTGGCGGCAATGGCTCGGTAGGACGCTTCTTGTCTTCATAGCGGCGGGTGCGTGCGTGGCATTGGCTGAATTCGCGTTGCAGACCCGATTGCTGCCCTATCCGTTACAGGAGCTGTCGTTCCGTCCCACCGGGCTGAGCGAGCACCCTCTGGTGCTCGGCCTGTTCAATGCCGTCGGCATTAATTTCGTCGCGGCGACGCGGTGGAAAGCCGCGGCCAAGGCGGGCGTCATCGTCGTCATGCTGCTGGGCACGGTTGCGGCCGGCGCACGAATCGCCACGCTGGTCGCCGGCTTGAGCACGCTTTCCGTCATCGCCCTGCAGCAATGGCCGTCGATGCCGCCGGAAACACGATTCCGGATGAAGGCGGCTCTGCTCCTCGCCGTGCTGCTCGCCGTTCCGGCGGTGCTCGCGGTCTTATTCCAGCTCGGTCTGCTCGAACGCTTCCAGAATGGCCTGTTCGATGAAAGCGCCATGGCGCGGGTGAGCGTTTATGGGCTGTTCGGCCTGGCCAGCTGGAGCGACATCCTGTTCGGTGCCGACATCGGCAGAATCCGCAGCCTCGCCTCCGAGCATTTCGACCTCGATTTCATCGAAAGCTCGATCGTCATGTTCGTGTTTCAGTTCGGGCTGATCGGCACGATCATCTTCCTCTTATTCATGGCGCGAACGTTTCTGATCCTGCTGGCCGGAGCGGGCCGTCATGTCGTGATCGGCACCTGCGCGTTTTTCATGGTCGCAAGCGCCAACAACGGGCTGTCGACGAAGACGCCGACCGTCCTGATGATCGTTCTTCTGATTGTCGCATTCCACGGCGCCAGGCCCGCGCCGGCCGTCAATAGCCGCCGTTGAGGCCGAGCGCACGCAGCGAGACCGGATCGAGCGCGTCACCGCCGTCGGTCGCCACCAGCGCCATTCCGCCATAACCGGACAGCGCCCACAGCGCCCAGCGGAAACCTCGCCGTTCCGCCTCGACGCGCACGTCCCGCATCCACGCCTCCTGCGACGCCGGATCCGAGGCGCGATACATGCCGTAGGTGCGGGTTACGCCAAACTCGCCGAGCAGGATCGAATTCGGATCGATCCGATGCTGCACAGCCCAATCCAGGACCGTGTCGAATTCCGCCGCGATTTGGCTGCGGCCGAAGCCGCTGGCGAAATAGTTGGCGAGGCGCTCGCGGGTCCGTTGCAAGGCGCGGCGCCTGTCGGCGGAATTGAGGTTGGTGTCCAGCCAGATATCTTGTTCGATGCCGCGCCATACGCGATCGGGATCGCCGCCGCGCGCCGGGTATGGCAGGCCGGAAATGAACCGCCAGTCCCACGCGCTCGGCAATGTCGATTTTACGCCCTGATGCGTGAAGTCGTACGGTTTGTAATAGTGGAAGCTGTAGAGCACGCGGCTGCCGGCGAACGGCCGCGGGTTTAAGGCGATGAGGCCGGTCGCGTCGCCACCGCGCGCGCCGGTGAGGACGAGGAGCAGGTCCGGCGCCTCGGTCCGCGCTTCGCGGTGCAACTGTTCGAGCATGCGTTGCCAGCGCTCGGCCGTCGCTGCGTCCCAGCCATATTGCGGCTCGTTCATCAGTTCGAGGGCGACGCGATTCGTCCGCAGCGCCGCCAGCAGGCGGGCGGTCCGCTTCACCGCGCCGACGTAGGCGAGGAACAATGGATCGTCCGTCGCCTGAACGAGCTTTTCCGGCGCATAATCCGCAACCTGATTGTTGGGATGAAAATCGACGATGACGCGGAAACCATGCGCGAGCAGCCGATCGACCACGGCGGTAAGGTGGCGGTCGAGGGCGTCGCGGGCGGCGCCGGTGAATTGCAGGAAGGGACCCGGATCGAGCGTCAGCCGGATGAAATCGAAGCCGGCATCGGCGACGTTTCGCAACAGCGCATCGGACGTTTGATAGCTCGGCCCGCGGAAAGCCGGCGAGATATAGCGTGTCGGGTCCGATTTCTCAGTTTCGGCCCAGTTCATCATCGTGTGAATCGCTACGCCGCGGTCGAAGCCGGCGATTTTTCCGGTCTGTGCCACGGACGGCGCCGTCGCCAGCAACGCGGCAAGCAGCGTGGCGGTGCATTGCGCGCCGCGCCGGAGCAGCAATGCTTCGAAGCGCTCTGATCGGTGCGCGGACGCGAACAACGAACTCTCCTCGATGATCGCGATACTACGCGACGACGGCGGCGGCACCAGCGTCAAGCGCCGGCTTGGTGGAGAGCCGCGCGTTAACGTTACGCCGCGGGCGCGTGTCGGCCCGCCGTGATCTTACGCGCTGCGGCCTGCGGCTCACGAGCGATCTTAAGCTTAACTTTCGTTTCCCGGACCGCAGCCGCGTTTTTGTGAGAGCACCTTCCCGGCGTTTTTTCGGCGGTGCGAGGGCAGGCAACGGCGATGAAGCATTTTCTCGATGTCGCTCGCGGTTCCTATTCGCATCTTCCGGCGCGGACGCGTTTCACGCTGGCGCGGTTTCTGCGGTTCGTTCCGGAAAACCTAAAATGGGGCCCGAGCTATCGCCGCTGGCGCGAGCTGATCGCCGCTGCGCGCAGCGACCCGGCTCTGGTGCGAAAGCATCAAGATCGCGCTCGCCTGGCGATGGTAACGGCGGCCGAGGAGCGCAGTCGCTATTATCGGGCGTCGCTCAGGGACGTGTTCGGCGCCGGCTTGAGCCCCGAGCAACTCCTCGACCATGCGAATTGGACTCGCATCCCGATCCTGGCCCCTGCGACGATCCTTGAACATGTGCGGGAGATGTGCACCCGCCCGGTCGAAGAACTCGATGTCGCCTCGACGGGCGGCACCTCCGGCAAGCCCGTGAAGTTCTACCTCGACCGCCATCGCAGCCCGATCGAATACGCATTCGTGCATGAGGCTTGGTCGCATGCCGGCTTTCGCCCCGGCGATCCGCGTTGCGTGTTCCGAAGCGTCGCGTTGGATGACGCCGATGCAACGCACATGCAATACGACCCGGCGCTTGCCGAGTTGCGTTGTTCGGTGTTTCACCTCACCGACGCGACCATGCGCGGCTACCACGATGAGATCATCGCCCGCGGCATCCGTTTCATTCATGGCTATCCGTCGGCGATCGCGATCTTCGCCTCGTTCCTGGCCCGGAGCGGTTTGATGCCGTTGTCGCAGATCGACGGCGTCTTTCCCACGTCCGAGCGCTTCGACGCCAGCCAGTGCGAGATCGTCCGGCAGGTCTTCGACCGCGCGCGGCTCGTGCCGTTTTACGGCCTCAGCGAGAAAGTGGCGTTCGCCTGGGCCCGGGACGAGGATCCCGACCTGTTCGCGTTCGACCCGCTCTACGGCTACACCGAGCTGGTGGATGCGAACGGCGCGGCGGTTGCGACCCCCGGCGCTTGCGGTCGAATCGTCTCGACCGGCCTGTTGTTTCCGGGCATGCCGCTCATCCGCTACGAGACCGGAGACAAAGCGCAGCTTGTGGCGTTGCCGGACGCGACGAACGGCTATCGTCTGACGGTGCGCGGCATCGCTCCCAAACACGATACCCTTTATCTGCTCGGCCGATCCGGCGTTCTGATCGCCGTCAAGGGCATCATCTCCAATCTGCAGGGAACGGCTCACGGCATTCGGGAATATCAGTTCTATCAGGACACGCCCGGCGAGGCGACGGTCCGCATCGTGTCGGCGGCGGGCGCTGCCGCCGACTTCTCGAACTACCGGGATCTTCTCAATTGCAAAATGGCGGGTGAGCTGAGAATGGCCGTCGAGCTGGTCGATCGCATTCCGCTGTCGCCGCGCGGCAAGCGCAAGCTCGTCGAACAGCGTCTCGATCTGGCCGGCGCCCTCGGCAAAATTCAAGTCCGCCCGATTAAGGTAAATGCGGAAGCTTGATTGTGAAGGCGTCGCCCGAAAAGGTAGACCCTTCGCAATGATTGCCGCGTTTGTTTGAAAAATCCGTATGGCCGCGAGCTGCCCCGCAGTGGTTGTTGGCGCCGACGCTAACGGTCTCGGCGTCGTCCGCAGTCTGGCCAAGCAGCGCATAACCACGATAGTGGTCGATACCTCCGCTCCTCATGCGGCAATGTGGTCGCGCTGGGCGCGTCCTTTCACCGTGAGCCGGCTCTACGGCAGGCCGCTGATCGACGGTTTGCTGAAGCTGCAAAGCCTGATCGGCGCTCGAGCGGTACTCATTCTGACCGACGAGAAGGCGGTCAACACCGTTTCGCAGTACCGCAGGGAACTCGAGCAGCGCTACCGATTCCATCTGCCTCCTGCCGAAATGGTGACGACGCTTGCGAGCAAGGCGCGCTTTCACGAGTTCGCCGTGCGGCACGAATTGCCCGTTCCGCGCACCATCACTCTCGGTCGGGATAGCGAAATTACGCACCTTGCGGAGCTTCAATTTCCGGTCGTTGTGAAACCCGTCGATAAGGGAGCGGTCCACCTCGCTCAGGCGGAACGCGCGAGCCGGGTCGGAACGATGGAGGAGGCCGAAGTCGTCTGCCGCCGGATGCTGGCCGCAGCCGGACAACTCGTCGCTCAGGACTGGGTCGAGGGGGCCGACAGCGATATCTATTTTGCGCTTTTTCATTGCGAGCGGGACGCCTCGCCGAGCGTCTTCTTTGGGCGCAAGATCGCCTGCCATCCGCCGCGGGTCGGCTCCACGGCTGTTTGCGTCGCTGCCCCGGAGGCGGCGGAGCCGTTGGGTCCTCTGGTTGCCGACTTTGTTGCCGCCTCGGCATATGAGGGGTTGGGCAGCCTGGAGTTCAAACGAGATTCGCGTGATGAGCGATTTATGATAATCGAACCCACGGTGGGTCGAACGGACTGGCAGGAAGAGATTGCCACCTTGAACGGCGTCAATCTTCCTCTGATTGCCTACTGCCGCGAACTCGGCTTGCCGCCACCGCCACATCTGTCGGCGGGAAGGGCCGCGGCGTGGTGCGAATCCCTTCGCCATCGGAAATTCTGTTCGCGGCTCGATAGGAGTGTGCGCGTCCACGATGGGTACTGGCGCATCGACGATCCTGTGCCGGCATTTGCTTTTTATGCGGGCAGCGCCTTGCGGGCCGCCCGCCGGCTAGTCACTAGGCTCGCCCGGCTGGTCTGCGGCGCAACGGCGTCCGGTGCCGTCTCGGCGTCACATATCAGCGCCGGTGCACAGAGGCGCCGCACCGGTGACTGGATGAGTCACATTCATTCGATCCGCGTGAGTGCCGCGGCGATCTGGTCCTTCAGCTCGAGGCGCCCCTTCTTGAGCCGCTCGAGAAACTCATCCGTCGTCGGCTCCTCTTCCGAATCGATGCGATAACCTCGTGCGCGCAACGCGTGGAAGCGCGTCGCCGGCAGACTTCCCTGTCATCTAGACCGCTTGGGAATGCCAAACGCGTGTTCCCGAATCCGCCAAGCCCTCGCTATGACATTGACATGGATCATGGCGCGCCGCGGCGGAAGGGCCGAAGCATGCGGTGGCTGGGCCACTCCGCGGCATCGGGATTAACGCCATGACCGCTACGCAACCGCAGCGAAGAGCCATCGCGGCTTTGTCGGACGAATCGTCGGCCGACCCGAGCGCCGGAAAAAGGCCGCCGCCGGCCCTGGCGAGGAGCGCTGCCGCGGCAGCCGCGGTCGGCGCCCCCGCCAGATCGGCCGAGGATCGCGATTCCTACAGCGTGACGGCGTTTGCCGATGTCACCGACCGCTCGCTGCACGCGGCCATGGCTCGCTTCACCGGCGGGCTTTCGCCGGCGGCGATCACCGCCGCCTATCTCGACTGGGCCGCGCATCTTGCCAACGCACCGGGTAAGTGTCTGCAGCTTACCTACAAGGCGATGCGCAAGGCGGTGCGGTTCGCAAATTACGCCTCTCGCTGCGCGATCGAGGGCAGTGAGGCAGAACGTTGCATCGAACCGCTGCCGCAGGACCATCGCTTCGCCGGCGCGGAATGGCAGAAATGGCCCTACAATCTCGTCTATCAGGCTTTCCTGCTGCAGCAGCAATGGTGGCACAACGCGACTACCGGCATCCGCGGCGTCTCCAAGCGCCACGAGGAGATGGTCGCATTTGCCGCCCGCCAGGCGCTCGACATGGGCGCGCCATCGAACTTCCCGCTGACAAATCCGGAAATTCTCTGGCTCACGGTGAGCACCGGCGGCCACAACCTCGCGTCAGGCCTGCGAAATCTCGTCGCCGATTGGGAGCGCTTCGTCGGCGGCAAGAAGCCTTTCGGCGCCGAGAATTTCGTCGTCGGTCGCGATGTCGCGAAGACGCCCGGCAAGGTCGTCTACCGCAACCGGCTGATCGAGCTGATCCAATATGCGCCGGCGACCAACGAGGCCCGGCCGGAACCGATCCTGATCATTCCCGCCTGGATCATGAAATATTACATCCTCGATCTGTCACCGCAGAATTCGCTCGTAAAGTACCTCACCGAACAGGGCTTTACCGTGTTCATGATTTCTTGGCGCAATCCCGGACCGCAGGATCGGGATCTAGACATGGAGGACTATCGAACGCTCGGCGTGATGAGCGCGCTCGATGCCGTCGGCGCCATCGTGCCGGATCGCAAGGTGCACGCGGTCGGCTATTGCCTCGGCGGAACGCTCTTGTCGATCGCGGCGGCCGCCATGGCCCGCGCTGGCGACGATCGGATGGCAACGCTGTCGCTGTTCGCCGCCCAGACCGACTTCACCGAGGCCGGCGAGCTGATGCTGTTCATCGATGAGAGCCAGATCGCCTTCCTCGAAGACCTGATGTGGGAACAGGGATTTCTCGACAGCCGGCAGATGGCCGGCGCGTTCCAGATGCTGCGGTCGACCGATCTGATCTGGTCGCGCGTCGTCCACGATTACATGCTCGGGGAACGCGAGCCGATGACCGACCTGATGGCGTGGAACGCCGACGCGACGCGCTTGCCCTATCGCATGCATGCGCAATATCTGCGCCAGCTCTTCCTCGACAACGATCTCGCCGAGGGCCGCTTCGTCGCCGCCGGCGAGCCGGTGGCGCTCACCGATATTCGCGCGCCGATTTTCGCCGTGGGTACGGAACGCGACCATGTCGCGCCGTGGCGCTCGACCTACAAGATCAACTTGCAGACGGATGCCGAGGTCACCTATTTGCTCGCCAGCGGCGGCCACAATGTTGGTATCGTGTCGGAGCCGGGCCACGCCGGGCACGACTTCCGGATCAGCACCAAGCGAGCCGGCGATCATTACCTTGATCCGGAGCGCTTCCTCGTGGAAACCGCGCGTCAGGACGGGTCTTGGTGGCCGCAATGGGTCGCTTGGCTTAAGGAGCGCTCCGGCGCACCGACGACGTTGCCGCCCATCGGCGCGCCGCGCGCCGGCTATCCGGTGCTCGGCGACGCGCCGGGAAGCTACGTGTTCGAGGAGTGAGGCCGGGGCCTAGCGCGGTGCGCCGGCGATGGGCGCTCGCCAGCGAGGAAGCGGATGCCGTTCAGGAATCGCGCGGAAGCGGGCCGGAAACTCGCCGTCGCGCTTGCCGAATATAAGGATCAGGCGCCGGTCGTTCTCGCGCTGCCGCGCGGCGGCGTTCCGGTGGCGGCCGAGGTCGCCGCTGCGTTTGCGGCGCCGCTCGATCTGATTCTCGTTCGCAAGATCGGCGTGCCGTTCCAGCCGGAACTGGCGATGGGTGCGATCGTCGATGGCCGCACCCCGATCATCGTGCGCAACGAGGACGTGATCCGTCATGCCGGCATTGACGAAGCCGAATTCAGCGCGGTTTGCGACGCCGAATTCGCCGAGATCGAGCGGCGCCGGCAGCGCTATCTCGGCGGTCGCGAACGTGCCGTGATCGCCGGGCACACCGCCATCGTCATCGACGACGGCATTGCCACCGGAGCAACCACCCGCGCGGCATTGCGCGCCACCCGCGCGCGCGATCCGAAGCGCCTCGTGCTCGCGGTTCCCGTTGCGCCGACCGACAGCCTTGCTGAATTGCGCGTGGAGGCCGACGACATCGTCTGCCTCGAAGCGCACGAGATGTTCGGAGCGCTCGGCTTCTATTACCACGACTTCCGTCAGATCTCGGATGAGGAAGTGATCGAGCTCCTGCAGCGCTTCCCGCCGCAAAAACCGCGCGAAACCGCGGCGTGATCAATGATCGATACTTTGATCCAGAAGCGCACGGCGAGGTGGCGCAAGCTGCTTCTTCACGCCCTCGCATCTGAGGCCGAAAATGCGCGGCTTGCGGCGAACTTTAGATTCACTGACTAGCGCTGTTCTGCGGCAAACCGCCCAACAAAGGTTCGATCGGTTGCATTGGCGATAGGCCAAGCCGATCCATCAATGCCTGATCGCGACCGCGCTCGGGATTCGGCGTGGTCAGAAGCTTCGGCCCATAGAAAATCGAGTTGGCGCCGGCAAGGAAACAGAGCGCCTGCGTCTCCTCGCTCATCTCCTCGCGGCCAGCCGACAGCCGCACCACCGAGCGCGGCATGGCGATGCGGGCGACGGCGATGGTGCGCACGAACTCGATCGGATCGAGGCTTGGCTCACTGGCAAGCGGCGTGCCGGCAACGCGTACCAGCATGTTGATTGGCACCGATTCCGGATGCGCCGGCAGGCTTGCCAAGGTCGCGATCATGCCGACGCGGTCCTCGCGTGCCTCGCCCATGCCGACGATGCCGCCGCAGCAGACGTGAATACCGGCCTCCCGCACATAGCCGAGCGTTTCCAGCCGATCCTGGTAGGTCCGCGTGGTGATGATCTGGCCATAGAACTCCGGCGAGGTATCGAGGTTGTGATTGTAGTAGTCGAGGCCCGATTGCTTGAGCCGCCGCGCCTGTTCCGCGGTGAGCATGCCGAGCGTCGCGCAAGTCTCGAGTTCGAGCGCCTTGACGCTCTCGACCATAGCGCAGACCGAATCGAGGTCGCGATCCTTGGGCGAGCGCCAGGCCGCGCCCATGCAGAAGCGGCTTGCGCCCGCAGCCTTCGCCGCACGCGCCTCGGCGACCACCGCATCGAGCGCCATCAGCTTTTCCGCGTGCAGCCCAGTCTCGTAAGCGGCGCTTTGCGGACAATAGGCGCAGTCCTCCGGGCAGCCGCCGGTCTTGATCGACAAAAGCGTCGAAATCTGCACTTCGGCCGGATTGAAATTCTCGCGGTGAACGCTCTGCGCCCGGAATATCAACTCCGGGAACGGCAGCTCGAACAGCGCGCGGACCTCGGCCCGCGTCCAATCGTGGCGCACGGGCGCTCCGTTGGCGCGCATCGGCGGTCGCGATTCGGCAATGGTCATACTCACTCCTCAATCAAGTAAATTTTTCCTACCACAGAGCGCGAGCTCTGTCATTTGATCCGCATCTCGCGCCCGCTGTTCCGTCGTGCGCTGTTCGACGTCGCGCCGTTCTGGCGTGGTAAGAAGAAGAAGGAAAACGACCCGAATGAGCGCAGCCGCACTTCATCGTGTGTGATGCCGTTCGCCAATGACCATCAGCCACGCTCCCGCAGCAATCTTCGGATTACTTTTCCCGTTGTCGTCATCGGCATGTCGTCGATGAAGGCGATCTCGCGCGGATATTCGTGGGCCGACAGCCGCGTCTTGACGAAATTGCGAATCTCGTCGGCGAGCGCATCGGAGGCACTCTGTCCGGGCTTGAGCACGATGAACGCCTTGACGATCTCGGTGCGCAGGGGATCCGGCTTGCCGACCGCGGCGGCGAGCGCCACGGCGGGATGACGGATCAGGCAGTCCTCGATCTCGCCGGGACCGATGCGATAGCCCGACGAGGTGATCACGTCGTCGTTGCGGCCGATGAAATGGAAATAGCCGTCCTCGTCCATGACGCCTTGGTCGCCGGTGGTCATCCAGTCGCCGATGAACTTCTCCTGTGTCGCTCGTGCGCGCCCCCAGTATTCCACGAACATCACCGGGTCCGGCCGCGCGACGGCGATCTGGCCGAGTTCTCCGGGCGGCGCCGCCGCGCCGTCCGGGCGGATGACCGCGACGCGATGGCCTGGAACCGGCTTGCCGATCGCGCCTGGCCGCGTCACCCCGATCGACGCGCAGGAACTGAGCACGAGGTTGCACTCCGTCTGGCCGTAGAATTCGTTGATGTCGAGGCCGAAGGCGGCTCTGCCCCATTCGAGCGTTTCCGCTCCGAGCGTTTCGCCGCCCGAGCCCAGCGTCCGCAGTTGCAGCCCGTCCCGGTGCCGCGGAGTAGTCGAGCGCAGCATGCGCAGCGCGGTCGGCGCCAGGAACGCGTTGCGGACCCTCATCTGCGCCATGAGCGCAAAGGCCTCCTCCGGATCAAACTTGTCGAATCGCCGCGCCACGACCGGCACGCCGAAATAGAGGCTCGGCAGCAGCACGTCGAGCAGGCCGCCGGCCCAGGCCCAGTCCGACGGCGTCCAGAACCGGTCGCCCGGCTGCGGGAAGAAGTCGTGGGGCATTTCCACGCCCGGCAGATGCCCGAGGAGGACGCGATGGCCGTGCAGCGCCCCCTTCGGCGGGCCGGTCGTTCCCGACGTGTAGATCATCATCGCCGGATCGTCGGGAGTGGTTTCAACGGATTCGAAGGTGGAGGAGGCGCGGTCGATCAACGCGCCGAAGCCGGCCGCTCTTTCGCTCCGACCATCGGTCGAGACCACGAGCTCGACATTGACGAGTTCGTCGCGGATCGCCGCGAGTTTCGTTAGACCGTCGTCGTTCGTGATAACCGCCTTGGCGCCGGAATTTTCCAGGCGATATGACAATGCCTCGGCGCCGAATTGGGTCGCGAGCGGCAGCGCAACCGCGCCGAGCTTGTAGATCGCGACATGCGCCACCACGACTTCGGGTCTTTGCGGCAGCAGGATCGCAACGCGGTCGCCGCGAACGATGCCGTGAGCGCGAAGCGCATTGGCAAAGCGGTCCGAGGTTTCTTTCAGCCAGCCATAGCTGATTTCCTCGACCGTTCCGTCCGCCAGCACGTGCACGAGCGCAAGCCGTTGCGGATCGGTGCGCGCCCAAGAATCGCACACGGCCGGTCCGATGTTGAAGGTCGCGGGTATCTGCCAATGAAAAGCCCGATAGAGCTTGTCGTAATCGGCGATGGGCGGAAGCATGAACTTTTCCTCGCGATGTCAGCTCGGGCTCACGCCTGGCTCGCCGCTCCCGGTGACGCCGGACTCGTTTCAATGGTCACAATGCCCTCTGCCATCGCAGGGTTCTCGGCCGGCCGCGCCGCTTGGAAATCCCTATCGATTTGAAAATACGCGATTTTCGCATTCCGCGCGATCCGGTGCATCGGTCAGGCGAGTTTTCGCCCTGTAACATTGTGATTCTATTGCTTTCGGCCAAAACGGGCGGCGAGGACCGTCGTGGGGGGCAATTCCGGGCCGATCGAGCGCCGCGGCGGAAATGACGGGAAGATCATGCCGGTTTTCGAGGCTTTCTGCGATCGATTGCCGGCACCCGGCCCGGGTCATCCCATCCCGCTGCAGTTTCCCCGAGGAAATTGTGACAAAAAAGCAACTGCCGCGAAAAATCAGGACTAATGCACGAGAATCGGGCCTTGGAAGCTTTGTGAAGTCTTTGATCAAATGCTAACAGTGAATGTGACAAGGCCCGCTTTGGGCGAGTCGGGTTGGACTTTTCGGAGTGCCCGGAAGCCAGGGGACCTGGGGCCGGGCTAGAGCCAGGGGGACCCAATGTCTAAAACACGAACTTCATTCGCTCTACTTGTCGGTTGCGCGTTCGCGCTCGGGTTGGGGGGAACCGCGGCATCCGCTGCCGACATGGGCCTCCCGTCAAAGGCTCCGCCTGCCCCGGCCGCTGCTGCGCCGCCGCCAATCGACATCCACGGCTTCGTCGATGCCCAATGGGAAAACGAGCTCGTCAACCCGAACGGCATGGCGCTCTCCGGCGGCAGTGAGACGATCGCGGCCGGCCTGAACTTGACGCTCTACAAAAACAAGGCCGGCTTCATCAATTCCTGGTCGATCGGCGGCACCACGGTCGCCGACTTCACCCAGCAATTCCAGGGATACTGGACTCCTGGGATTACTCAAGTTCCAGGGTGCTGTGAGACGGCCAACATGAACGGGGATGCGTTCGATTGGGCCTGGATCGCCAACACCTCGGTGACGTTCGGCACGTACTGGTCGCTGACCGAGTCCTACATCCAAGCCTATTCCCTGGACGTAGGCCCGACGCCCGCCCTGTCAGGGTTTAACGCTTTCGCATTCTCAACGGGCTTCCCCACCCTCAGGATCAACGAACTGAAGCTTGGCTTGAACGACTCCTTCACCGGGTGGTGGATCACCTTCAACCCCTACGTGACCTGGGCCTACTATCTCACGAGTTTGGGATCAGGTGCAGCCTGTCCGCCGGGGGCCCATGCTTGCAACGCAGCCGGGTTCGCTCCGGGAGCAGTGTCGGGTATCGGGTTTGAGGGCGAGACCAACGCCTCCAACTTCTTCGTCGGCATCACCCCGACCACGAGCCTGATGAAGTGGGGCTGGAATATTCCGGTGACCTTGAAGGCGCCGACCTACGTGACCGTCGGCCCGTCCAGTTCCTGGAACGCCCTGTGCGGCAATACTGCTGCGGTGGCTGTTCTTGGTATAACCGGGAACGGATCCTTGGCATGCAGTTCCGGCGACGTCGGCATCTTCACCACCGGCCTGACCGCGATCTGGGATCTCACTTGGCTGCCGCCGCAGTGGGGCCACTGGTACGTCAAGGGCGGCTTCCAGTGGTACGACCTGGTCAACAACGCCGTACGGGCAGCCAATACTCTCAGCGTTGGTCCGAATGTGTGCACCGCCCTCGGCCACACCAGCGCATGCTCGACCGCGTTTGGCAGCGCTCCGTCTGACATCGTGGTCGGCTTCGTCGGCCTCGGCGTGGGCTTCTGATCGGCTGATCGACTTAAGTTAAGAGAACGGCAAGAGCGCGGGTCCTTTGGGCCCGCGCTATTGCTTTGCGGCGGATGATTTCATACCGTCCGCTCGCGGCCGGCAGTGGCGATCAGCTTGAGAGAGGATCCGATGAGAATCGTCGTGATGGCCGTCGCGGCAATCGCATTGCTGACGATCCCGGCTCAGGCCCAGCGCGCACCGCCTTACCAGAACCTGCCGACGAAAGATGATCCTTCGGACCATGCCTCGCGGGACGAGAAACCGGCTGTGAAGGCCGACGAGAAGGCCTATCAATCAGCCTTGCAGAAGATACCCCAGGCTAAAAACTCCGATCCGTGGGCCTCTGTGCGTCAAGCGCCGCAGGCCAAATAGCACCCCTCGTGTTTCATCCTCCCCGACGAAGTGGGGGAGGGGCATAGGCGGCCTCCGGCCGCCGTACTTACGTCAAGAACGCCGACGCCAAGCGTCGGCCATGGCGCCGCGCGGTGGAGGGGGCGGATAAAATAACCTATAGAGCCTCCCGATGGATTTCAGCCTGAGCGAGGAACAGCGAGGCCTCGTCGCCGCCGTCGCCGCCATATGCGGCCGTTTCGGCGACGAATACTGGCTGCAGAGAGACCGGGACGGCGAGTTTCCTTTAGAGTTCGTCGCCGCCCTGGCGAAGAACGGCTGGCTCGGCATCTGCATTCCCGAAGCCTATGGCGGCTCGGGCCTCGGCGTCCTCGAGGCGGCGCTGATGATGCGTACCATCGCCGAGTCGGGCGCCGGCATGAGCGGGGCATCCTCGATCCACATGAACATCTTCGGGCTCAATCCGGTCGTGGTGTTCGGCACCGAGGAGCAGAAGGCACGCATGCTGCCGCCGCTCGTGCGCGGCGAGGAAAGATGCTGCTTCGCCGTCACCGAGCCCAATACCGGGCTCGACACCACGCGCTTGAAGACACGGGCGCGGCGCGAGGGCGACAGCTACGTCGTCGACGGGCAGAAGGTGTGGATTTCGTCGGTGCAATCGGCCGACAAGATGCTGCTGCTCGCGCGCACCACGCCGCTGGAAGAGCGGCGCAAGCCGGCCGAGGGTCTGAGCCTCTTCTATACGAACATCGATCGCGATCGCGTCGAGATTCGCGAGATCGCCAAGATGGGGCGCAAGGCCGTGGATTCCAATCAGGTGTTCTTCGACGCATTTCGCATCCCGGTGGCGGATCGCATCGGCGAAGAGGGCAGGGGCTTCGAATACATTCTGCACGGCATGAATCCGGAGCGGATTCTCATCGCCGCCGAGGCGGTGGGCCTGGGGCGCGCGGCGCTGCGCAAGGCCGTGGACTACGCCAAGAAGCGCGAAGTCTTCGGCCGGCCGATCGGCAAGAATCAGGCGATCCAGCATCCACTGGCGGAATGCTGGATGAATCTCGAAGCCGCCGACATGATGACGCTCTCGGCCGCGTGGCAGTACGATCACAAGCTGCCTTGCGGCGCCGCCGCCAATGCGGCGAAGTATCTGGCGGCCGAAGCCGGCTTCAAGGCCTGCGAGACCGCGGTCATGACCCATGGCGGCTTCGGCTACGCCAAGGAGTATCACGTCGAGCGCTACCTGCGCGAAATTCTCATTCCGCGCATCGCCCCGATCAGCCCGCAGCTCATCCTCTGCTACATCGCGGAGCGCGTGCTCGGCCTGCCCAAATCCTATTGATTGTTTGCTGGTGCCGCGTGTTTCCCTCCCCCATGCTGGTGCCACACGCGCAAGACCAACCTTGTGGGAGCAAGGAGACACACTACCGTTGCGGTGGATTGAGCGCTTTACGGACGGCTTCTGGATCACGGGCGATCACTGTCAGGTAAGCCCGAGCAGCCTGATCGGGCACGACGCGGCCCTGCTCCCAATCGCGCAAGGTGCCGATCGGAATGTGATAGCGCGCCGCAAAATCTTCCTGGCTGATGCCAAGCGCGCGCCGGATGATCTTAACCTGCGGCGTGCGCTTCATACGCTCAAGATCAGCACCAGAAAGCGGGCGATTGTCGCGATCGCTGTTAGCTGCGGCCTCAATCTGTTTCTGCGTCATCCGACGCAAAGTGCGCTTAACTGTTTTTGGTGAAGTAGTCATCTTGCTCGCGGTTGGTTGCCTGACGTGCCGAGATGAGCCGGACGCGGCTGTTCCTCTCCGTATAGACCACCGTCAGCACCGTGCCTTCGGCAGTGCCGATCAGAATGAAGCGATCCTCCTCGTAATCCTCGCGGTCATCCAGCCGTTCGATCGCAAATGGGTCTTTGAAAACCTTGGTCGCCAGTTCAAAACTCAGGCCGTTAGTTCTCGGCAGCCTTCGCTTCGTCCCATTCAAAGTCGTCGCTCGTCATAGATACGGATTACCCGTACAAAGTCAAGAAGTCCCGGCCGTCGCGGATGCCCTCATGAGGTCAGTGGGGGATTAAAGTTCGAGATCCCATGAGAGCCTAGTGCGGGAACGTCGGTCATATCGCGTCCGGCTCTCCAGCTTAGTCAATCTGCAGCAATACAGCGAGGCACTCGCGGACTTCATCGACCAGCTTAGCCGAAGCTACGCCAGCCATTTTGATGTATCGTTTTTCCCAGGACACACTGCGCACCTGATCCGCCAGGACGACGCCAGAGATGGCGCGGCCGGCTGGAATGGCGATCTCAAACGGGTAACCCCGCGCCCGGCTTGTAATTGGGCACACGATGCAAAGGCCCGACGGCCCATTGTAATGCCGCGGTGTCAGTACGATAGCCGGGCGATGACCACTCTGCTCGTGGCCAAGCGTGGGATCGAGATCGATCCAGACGAGGTCGCCGGCATCGGGGCAGTAGTCACCAGACTTCGTTGCCAACAGGCGGTCCCCACTCGAGCTCGGAATGGCGATTTTCTGGCCTGATGCCGGCGACGAGCTGTTCCAACCTGTAACGCCGTTTACGCCGCCTTGGCTTGGCAACCTCTACAATGAGCTTGCCATCGTGCACTTCCATGTTGGCGGCCTTGCCGACGCTGGCCCCGATCTCTTGCGCAAATGGCTTGGGCACACGCAGCGCCAGGCTGTTGCCCCACTTTAAAAATTCGACCTTCATCTCCGGTCGCTCCTGCCGTATCTACAATGTAGACATGACCATGCTTCGCGTCAACGCCCGAACGAGTTTCAGATACCAAACTGAAACTAGACCAGCCGGCAGCAACCTACCGCCCGTCGGGCGTGCGCACGCCGAACCAGGCGTCGCGGATTTGGTGATAGTGCACGGTCGGATCGTAGATCGGGACCGGCAGCCGCAGGTCCTTGGCCGACAGCCGGCCGACCGCCGATAATAGGCTGTAGGAGGCGACGATGCGGTCGTGCTGCGCGGTAATGAGCGCGACGCGGGCGTTGACCAGCGCCTGTTCGGCGTTGAGCACGTCGAGCGTGGTGCGTTGGCCGGCCATGGCCTCGTTGCGCACGCCGGTCAGCGCCCGTTCGGCAGCGGCGTTCTGGCGTATCGCCGCCTCGATCTGCGCCTTCGCCGCCTGTAGCTGGCCCCAGGCTTGCACCACATTCGCCCGGGTCTGGTCGCGCACCTGGTCGACATTCAGCCGTTGCTGGCCGGCGACTTCCTTGTCGAGACGGATGGCGGAATATTCGGCGCCGCCCTGATAGAGCGGAACGGTCAGGTTCAACAGCGCCGTTGCCGTCAGCAGATTGGGCGTCAAGACGTTGGAAAAATATTGCTGCTGGATGTTGCCTTGCAGCGCGAGCGTCGGCCACAACGCGCCTTCCGCGATCTTCACTTGCAATTGCGCGACGTCGACGCCGTAGAGCGCCGCCGTCACCGACGGGTTCTCGGCGATGCTGGTCGCGATCGCGGCGTTGAGCGTCGACGGCGAAAGCCGGTCGACGGGCGCGGCCGGCGCGAGATTCGCCGGCTCGACGCCGATGATGCGCCGATAATTGGCCCGCGTCGTCATCAGCGTCGACTCTGCCGCGTGCAGGGCGGCTTCGCCCGCGGCCAATTGCGCCTCCGACTGGGCGACGTCGGTGTCCGTCACCTGGCCGGCTTCGAAACGATTGCGCGTGTCCTTGAGCGTGCGCTGCAGAACGCGAACGTTGTTCTGCTGGACCTCGAGATTGGCGGTGTCGCGCGACATGTCCATATAGGCCGTCGCCGCCGCCAACAGCACCGATTCCTCCATGACGCGCAGCGTCTCGCGCGCCGCGGAAACCTGGCTCTCGGCGGCCCGCACCTTGTTGGCGGTCTGTTGGCCGTTGAACAGTGTCTGCGAGCCGGTGACCCCGAGCGCGCCCGGCGTGGTCGTGCCTGTGACCGAAACCTCTATGCTCTTCGACAAAGGCGTGCCCGGGATCGGAGGAAAGGTTTCGGTTATGCTTGTATATTGCCTGCCGACATTGGCGCTCGCGGAAACGTTCGGCCGATAACCGGAGAGCGCCTGCGCCACGCTCTCGTCGGTCTGGCGGACGATCGCACGCTGCGCGTTGAGTTGCGGATTGCCCTGATAGGCGCGTGCCAGCGCCGACTCGATCGTTTCCGCGGCGACCTCGCGCGGCGCCATCGCCGCGGTGAACGTTATTGCCACGAGCATCGCCGCTGCCATCGCCTGCAACCTGCGTCCGCCGCCGGCCGCAATCGGTGCGGTCGCGGCCAGCCGCACCCCTCCGGCGTCGGGACGATCGCATGCGGATTGTGCGTAAGCCGGCGGAAATTGCCGGTGTTTTCGAGCCCCCGCAACGACAAAACCGCGCGCCACAACCCATCCCACCCTACGCCAGCAAACTTAACGTGCGCGCATCCGCCTTACAAGCTTGCGGCCGTCGGCAAGGGCGCGGCCAAGCCGCGACTTCTGCGCTCGCGCCCGATCAGGCCCGACCGCAGCGCGTTCGGGGCAGGGCTTGCAGTCAGCGCTCGTGATCGCGCGGATCGCCGTATTCACCCGTTTCGTGCGCGAGCAGGCGCAATTCCCTCAGACCCAGCGAGAAGGCGGCGAGAAGGAGGGGAAGCACGAAATAGAGGACGCGGAAGGTCAACAGCGCCGCCAAAAACTCTTCCTTCTGAAATTGCGGAAGACCGATGAGCATCGTCGCCTCGATGACGCCGAGGCCTCCGGGCGCGTGGCTGATGGTTCCCAGGAGCGCCGCAATCAGGAAGGTGACGAGCACGTTGAGAAAGCCGGCGCCGGGGCTCGGCGGCAGCAGCGCGTACATCGCCAGCGTCACCAGGGTGAGGTCCATCGCCCCGATGGCGATCTGCACGAGCGTGAAACGCAGGCTAGGCAGCACCAGACGCCAGCCGGAGCGGCCGATGGCGCGCCGCCGCGGCGCGAGCCAGCTCAAATAGCCGGCAATGGCGAACAATGCCGCGAGCCCGATCGCCCGGTTGATCGACGGCGGCATGTGATCGATGGCGCTGGCGGCCTCCGGCGCGTACGCCAGGGCGCCGCCGAGCAGAAACGCATTGCCCAGCCAGAAGGTCATGCCGGTGATGAATGCGATCTTGGCGACATCGACGACGGTCAAGCCCCAGGCGGCGTAGATACGCAGCCGCACCAGGCCGCCGGTCAAGACGGCGGCGCCCAGACTGTGGCCGATGGTGGAGCTGGTGAAGCTCGCCAGCGCCGCCACCGAATAGGGCACCGCGTGTCGGCCGATCGTGCGCAGCGCGAACACATCGTAGAAGGTCAAGGTGACGTAGCCGGCGACGACGAACGCGCCGGCGATCGCGATTCTCTCGATCGATTGCGCGCGCAACGCGGCAACCACCTTGCCGAGATCGATGTCGCGCAACAACAAGTAAAGCGTGAACAGAGCGGCGGCGAGGACCAACAGGCTGATCGCGGCGCTGATTTTGGTCCGGGCGTGGCTGGGAATGATCGCCGGCGCGAAATTGCTCGTCACGTCTGATTTCAGCGTGGGACGATGAACTCCCGGAAGCCGTCGTGCGATTCGCGGCGCACGCTCTCATTCGTTTGTAACAGGAGTGTAACGAACTGATGGCGGTTGCAATGCGTCCGTGCAAACTACGGCGCATTGAAGCGCCCGAGCCGCGACCGTCACATGATTGAGATATGAAATAGCAATTGTTGTCGCATGCGATTCGCAAAATACGTCGCCGGGCGATCTCGGCCGCAGGGAGCCCGATGAAAGTCCTGGTGGCGACCGACGCATGGCATCCGCAGGTCAACGGCGTCGTGCGCACACTGGGCTCGCTCGAGCGCGCCGCGGGCAAGCTCGGCGCGGCGATCGATTTCCTCTCGCCGGAAGGCTTCCCCTCGTTTCAGCTGCCGACCTATCCCGGCTTGCGGCTCGCCGTGCCGAGCCGGCGTCGGATCGCCGCGCGCATCGAACAGGCGCGGCCGGACGCCATCCACATCGCCACCGAAGGACCGATCGGCTTTGCCGCGCGCGCCTATTGCCGCCGCCGCGGCCGGCCGTTCACGACGAGCTACACCACGCGGTTTCCCGAATATATTTCGGTGCGCTCGCCGATCCCGCAAGCTTGGATCTACGCGGTGCTGCGACGGTTCCACGCCGCGGCGACGGTGACCATGGTGTCCACGCCCTCGCTCATGAGCGAGCTGAAAGAGCGCGGCTTCAACAATCTCGGCATGTGGACGCGCGGGGTGGACATCGACCTGTTCCGACCAGGCCGCGCCGTCGAGCTCGGCTTTCCGCGGCCGATCTTCATGAGCGTCGGGCGCGTCGCGGTCGAAAAAAACCTTGAGGCGTTCCTCTCGCTCGATCTTCCCGGCACCAAGGTCGTCATCGGCGGCGGGCCGCACGAGGCGATCCTCAAGCGCCGCTTTCCCGACGCGAAATTCCTCGGTCCTTTGGAAAACGGCATTCTCGCCGCGCATCTGGCGGCGGCAGATGTGTTCGTGTTTCCGAGCCGCACCGACACTTTCGGCATCGTGCAGCTCGAGGCGCTGGCGAGCGGCGTGCCCATTGCCGCCTTTCCGGTTACCGGTCCGAAAGACGTCGTCGGCAACAATCCGATCGGGGTTTTGCACGAGGACCTCGGCCGCGCCTGCATGGAGGCGCTCAAGATCTCCCGCCACGCCTGCCGCAAATTCGCGCTCGACTGCTCATGGGAAAACAGCGCGCGCCAGTTTCTCGGCCACGTCCGCAAGGTGACCGCGGGCCATGGCAGCGAAGCGGAACTGGCGATGACGATCACGGAAACCGCGCCCGGCTAAAGCGGGCGCGGCGAATGGGTTCAATTGTTCAATGCAAGGATCACGCATGACCGTCCGCTCGCCCATGGAGCTCGACAGGCAGACGATCACCAAGGCCTATGCCCGGTGGGCGCCGGTCTATGATCTGGTTTTCGGGGCGGTTTTCGAGCGCGGCCGCCACGCCGCCATCGCCGCCGCCGAACGCATCGGCGGACGCATTCTCGAGGTCGGCGTGGGAACCGGTATATCGCTGCCCTATTACTCGCAGGACTGTCGCCTTTGCGGCGTCGACCTCTCGGAGCCGATGCTGCGCAAGGCGCAGGATCGCGTGGCCGAGCTCGGACTCAAGAACGTCGAAGGGCTCTGGGTGATGGATGCCGAGCATCTGTCGTTTCCCGACGACTCCTTCGACGTGGTCGTCGCGCAATATGTGATCACCACGGTGCCGAATCCGGAAGCGACGCTCGACGAGTTCGCCCGCGTGCTCAAGCCCGGCGGCGAGATCGTGCTGGTGAGCCGTGTCGGCGCCGAGGCGGGATTGCGGCGGGCGCTGGAGCACTGGTTTGCGCCGGCGGCGCGCAAGCTCGGCTGGCGAACCGAATTCTCCTTCGCGCGCTATGCGCAGTGGGCCAAGCGGGCCGCCGGCATGCGCCTCATCGAGCGCCGCGCCATGCCTCCGTTCGGACATTTCTGCCTCATTCGTTTCGCCAAGGACGCGGGAGCGAGCGTGACGTGCGAGAATGTCTCGCAACAGAGGCGTCCGCCCGCGCAGGCCGCGCGCTGATCGCTTCATCGGGGGCGCTGCGCGACCAGGCGTCGCCCACGCATTCTCCTGCCTGTCACAAGGGATTCATCGAATCGCCATACCCAGGCCTGATAACTTAACCACGGGGGGAGCAGATGGACGGTTTTCGCGAAGCCTTGCGAATCCAGCGCTGGGACGATCACCGCTATTATCATCACAGCCGGATCAACCAGTCGCTGCATTTCGTCAGCGCCATCGGCTTTCTCTTTTCCTATGTGATGATCTTCAAGGACCCGGCCGTCTCGGCGCTGGCCGGGTGGCTGGTGTCGATGACCACGCGGCAGGCCGGCCACTTTTTCTTCGAGCCGAAGGATTATGACGAGATCAACCAGGCCAGTCACGAATACAAGGAAAAGATCAAGGTCGGCTACAATCTGCGCCGCAAAGTCGTGCTGCTGTCGATCTGGGCGCTGTCGCCGCTGCCTCTCTGCTTCGATCCGACTTATTTCGGCATCTTCGCCCGGCATGCGGACAAGGCGCAGTTCGTCCGTCATGTCGCGATAGTCTGGCTCGCGGTCGGCATCGGCGGCGTTGTGTTCCGCACCGTCCAGTTGTTCTTCCTCAAGGACGTGCAGACTGGCCTAGTGTGGGCGGCGAAAATTCTCACCGACCCGTTCCACGACATCAAGCTTTATCACAAGGCGCCGTTCGCGCTGCTGCGCGGCGAACTGATCGATCCCGGCATTCGCGCCACGTGGGACGAGGAGGAAAGCGAAGAGGCGCCGCGGCTGACCTGAGCGCGCCTTCTCGGATCAATGCTTCGTCGGAGCGCGCGGAGGAAACAGGCGGCGGGCGATCATCTCCTTGACGATCGCCCGCTTGATCGATGCGTTGGTCGGCGGCGGACTGCTCCACCAGCCGTCCCGTTGCATGGTTCTGGCCGCGGTGACGAAACGGTCGGCGGCCGCGTCGAAGTCGGCATCGGAGTAATCGAGGCTGAAGATGAGACGGCCGGTTCCGACCCAGCTCAGGGCCAGCCCCTCGGCGCGCAGATAGTATTGCAGCATCCAATTGTAGCGGCACGGCTGGCTGTAGCAGACCGTCCAGATCGAGGACATGGCGGCGACCGCAACCGGCAACGATTCCCGGCGCAGGCGCTCGTTGAGCCGCCGCGCTCGCTCGTTCCAGACCCGGTCGAGGTCGCGGTAGAGCGCCTCACTCTGCGGCGTCCGCAGCCGGCGCAGGAACTCGTTCATCGCCGCCATCACATAAGGGTGCGAATTGAACGTGCCGCGGGCAAAGCAGATGTCGGCCGGCCGATCGTCGCGGAAGCGCCGCATGAGATTGCGGCGCCCGCAGAGGACGCCGATCGGCAGCCCGCCGCCCAGCGTCTTGCCGTAGGTGACGAGGTCGGCGCGCACGCCGAAGTATTCCTGCGCGCCGCCGGCGGCGAGGCGGAAGCCGACGAAGACTTCGTCGAAGATGAGGACGATATTCTGCGCGCTGCAAGCCGCGTGCAGGCGTTTGAGCCAGCCGGCATAGGCGTCCTTGTCGAAATGCGCGCGGCGGGAGCTGTCGAGGAGGGCGGAATCGGTCGGCGCCGGAGCGTTCGGATGCAGCGCCTGCAGCGGGTTGACGAGTACGCAGGCGATGTCGCGCCGCGAGCGGATGACGCGCAGCGATTCTTCGGACATGTCCTTGAGCGTGTAGGTCTCATGCGCCGGCGACGGATTGCCGATGCCCGGCTGCACATCGCCCCACCAGCCGTGATAGGCGCCGCAGAAGCGCACCAGATGCGAACGCCGGGTGTGGTAGCGCGCGAGTCGCACCGCCTGCATCACCGCCTCGGTGCCCGACATGTGGAAGGAGACCTCGTCCAGCCCGGAAATCTCCTTCAGCATCGCCACGTTCTCGACGATCAAGGGATGATAGGGGCCGAGCACCGGTCCGAGCTCGCGCACCCGGGCGGCGCCGCGCTCGATCGCTTCCTTGTAGAAATCGTAGCCGAAGACGTTCACGCCGTAGGAGCCGCTGAGGTCGTAGAATCGATTGCCGTCGAGATCGGTGACGGTCACGCCCGCGCTCGATTGCACGAAGGCGGCGGCGGGCAGATGGGTCCGCACATAACGGCTGTATTGGAACGGGACCCGATAGGCGCCGGTGAATTGCAGATCGGAAATGCCACTTGCGGCCTCGGCGGTGCGCCGGATCGTCTCGGCAAAGCGCGCCTTGTAGAGTGCCGACAGCCGCGCGAAACCGGCGCGCCGCCGCGCCACAATGTCCTCCGGCGCGTTGTCGGAACTGAAGAAACGCGCCTCGTCATATTCGTAGAACGGCACCAGCGCGGCCAGCCGCCGCGCGATCCGCGCATGGCCGGCCAGCGAGGCGTGCTTAGCCTGCGACAGCTCGAAACGCCGGCGCAACGGCCGCAGCGGGGTCGCCAGCGCCGCACCGCCCATCGCCAGAAGCGCCAGTGTCATCGTCGCCAAGCGCATCGAATCGCGGTGTAGCGGGCGGAGTTGACAGCGCCATGACGGTCCGCTCCCAGCTCATGCGCATGCTCGAACAGGAGGACGTCAATTTCCTCCTTACCAACCGCATCCCGCGCCGGCTGCTGACGCGGTTGATCGGCTGGTTCAGCCGCATCGAGCAGCCGCTGGTGCGCGACCTGTCGATCGGCGCCTGGCGGCTCTTTTCCGATCTCGACCTGAGCGAGGCGAGGACAACGCGCTTCCGCAGCATGCACGATTGCTTCATCCGCGAACTCAAGGACGGCGCGCGCCCGATCGACGGCAGGGCCGACATCCTGGTCAGCCCGTGCGACGCGATCGTCGGCGCCTGCGGGACGATCGAGGGCACCGATCTCTATCAGGCCAAGGGATTTCCCTATGCGCTCGAAGACCTGCTCTGCGATGCCGATGTCGTCGCGGCGCACCGCAACGGCTGCTACGCGACGCTGCGGCTCACCGCGAGCATGTATCACCGCTTCCATGCGCCGCACGATTGTCGCATCGACCGGGTCGTCTATGTCTCCGGCGATACCTGGAACGTCAATCCGATCGCGCTCAGACGGATCGAGCGGCTGTTTTGCAAGAATGAACGCGCCGTCGTGCCAACGACACTCGCAGCGGGCGGCCATCCTGTGACCTTGGTCGCGGTCGCCGCCATTCTGGTCGCAAGCATCCGCCTGCATTGCCTCGATGTCCCGTTGAACCTCCACCATCGCGGTCGCAACGTCATCGCCTGCGACGCGCAATTGCGCAGAGGCGAGGAGCTGGGCTGGTTCGAGCACGGATCGACGATCATCGTCTTCGCGCCCGAAGGGTTCGCCCTGTGCGACAACATCCGTGACGGCGTCACCATACGCGTCGGCGAACCGCTGATGCGGCTGCCATGAGGACAGTGCCGCGTGCGTAGCGCCGTTTACTTCCCTTGATGCGGAAGTAGCTCAGCTTGCCGGCTGCTGCTGCTGAATCAGCGCCTCGTCGAGCGCGCGCGCACGGGCGTAGGCTGGACGGGCGGTGAGGCGCTGCAAGTATTGCTGGAAGGCCGGGCGCTTTTCGATCGTGCCGAACATCAAACCGATTCCGATCTGCGAGCCGACATAGACATCGGCGGCGGTGAACCTGTCGCCGACCAGATACTCGGCGCGCGATACCGCCCCTTCGAGCGTGCGCATGACCCGCTCGAAGCTGCCATAGCCCATCATCCCCTCGCGTTCCGGCGGCACCGCGAAGCCGAGGGCCTTGTTGCTGACCGCGGCCTCGATCGGCCCGGCGCCGAAGAACAGCCATCGGTAATAGGGAGCACGCAGCCGATCGCCCGGCGGCGGCGCCAAGCCAGCTTCGGGAAATGCGTCGGCGAGATAGGCGCAGATTGCGGCCGCCTCGGTGACCACGGCGTCGCCATGGCGCAGCGCCGGCACCTTGCCCATTGGGTTGATAGCGAGATAGGCGGGCGCCTTCATGGCGGTGCCGAAGTCGAGGATTTCCGTGCGATAGGGATGGCCGACTTCTTCGAGCATCCAGCGCACGAGGCGGCCGCGCGAGCGCGGATTGGTATAGAAGACGAGTTCGTCGGCCATGGACTGTTCTTCCTCCCGCGGGATGATCGGCAGTCACTTGCGCGCAGTCGTTTCGAATGGAAAGTCCGTGATGCTTTAGCACGGTCGCGGAGTCATCGGCAATGCGACCGCGTCTGAGCGGGCTCCGCCGGTCAACCGGCAATCAAGGTGCGATAGATGTCCGTGCTGGCGCGTGCGGAGCGCAACGCGTCGGTGATCTCGGGATCCCTGAGCTTGCGCGCGATGCAGGCCAGAGCGCCGAGCCGCTCGCCGTCGGGCGCCTCCGGCAGCAGCAGCAGGAACACGATATCGACCGGTTTTCCATCGACGGCGTCGAAATCGATGGGCTTCCTGAGACAGGCCAGCATGCCGAACGGCCCGGCGACCTGGTGAAATCGTGCGTGCGGTATCGCCACGCCGCCGCCCATTCCCGTCGATCCGAGCTCCTCGCGCTTGATGAGTTCGGAGAGGATGCGGTCGGGCAGCACGTCGACAATCGCTCCGGCTCGGCGCGCCATCTGCTGCAACAGCTGTTGCTTGTCGGCGGCGCTAACGTCAACCATCACGTTTGATGAGGAAAGGAAATCGGATATTTTCATAGCGTTGTTCGGCGCCACGATGTCGAGGCTGTCAAGAGGAGAATTGAAGCCGCCATGCCAGGCAGTTTAATCGGGGGCGCGCAGCCGATAGCCGATTCCCGTTTCGGTGAGGATATACTGCGGCTGCTCGGGATCGGCTTCGATCTTTTGCCGGAGCTGGCGCACATACACCCGAAGATATTGGGCGTCGGTCAAATCGTCCCATAGCTCGCCGAGCAGATATTTATGGGTGAGCACCTTGCCCGCGTGCTGAACCAGCACGCGCAGGAGATCATATTCCTTGGGCGAAAGCTTGATCTCCCGGTCGCCGACCTTGACCACGCGGCGGACGAGGTCGACGGAGAGATCGCCGACGCGAAAGACCGGTCGCTCGCCATGGGTCTGCAGCTGATGGCGCAGCGCCGCCCGCATCCTGGCCAGCAGCTCGTCCATGCCGAACGGCTTGGTGACGTAGTCGTCAGCGCCGAGGTCGAGCGCCTGCACTTTGCCGGCCTCGTCGCCGCGGCTCGACAGCACGACGATGGGAACGCTCTCGTTGCGCGTGCGGATCGTCCTCAGGAGATCGTGTCCCTGAGCATCGGGCAGGCCGAGGTCGAGAATGATCAGGTCCGGAGCCTGGCCCAAGAGGTCGAGCGCGGCCTTGCCGTTCGGCGCCTCGAGAATCTGATAACCTTGGGCGGTCAGGCCCATGCGCAGCAGCTTGCGAATCGGCGGCTCGTCATCGACCACCAGCACACGGAGCGGAGCTGCACTCATGCGGCGGCGTCCAGGCGTTGCCGTTCGCGCGGGATCGGCAGGCTGATGGTGAAAGCGGCGCCGCTGCGGTCGGTGCGGTTTGCCGCGACGATGGTGCCGTGCATGGCCTCCACGAAGCCGCGCGAGATCGCGAGCCCGAGCCCGGTGCCGGCGCGAACTTGGTCGGTTTTCTGCGCCCGGTAGAACTTGTCGAATATGTGCTCTAGGTCGCTGGCCGGAATGCCATTGCCTTCATCGAGGACGCGCAGGCACACGGAGTCACCGCTGCGCCAGTCCTGGACGCGGATCGTGGTCTCGGGGGGGGCGTATTTCGCCGCGTTGTCGAGGAGGTTGAACAGCACTTGCTCGAACAGCACGGCATCGAGCTCGAGCATCGGCAAATCCGACGCCAGCTCCAGCTCGACGTGGTGGCGCGACAGGATGCGGCTCGCGCGGCGGAGCGCGCTGCCGACGATCTCGCCCAGATCATGCAGCGCGACGTTCGGCGCGATCGCGCCGGATTCGAGCTTGGTCATGTCGAGCAGATTGGCGATGAACCGGTTGAGCCGCTCGGACTCGTCGATGATCGTGGCGAGAAGATCGACCTTCTCCGCGTCGCTGAGCTTTTGCCCGAGCTCACGCAGCGTTCCCGCCGCTCCCAGCACCGCGGCGAGCGGCGTCTTCAGGTCGTGGGAGATGGAGGTTAGCAGCGCCGAGCGCAGCCGCTCGGTTTCCGCCGCCCGCTCGACGCGATCCATCTCCTCGACCAGACGCACGCGCTCGATCGCCAGCGCTCCCTGATCGCGCAGCGCATCGAGCAACCGGCGCTGGTCCGGCGTGAGCAGCGGGCCGGGCTTGTCGTTGTCGACGCCCATTACGCCGATGGCGCCGCGCCCGGTGCGCATTGGTAGGAACAGGCGCTTGGCGCCGGGAAGCGTGTCGGAGCCGCGACCGGCGGCGCGGTCGTTTTCCCAGGCCCACTTCGCCGCGGCAAGGTCGGCCTCGTCGAGGGTGTCCTCCGGCGGGTAGCCCGCCTTCACCGCGATCGAGCCGCCCTCGGGCAACAGGAGCATGACCCGCACCTTCAACATCAACGCGGTCTGATAGGCGGTCGCCCACAGCACGTCGTCGAGCGTTCCGGCGCCGGCAAGCTTGCGGCTGAAGGAGTAAAGCGACTCGGTGGTGCGCGCGCGTTCCATCGCCGCCATGGCCAGCGTGCGGCCGCGCGCGGCGACGTTGGAGACGACCAGCGCCACCGCGGTAAAGAACGCGAAGGCGGTCAGATTGGTCGGCTCGGCCAGCGTGAACGTGTAACGCGGCTCCATGAAGAAGAAATTGTAGCAGAGCGAAGATGCAATGCTGGCGAACAGCGAAGGCCACAAGCCGAAACGGACCGCGACGGCGACGATGGCGGTGAGAAAGACGAGATCGATGTTGCTGCGACCGACCCAGACCGCGATCAATTGGCCGAAAGCGAGTGCCGCGGCGACCGCAACGAGCGCGGCGAGATAAGGCCACGGATTAAATGTCTCGTCGCGCTCGGCGGCGCGGACCGACTTCTTCGGAATCGGCTCACCGGCGATCGCATCGCCGGCGATGACGTGGACGCTGATGTTGCCGGAACGGCGAACGAGATCGTGCACCACGGAGCCGTGCAGGATCTCGAACCAGCGGGTGCGCGCCGATTTGCCGATCACGATCTGCGTCACATTGTTTGCTTGCGCGTAGCCGATCACATCGTCGGCGATGTGCCGGTCGCCGGCCGGAAGCGTAACGGTCTCCGCGCCCAGGGTCTCGGCGAGCCGCAGCGTGTCGGCGATGCGGTCGCGCTCCTCTTCGGAAAGCTGCAGGCTGCGCCGCGATTCGACGTAAAGCGCCACCCACGGCCCATGCAGGCGGTCGGCGAGCCGCTTGGCATAGCGTACCAGGCCGGCGCAGCGCGGATCCTCGCTGATGCACACCAGGATGCGTTCGCCGGCTGCCCAGGGACCTTGGATCGCGCGCGCCTGCATTTCCGTGAGCAACTGCTCGTCGACCCGCTCGGCCGTGCGCCGCAGCGCGAGCTCACGCAGCGCGGTTAGGTTGGCCGGAGAGAAGAAATGTTCGAGCGCGCGCTCGGCCTGCCTGGGGACGTAGACCTTTCCTTCCTTAAGCCGCTGGATCAGATCGTCGGGGGTGAGGTCGACCAGCTCGACGGCGTCGGCGCGGTCGAACACCGCGTCCGGCACGGTCTCGCGCACGCGCACATGCGTGATCTGCGCGACCACGTCATTGAGGCTTTCAATGTGCTGGATATTGACCGTCGTGTACACGTCGATGCCGCGGCTCATCAGCTCTTCGACGTCGAGATAGCGCTTGGGATGGCGGCAGCCCTCGATGTTGGTATGAGCGAGTTCGTCGACCAGAACGATCTGCGGGCGGCGGGCAATGATGGCATCGAGGTCCATCTCCTCGAACCACTGTCCCTTGTATTCGACGCGCCGGCGCGGAATGACCTCCAGGCCCTCCAGCAGCGCTTCGGTTTCCTTGCGGCCGTGCGTCTCCACGATGCCGACGACGATGTCGTAGCCGTCCTTCTTGCGGGCATGGGCCTGAAGCAACATCTCGTAGGTCTTGCCCACGCCGGGCGCGGCGCCGACGAAGATCCTGAGCTTGCCGACGCGTCCGTCTTCGCGGCGCGCTGCTTCGAGCAGCGCTTCCGGAGAAGGCCGATGTTCGTAATCGCGCCGCTGGTCCGCCATCGCAGCTAGGATGTCCCGCCGTTGCCGGGGTCTCCGCCGCCCTATCCGGCCGACAAGCGGTCGAGCGCGAGATTGAGCAGCAGGACATTCACGCGCGGCTCGCCCAAAATGCCGAGAAAGCGACCGTCGATATGATCGCTGACGAGCGCACGCACCCGATCTTCGGCCAAGTTGCGCGCCTTGGCAACACGCGGCACCTGGAAGAAGGCGGCCTCGGGCGAGATGTCCGGATCGAGCCCGCTGCCCGATGTCGTGACCAGATCCGCTGGGACCGCGGCCGCGGGGTTCTCCTGCCTGAGCTTGTCGAGGTCGCCCTGCACGCGGTCGATCAGGGCCTTGTTGGAAGGCCCGAGATTCGATCCGCCGGAGTTTGCCGCATTATAGGGCGCGGCCACCGTCTTGCTCGGGTCGGCGGGGTCCGGAGCGGTCGTGGCCGACGGCCGGCCGTGGAAATACTTGTCGCTGGTGAAGGCCTGTCCGATCAAGGCGGAGCCGATGACCCGGCCGTCGCGCTCGATCATGCTGCCTTGCGCGCGGTGCGGGAAGATGATTTGGGCGATGCCGGTCATCGCCAGCGGGTAGATGAGCCCAGTGATCAGCGTCAGGACGACGAGGACGACGATCGCCGGACGAATTTCGCGCAACATGGCGCCTTCTCCTTTCGAGCATGATCCGGAAAAAGCCGAAGCCGGTTTTTCGTATGATCATGCTCCACGAAAAATCCCAGAGCGCCGATCGGTTCCTTTGCAGCCATTGCGCTCTAGGCTAGATGCAGGGCCGTGACCGCGAGGTCGATGGCCTTGATGGCGATGAACGGAATGATCACGCCGCCGACACCGTAGATCAGCAGATTGCGCAGCAAGAGCGGCCCGGCGCCGATCGGGCGATAGCGCACGCCCTTCAACGACAGCGGAATGAGCGCGATGATGATCAGCGCGTTGAAGATGATCGCCGAGAGGATGGCGCTCTGCGGCGTTGCCAGCGCCATGATGTTCAGTGTCTGCAGCTGCGGATAGAAGGCGACGAACATGGCCGGGATGATGGCGAAGTATTTGGCCACGTCGTTGGCGATCGAGAAAGTGGTGAGCGCCCCGCGGGTCATCAGCAGCTGCTTGCCGATCTCGACGATCTCGATGAGCTTGGTCGGATTGGAGTCGAGGTCGACCATGTTGCCGGCCTCGCGCGCGGCCTGGGTGCCGGTGTTCATGGCGACGCCGACATCGGCCTGCGCCAGCGCCGGCGCGTCGTTGGTGCCGTCGCCGCACATGGCGACGAGCTTGCCCTTGGACTGCTCGTCGCGAATGAGCCGCAGCTTGTCCTCGGGCGTTGCCTGCGCGAGGAAATCGTCGACGCCCGCCTCGGCCGCGATGGCGGCGGCGGTCATCGGATTGTCGCCGGTGATCATGACGGTGCGGATGCCCATGCGGCGCAGCTCGGCAAAGCGCTCGCGGATCCCGCCCTTGACGATGTCCTTGAGGTGGACGACGCCTAGCAGCCGGCCGTCCTTGGCGACGGCGAGCGGCGTGCCGCCCGATTTGGCGATGGTGTCGGCGATCGCCGTGACTTCGCGAACGGTCTCGGCGCCGACGTTCGGCCGCAGCGCCTGCACGGCACCGCCCGCGCCGAGGACCGAGGGCGGCGCATTGAGATAATTCAAGATCGCATCGACCGCGCCCTTGCGCACCCAGGAATCGCCCACCTCGACGCCGCTCATGCGAGTCTGGGCGCTGAACGGGATGAAGTTGGCGTGCAATTCGCCGAGTTCGCGGCCGCGGATGCCGTATTTTTCCTTGGCCAGCACGACGATCGAACGGCCTTCCGGAGTCTCGTCGGCGAGCGAAGCCAATTGCGCCGCGTCCGCCAGTTCCTGATCGGTGACCGCGCGCAGCGGCCTGAACTCGGTCGCCTGGCGATTGCCGAGCGTGATCGTGCCGGTCTTGTCGAGCAGCAATGTGTCGACGTCGCCCGCGGCCTCGACGGCGCGCCCCGACATGGCCAGCACGTTGAAGCGCACGAGGCGATCCATGCCGGCGATGCCGATCGCCGACAGCAGCGCGCCGATCGTGGTCGGAATGAGCGTCACGAACAGCGCCACCAGGATCACCACCGAGATCGCGCTGCCGGCATACGCGACGTAGCTCGGAATCGTCGCCGTCGCGAATACGAAGATGATAGTCAGACCGACGAGCAGGATGTTGAGCGCAATCTCGTTTGGCGTCTTTTGCCGCTCGGCGCCCTCCACCAGCCTGATCATGCGATCGAGGAAGGTCGAGCCGGGCGCGGCGGTGATGCGCACCCGTATCCAGTCGGACAGCACCTGGGTGCCGCCGGTAACCGCGGAGCGGTCGCCGCCCGATTCGCGGATCACCGGCGCCGACTCGCCGGTGATCGCCGCCTCGTTGACCGAGGCCATGCCCTCGATCACCTCGCCGTCCGACGGAATCATGTCGCCGGCTTCGACCAGCACGACGTTTCCGACCTTCAGCGCCGTCGAGGGCACCAGCCGGTAGTTCTGCGTATCGCCCGAGCCGGTGAGAAGTTTCGCCTGCGTCTCGGTGCGCTGCCGGCGCAACGTGTCGGCCTGAGCCTTGCCGCGTCCTTCGGCAATGGCTTCGGCGAAGTTGGCGAACAGGACGGTGAACCACAGCCAGAGGATGATCTGGAATTCGAAGCCGATGCGTTCGCCGCCGGTGAACAGGTCGCGGATCAGGATCACCGTCGTCAGCGCGGTGACGATCTCGAGCACGAACATGACCGGATTTTTGATCAGGCTGCGCGGATCGAGCTTGACGAAGGCGGAGCCGATGGCCGGAACGACGATCTTGGGATCGAGCAGCGCCGAGACCGGCATGCGCTTGCGCAGATGTGAGGTTTCCATCGCGGTTGCTCCGAGCCTATTTCCTCAGTTGGCGCATGATCTTTTGCAAAATGCCGGCGGCCACTTTTGCGCTGACGCTTTAATTCGCCGAGAACAGCGTGCCGGCGTTGATCGCGAGCTGCTCCACGATCGGGCCGAGCGCGAGCGCCGGGAAGAAGGTGAGACCGCCGATGATCACGATCACGCCGACGACCAGTCCGACGAACAAGCCGCCGGTCGTCGGGAACGTACCCGCCGACGCCGGCACCGACTTCTTGGCGGCGAGCGAGCCGGCGATCGCCATGGTCGGAATGATCATCCAGAACCGGCCGACGAACATCGCGACGGCGCCGGTGAGATTGTAGAACAAGGTGTTGGCGGAAAGCCCGGCGAAGGCGGAGCCGTTGTTGCCGTCCTGCGAGACGTAGGCGTAGAGCACTTCGGTGAAGCCGTGCGGCCCGGGATTGCCCATGGCAGCGACCGCCGACGGCACCAGCATGGCGACGGCGGTCCAGCCAAGATACATCAGCGGCAGCACCAGGATGGCGAGCATCGCCATCTTCACTTCCTTCGCCTCGATCTTCTTGCCGACATATTCCGGCGTGCGGCCGACCATCAGGCCGGCAACGAAGATCGAGATGATGATGAACAGCAGCACGCCATACATGCCGGCGCCGACGCCGCCGACGATGACTTCGCCGAGCTGAATGTTGATCAGCGGCACCATGCCGCCGAGCGCGGTAAAGGAATCGTGCATGGCGTTCACCGCGCCGCACGAGGCGGCGGTGGTGATCACGGCGAAAAGCGCCGAGCCGAGGATGCCGAAGCGGACCTCCTTGCCCTCCATATTGCCGTCGGTGAAGCCGAGCGCGTTGAGCGCGTCGTTGCCATGCGCCTCGGCCCAATAGCAAACGACGACGGCGGCGATGAACAGCACGCCCATCACGGCGAGAACCGCCCAGCCTTGCCGCTGGTTGCCGACCATGCGGCCGAAGACGTTGGTGAGCGCTGCGCCGATGGCAAAGATCGAGATCATCTGCACGTAGTTCGAGAAGGCGGTCGGGTTCTCGAACGGATGCGCGGCATTGGCGTTGAAGAAGCCGCCGCCATTGGTGCCCAGCATCTTGATCGCGATCTGCGAGGCGACCGGGCCGACCGCGATGGTCTGCTTGGCGCCTTCAAGCGTCGTCGCCTCGACATAAGCGCCAAGCGTCTGCGGCATGCCCTGCCAGATCAGGAACAGCGCATAGGGCACGCAGATCGGAATCAGGATGTAGAGCGTGCAGCGGGTGATATCGACCCAGAAATTGCCGACGGTACGGACCGTATGCCGGGCGAAGCCGCGAATCAGCGCGACCGCGAGCACGATACCGGTGGCTGCCGACAGGTAGTTCTGGTGCGTCAGCCCGAGCATCTGCGTCAGGTATGACATCGTGCTTTCGCCGCCGTAGTTCTGCCAATTGGTGTTGGTGATGAAGCTCACTGCGGTGTTGAACGAGAGATCCTCGGCGACGGCGGACTGACCGGCCGGATTGAAGGGCAGCCACGCCTGCAGACGCATCAAGGCGTAGAGAATAAGAAAACCGCCGACGTGAAACAGCAGCATGCCGATCGTATAGGTGACGGCGTGCTGCTCGTGCCGCTCGTCGACCCCGGCGGCCCGGTAGATTGCGGCCTCGACCGGCCGCAGCAGCGGCGAAAGGAAGGTGCGTTCGCCGTTGAAGACGCGGGTCATGTACGCGCCGAGGATCGGCGCAATGGCGACGATGATTGCGCAGTAAAGCAGAATCTGCACCCAGCCGGTGACGGTCATGACCGTTTATTCCTTCAGAACTGTTCGGGCTTGAGCAGGGCGTAGGTCAGATAGACGAGCAGTCCGGCAGTCACCAGGCCGGCGAGCGAATAATCGAAGATCATGGCGATTCCTCAAAGCCGGTCGCAGGCGTACACGTAGCCGATCGACAGCGCGAAAAACAAAAATCCGATGCCCAGCATGATGACGTCCATCATGGGAGTGCTCCCGAGCCGTTAGCTCATTGCCGGCGACACGAAGGGGTCCGGAGGTCGGCGCGAGGTCCGGATTGCGTCATCGCTTCGCTTTTCGCAATGCCGGTTTGCATGATTTCAGTGGATGGTCGATGGGCACGCATAGTGCCCTGTGCAGCCGCGACGCACATCAAAGCTGCACCAGATTCTCGAAAACTGCACCAGATTCTCGCCGCCCCATGCGGCTTTACCTGTCACCCATCGCATAAGAATTCGAGACGAGTGGGAGGGGCGGCATTATAGGAATCCCATAAAGATGGCCTTAGGAAAGATCATGAATGGACGCCCATAAGCCAATGATTTAAATATAGTATATGGCCTACATCGATGCCTGCCTGGTTATCAGCCGAGAGTGGCGAATTGGCGCCTTTGCGGCTCGCCAAGCAGCGCACTTTTCCACTACGGCCGGATCGAGAAAGAAACGACGCCCGGCGTGCGCAGGGGTTCCGCCAGACGCGCGAATTCGCAAAGCAGCGACCTCGTCTTGCGCGGATCGATGATCTCTTCGATCCAGAAGCGCTCGGCGGAGCGGAATGGCGAGCGCAATTTGTTCAACCGCTCTTCGATTTCCGCAAGCTTCGCCTTCGGATCGGCGGCGTCGTCGATTTCGGCGCGATAGGCCGCTTCGACGCCGCCTTCCAGCGGCAGCGATCCCCAATAGGCGGAAAGCCACGCATAGCGCAGTGCCAGGCGGCCGGCCGGCTGATGGGCGGCGCCGGCGACGCCGAAGGCGTTGCGCACGATCACCGTGCACCAGGGCGTCGTGGTCTGATAGATCGCGGCCATCGCCCGCGCGCCGTAACGGATGGTTGCCGATCGCTCGGCCTCGGCGCCAATCATGAAGCCGGGGCAGTCGCACAGATAGACCACGGGCAGATGGAATGTCTCGGCAAGATCGACGAAGCGCGTGATCTTCTGGCAGGTATCCGCCGTCCACGCCCCGCCGTAATGATACGGGTCGCTGGCGAGCAAGAGGACGGCGCGGCCTTCGAGCCGCGCCAGCCCGGCGATCATCGCGCGGCCGAACTCCTTGCCCATTTCGAAGAACGTGCCCTTATCGACGACCGCCTCGATGATCGGCCGCATTTTGTAGACCTGGCGGCGGTTGCGCGGGATCGCGTCCATCAGCATTTCGTCGGCGCGCCCGGGATCGTCATCACAAGGGAGCGTGGGCGGAAGGGCGTGAACGGACGATGGCAGATAGGAGAGGAATCGCCGGGCACAGGCAAAGGCCTCTTCCTCGGTGTCGACGGCATGATCGACCGCGCCGCTGCGCGTCTGAATCTGCCAGCCGCCCAGTTGTTGCTTCTCGAGTGCTTGCTCGACGCGCGCCACGACCGGTGGACCGGCCACGAACATCGCCGATGATGTGGTCATGATGGAGTAGTGGCTGGCGACGAGCCGCGCCGCACCAAGGCCGGCGACCGAGCCCAGCCCCAGGCTGACGACCGGCACCTGCGCCATGTTCGCGGTCATGAAATAGAAGCCGCGGACCTGACCGACGCCGCCGGGAAGATTGGCGGCGCCCTTCGTCTCGATGGTCTTGACCGAGCCGCCGCCGCCCGAGCCTTCGATGATGCGGATGATCGGCAGACGGAACGCGCCGGCCATTTCTTCCGCCATCATCGGCTTGGCCGGAATCGAGGCGTCGGCCGAGCCGCCGCGAACGGTAAAATCGTCGCCGACGACTACCACCGGCCGGCCGTCGATGAGGCCGCGGCCGAACACGCAGTTGGCCGGTGTGAGCTTGGCCAGGTCGCCGCTGGAATCATATTCCGCGCTGCCGGAAATGGTGCCGATCTCATGGAAGCTTCCCGGATCGACGATGAGCGCGATCCGCTCACGCACCGTCAGCCTGCTGCCGTCATGCTGGCGCTTGACCTTTTCCGCCCCGCCCATCTCGTGGGCGAAAGCCTCGCGGCGCGTCAGTTCGTCGAGTTCGGGCTTCCAGTTCATGCGTTTCCCCTCCGCCGCAGCACTTATATTCCGTTGCTCCGCATTCGCGCATTGGATTATCTGTTATAGCGGCTGCGGAAGCGTGCCGCACCGGCCGCGAACCCGGCCGCGAAGGCCGGCAACGTCGAGAGGACGAAGGATGCGGGAAATAAAGATAGAGGCGGAGGTGAGGGGGCGCATCCTCGCGCTGCCTCACCCTGTCGGGGCGATGGTCGAAGAAGGCGACGAAATCGCCATGGTCGAGGCCATGAAAATGGAAATTCCCGTATCCAGTCCGGCGGCCGGAAGGATCAAGGCGGTTCTGGTGTCCATCGACCAGGTGGTGGAGGAAGGGCAACCGCTGGCGATCATCGAGGTCGACGGCGCCGCATGACACTCGCGCAGAGGTGCTATGCGGGCGGCGCGAGGGTATTCGCCCCGACCCAAGGCCTCGATGCGCGGTCAATATGAGGAGAGCGCCCATGGCCGACCGCCCGTTTCGCATTGTCGAAGCGATCTATCCGGGGATGACTCAGCTCGACTTCACGGCGCCGCATACCGTGTTCAGCCGCATTCCGAAGGCGGAAACCATCGTCGCCTCCGCGCCCGGCGGACCGATCGAATCCGACGGCGGCCTTGTCTTCGCCGGCACGCGCCGTCTCGCCGAGATCGAGCATTGTGACCTGATTTTCTTCCCTGGCCGCTTGGCGGCAACGGAAGCAATCAACGACACGGCCTTCATGGCGCAGGCGGTACGGCTCGCCGCCGGAGCGCGCTACTTGACCTCGGTCTGCACCGGACCGCTCATTCTCGCCGCCGCTGGCCTGTTGAAGGGGAGGCGCGCCGCCTGCCATTGGGCCTGGCGCGACATGCTGAGCCTATTCGGTGCCATCCCGGATCCGGACCGGGTCGTACGCGACGGCAACATCATCACCGGAGGCGGGGTGACGGCCGGCATGGACTTCGCGTTGGTGGTGGCTGCCGAACTTGCCGGCGCACGCCTCGCGCAGGCGCTGCAGCTCGCGCTGGAATATGCGCCTGCGCCACCCTTTGATTCTGGCCGGCCGGAGACGGCGCCGCCGGAGGTGCTCGCCGACGTCAAGCGCCGTATGGAGGCGTTGCTGCCGAAGCGTCTCGCCGAAGCGCGGACAGCCGCGGCGCGACTTTAGCGCTCGCCGCCGGCCCATGCGGCCGTTAGGATTTGGCTTCGGCCAACGCTCCGAAGCCGACCAGGAACAATGGCAAGGCGCGCAAGCCTTATGCGGCCTCGGCTGTGCCTGTGTCGCCGGGAGCGTTCAGTCTGTAACGATATCCGTCCGGATCCTTTCCGCGGACTCGCCGCCACCACACCTGAAAAGTTGGGATATTCACGGTCACGATAAACAGCTTGCGGTAGATGTTGGGATCAGGCGAATTCAGCGGCCGCACGCCATGCCAGGAATGTTCTGTCCGTTCGAACAGCAAGCTCCCGTTCTTGCGCAAATCCAGTGAGGCGGCGACTTTCAGGTCATTGAAGCCCGGCGCCGAGTGCGCCTTGTAGCGACCCTCGTCATCCAGGATGAGAATGTCGCCTCCCCATTCGCGCGGCCAATCTTCGTCATTGGCAAAGAAGAAGATGTGCGTCGCGATCTTGCGGCGCGCGTCGCAGTGCGGTGAGACGGAGCAGCCTTGCCAGGCATAGTACCATTCCATCGTCAGGATGAACTTCTGTCGAGGCGTGAAGCCGAGCATGCGGCGAAGGAACGAGGCGTAAGCGGGTCCATTGAGCTCAGCGATGAATTCCTTCCACGGCTGCGCCACCGTCATGCCGTCGATGTAGTGAAGTATGCCGCGGTTGTGCGGCGCCTGTCCGTATGCACGCCTAACTCCGATCATGCGTCGGAATTGCGCAATGTCGGGGAGGGTTGCGCGCAGCTCATTCCACCCCTCCGGAGTCAGGGTGTCTTGCATGTGTACCCACGGGTAGGGTTTTTGCTTTTGGAAGTCTTGGCTCGAGACAGCATCAATGCACTTGAGATTGAGATACTGCATCTGGATTCCCCCCAAGGCGGACCGGAAACAAAGTGCGCATGCTTATCCGAAGCGCTATCGACGGAGACTTCCTTGATCTAAGTCAAAGGAAGGCCAACTCGCCGCTAGGGCACTGGGCCCGCATGCCAAATTCAATGACAAAATACCTATCAGCAAACTCGCTCTGATCGAGAACGACGTCTCGAGCTTCCACATCCTAGTACAGCATGCCGCGCGAAATCTGTAGGCCTTCGACGATGGGGCCGAGCGCGAGTGCCGGCAAGTAGGTGAGCGCACCGACGATGACGATGACGCCGAGGAGGAAGCAAACAAACAGCGCCCGGTCAGTGGGCAGAGTGCCGGTCGAGCGCGGGATGATCGACTGTCGGGCGAGCGAGCCGGCGACGGCGAGAACCGGAACGATGACCAGGAAGCGGCCCACGAACATGGCGAGCGCGAGCGTGAGGTTGTAGAACGGCGAACTGGTGCTCAGGCCGGCAAACGCGCTGCCATTGGTCGCGGTGGCGGATGTGTAGGCGTAGAGAATTTCCGAGTAGCCGTGCGGTCCCGCATTGCCCAAGCCCGCAAGGCCCGGCTCGACCACGCTGGCGACCGCGGTGAGGCCGAGCGTCGCCGCTGGGACGCAAATCAGGGCGAGGATCGTCATCTTGACTTCCGGCGAGCCGATCTTCTTGCCGACATATTCGGGCGTGCGGCCGACCATGAGGCCGGCAAGGAACACGGCAACGATGCAGAACAGCAGCATGCCGAAGAGGCCGGAGCCAGGCGCCCCGACAATCACCTCGTCGACCATCATATTGGCGAGAAGGATGCCTCCGCTCAGCGGCAGGAAGCTGTCATGCATGGAGTTGACCGCGCCGTCCGAGGATGCGGTCGAGGCCTCGGCGAACAGGGCCGACCCGGCGATCCCGAAGCGCACCTCCTTGCCTTCCATGTTTCCGCCCGGCCGTTGCGTGTTCGCCGGGCCGGCATTGGAGGCCGCGAGCGCCGGGTTGCCGCCGGCTTCCGATGAGTAGAGGCCGCCGACGCCGAGCCCGAACAGGATCGCCATGACGGCCAGCAGCATCCATCCTTGCCGCTCGGATCCCACCATGCGGCCAAAGCAATTGGTCAAGGCCGCGCCTACGGCAAAGATCAGCACCAGTTCCACGAGGTTGGTGAGCGGCGTCGGATTCTCGAAAGGATGCGCGGAATTGGCGTTGAAGAATCCGCCGCCATCGCCGCTCATGAGCTTGATAGCTTCCTGCGTGGCGACCGGGCCGCGGGCGATAGTCTGAAAGCCGCCGTCAAGCATCGTCACCTCGGCCGCAGGCGCCAGAGTCTGGGGCACGCCATCCGCCACCAGGAGAAAGGCGGCCGCGACGGAGAGCGGCAATAGGACGTAGAGCGTGCCGCGCGTGAGATCGACCCAGAAATTGCCGATGGTTGGCGACCGGCGTCGCGCGAAGCCGCGGATCAAGGCGATGGCGACAGCCATCCCGGAAGCGGCGGAAAGGAACGACTGGACGGTGATGCCGGCCATCTGGCTCAAATAGCTCAGCGTCGTCTCGCCGGCGTAGGACTGCCAGCTGGTGTTGGTCACGAAACTGACAGCCGTATTCAGCGCCAGATCCGGAGCGACTTCACTCTGCTCCTGAGGATTGAGCGGCAACAGGGACTGCAGCCGCAGAACCGCATAGAGCGCGATGATGCCGACGGCATGGAAGATCAGAAGCGAGAGTGCGTAGCCGTACCAGCTCTGTTCGACCTCCGGTTTGACACCGGCAAGGCGGTAGAGCGCGGCTTCGATGGGATGCAGAAGCGGTCGCAGCGGCGTGAACTCGCCGGCATAGACGCGCGCGAGATAGCCGCCGAGCGGCCGCGTGATAAGACCGACAAGGGCGGCAAAGAGGAGGATTTGCAGCCAGCCGAAGACCGTCACGGCGGAACGTCTTCGCCGGGCGCGCGTGCGAGCAGACGATCGCAGAGACCCGCATAGGCTTTCGCCAGCGCGAAGCAAATGACGACGAGCGCCAACATGGTCGCGTCAAGCATGGGCAAGAATCTCGGAGCTATTGCTTTCCTCGTTGTGCGGATAGGTCACTATTTCCTTGGCAAGTCCTTTTCCAGCGCAAGGTTTAGCTCCAAGACATTGACCCGCGGCTCGCCGAAAATCCAGAGGCTGCGTGGCGTCACGTGCTGCTCGACCAAAGCGGCAATTTGCTCGGGCGGCACGCCCCGGGCCTTGGCGACGCGCGCCACCTGGAGCAGGGCATTGGCCGGCGTGATGTCGGGGTCGAGGCCCGACGCCGAGCTTGTCAGCATGTCAGCGGGCAGGAGCCTGCCCGCGAGTTCGGGTTGAGCCTGCTCGAGCGCTTTGCGGTCGGCGGTCAAGCGGTCCGCCAATGCCTTGCTGGTGGGGCCAAGGTTCGAAGCCGTGGTGTTCGCGGCATTGTAGGGGGCATCTACCGTCTTGGCCCGGTCCTGGGGATCGGGCGCAACGGTGGCCGACGGCCGGCCGTGGAACCATTGCGCATCGGTCCATTGCTGGCCGATCAACCTTGAACCGATGATCCGGCTGTCGGCGTCCGCTTCGGTGCTGCCGTTTGCCCGATACGGCATGAGCAGCTGACCGACCGCGGTAACGGCCAAGGGATAGGCAAAGCCGCAGAGCGCAAAGGTCACCAGGGAAACCCGCACCGCGCCGCTTACATAGTCGAGCATCTCAGGCTCCTCTCAAACCAGCGGTGCGATCAAGAGATCGATCAGCTTGATGCCGATGAAGGGGGCGACCAGCCCGCCGGCGCCGTAAACCCAGAGATTGCGATGGAACAGATTTTCCGCGGTCTGCACCCGGAAGCGTACGCCGCGCAACGCCAGCGGAATGAGCAGCGGAATGATCAGAGCGTTAAAGATCAATGCCGAGAGGACCGCGCTGCGCGGCGTCGCCAGATTCATGACGTTGAGAGCAGTCAGCCCCGGCAGGGCAAGGATGAACATCGCCGGAATGATGGCGAAATATTTCGCCACGTCGTTGGCGATGGAGAACGTCGTCAGCGCGCCGCGCGTGATTAGCATTTGCCGACCGATGGCGACGAGGTCGGTGAGCTTGGTCGGATCGGAATCGAGATCGACCAGATTCGCCGCTTCCTTCGCCGCCATCGTTCCCGAATTCATGGCGAGCCCGACATCGGCCTGGGCCAATGCCGGCGCGTCATTGGTGCCGTCTCCGGTCATCGCCACCAGCCGGCCCTGGCTTTGTTCGCGGCGCACGATGCGCAACTTCTCTTCCGGAGTGACTTCGGCGGCGAAATCGTCGACGCCGGCCTCGCCGGCGATGGTGCGGGCGGTGACCGGATTGTCGCCGGTGATCATTACGGTGCGCACGGCCATCTTGCGCAGCTCCAAGATGCGCTCGCGTATGCCCGGCTTCAGCTTGTCGGCGAGCGCGACAATGCCGACGATGTCGCCGTTGACGCTGACGGCGAGCGGCGTCGCTCCCTTCCTCGAAATACTGTCGGAGATCGTCTGCAGATCGGGCGGCGGCGAAGCGCCGAACGCGTCGCCGACGTGGCAAACGACGGCGCTCACCGCGCCTTTGCGGATGATCCGGCCGTCGGGAAGGTCGGTTCCGCTCATGCGCGTATGCGCGGAGAATTCCAGGCCCTTGGCCCGGTCGAGGTCCGCGGTCGGCCGCGCACCCCGTGACGCGCTGTTGGCAACGATCGATCGACCCTCAGGCGTGGTATCGAAATGGGATGCCAGAAACGCGGCCTCAACCAGCTTGCTCAGCGCATGACCCGAGGTTGGGATGAAATCGACTGCCTCGCGGTTGCCGGTGGTAATCGTTCCGGTCTTGTCAAGCAGCAGCGTTTGCACGTCGCCGGCGGTCTCGACCGCCTTGCCCGACATCGCCAGCACGTTGAACCGCATGGTGCGGTCCATGCCGGCGATGCCGATGGCGGACAATAGCGCCGCAATCGTGGTCGGAATCAGCGCGACCAAAAGGGCAACGAGATCGGCGACGTTGATTTGCGCCTCGAGATAGGCGGCGACCGGCGCGATCGCCGCGACGACGATGACGAAGATCAGCGTCAGGATGGAGAGGAGCACGGTGAGCGCAATCTCGTTCGGCGTCTTTTGCCGCTTGGCGCCTTCGACGAGGTGGATGATGCGGTCGAGAAAGGACCCGCCCGGATCGGTGGAGACGCGAACCATCAGCCAATCGGAAATAACCGTCGTGCCGGCGGTCACCGACGAGAACATGTCGGTGCCCGGCTCCTTGAACACCGGCGCCGACTCTCCGGTGATGGCAGCTTCGTTGATATAGGCCACGCCCTCGACGACATCGCCGTCCGCCGGCACGACGTCGTTCTTCTCAACCCGAATGAGGTCGCCTTTGCGCAATTCCGCGGCCGGGACTTTCTCGGTTCGGTGGTCATCGAGCACGCGCAGGCCGACAAGATCGGCCCGGGTCTGTTTGAGCGCGGTCGCTTTCGCCTTGCCGCGGCCCTCGGCGAGGGCTTCCGCGTAATTGGCGAACCACACGGTCAGCGCGAGCACCACCGTTACGATGCCGTTATAGAGGCGTGTGGCGCTCGAGGGGCCAAACAAATCCGGCTGGATCGCCAGCGCCAGCGTCACCAGCGTGCCGACCCATACGATGAACATGACCGGATTGCGGATCTGCACGCGCGGATCGAATTTGGCGAGCGAACCGGTCAGCGCCTGCACGAGCAAGCCGACGGTGTAGCCGCCGCGCACGCGCACACCCCGGAAGGTCGCGCCGAGCGGCTCCCGCCTCGCCTCGCTTTTCGATTTCGGTACCACCGTCTTTTCCCGCATGGCGTCGGCCAATCAGAAGGTTAATCCGGCTTTCATGGCGAAGAATTCGGCGATCGGTCCCAGCACCAGGGCGGGGAAGAAGGTCAGTGCGCCGACGATCAGGATGGTGGCGAACCAGAACACGCCGAACATCACCGTGTCGGTGCGCAGCGTGCTCGTCGTCGGCATTGTCGTCGGCTTGCGCGCGACCGAGCCGGCCACCGCCATGAGGAAAATGATCGGTGGATAGCGGCCGATGAAGATGACGGCGGCGATGGCGAGGTTGAACCACGGCGTATTGGAGTTGAGGCCGGCAAACGCCGAGCCGTTATCCGCCGCTGCCGATGTGAAGGCGTAGAGGACCTCGGAGTAGCCGTGAATGCCGTTGTTGCCGAGCGAGGACAGCGCATAGGGGGCGAGCATCGACCAGCCGGTCGAGGAAAGAATGACCAGCGGATGGATCAGCAGCGCCAGCGAAACGAGAATGATCTCCTGCGTCTCGATCTTCTTGCCCAAAAACTCGGGCGTGCGGCCGACCATGAGTCCAGCCACGAAGACGGCGATCAGGCCGTAGATCAGGGCGTTCAAGAAGCCGACGCCTTTACCGCCGAACACGCATTGCAGCATCATCTGGCCCAACAGCGAAATGCCGGGAAGCGGCGTGAAGCTGTCATGGGCGGAGTTGACCGCGCCGGTGGTGAAGCCGGTGGTAACGTCGGCGAACAGGCTGCTGGCCGCGATGCCGAAGCGGACCTCCTTGCCTTCCATGTTGCCGCCGGGCTGGTCGGGGGTTGCGCCGGTCTCGATGCCGGCGCGCGTCAACGTCGGCGTGCCGCTCCGCTCGGGCATGACGCAGAGGACGAGAAACAGCACCGCCAGCGTGCCCATCACGCCGTAAAGCACCCAGGCCTGGCGACGATTGGCGATCATTTCGCCGAACGTCACCACGATCGCGGCGGGCAGCAGCGCCATCAGCACGATGAGAATCACATTGGTGATCGGCGTTGGGTTCTGGAAGGGATGTGCCGCATTGACGTTGTAGAATCCGCCGCCATTGGTACCGACCAGCTCGATCGTTCCTTGCGAGGCGACCGGTCCGACGACGATCGTCTGCTCGCTTCCCTGCAGCGTGTGCGCGACCATGCTGGCATCGAGCGTCTGCACTGCGCCCTGGCTGATCATGACCAAGGCGACCACGAAGCAAATCGGCAGCAGCACCCGGGTGATGAAACGGATGAAGTCGCGGTAGAAATTGCCGAGGGCGGCGCCGCCGCTGCTCACGGTAAAAGCGCGGATCCACGCCATCGCGACGACAAAACCGGTGGTCGCCGACGTGAACATCGGAAAGGTGATGCCGCCCATCTGGCTGAAATTCGACAGCGTGGTCTCGCCGGCAAAGCTTTGCCAATTGGTGTTGGTGATGAAGCTGATCGCGGTGTTGAACGCCTGAAAGGCCTCCATGCCCGGGAAGTTCAGCTGATTGAGCGGCAGATGATCCTGGAACGAATAGACGGCGAAGATCATCAGCGCCATGACCAAATTGGTCGCTAGCATGTGGAAGGTGTAGGCCTTCCAGGTCATTGCCTGGCTGGTCACTTTGCGGCCGATGAGAAAATAGATGGCGTTGTCGATCGGATCGAAGAACCGATCGAACAATGTCTTCTGCCCGGTGACGATGCGGGCCATGTAACGGCCGGTCGGAATGCTGAGCGCAAAGATGGCGATCAAGGTGAGAGCGATCTGCAACCAGGCCAGGGCGCCCATTTGACGTTCTCCGTAGAGCCTTTCGTGCTGCTGCCGTGCTTGTGCACCTGCGGATCAGAATTTTTGCGGATTGATAACCGCGTAGAACAGATAGATCACCAGCAGAATCACCAGAACAGCGAGAACATAGACCGACACCATGGTGATCTCCGTTGCGTTGCCGTCGGCGGCGTCGCCTCGATCGCGGCGAGCTTCACGGCGCGCTCCCGGTGTCGCCGGCCTTGGCTGCGGCGCTGTCGCCCACGGCGGCGGATTGCGGCGGGTCGATGATGTTCTCACTGAATTGGACCAGCCCGAACATCAGCGCATAGCTGACGATGAGCACGACAAACATGAGCACGGTGAAAGCCATCGGTTTCTCTCCCGCTTCGCGAAGGCTTGGTAGCACCGAGGGCGGCAAGCCGGTTTGACATTCGTCAACGGGGCGGGTCGCCCTTCGCGCGGCGATCATTGCCGCTTGATGCATAGGAAATCGAGCGGGAAGTCGTGACGACGGTATAGGAAAATGGAAGGCATCCGCGACCGGACAAACAGCGTGAAGAATCGCCATTGGCGGGCGATTCGAGGGACCAGGAGCGGGGTGTCACCCTCGGCATCCTTATAGGTGGCAGGCGAATCTTTACGCCGGTCACACATCGTTGCGGCCTGGCAGCGCTGCACTCTTTTGGTCCTGGCGCCATTGCAGCGAACGGGGCGCAGCGGTTCAGGCAGCGTTTACGCCACTATGCCGCCTTTATGAGAACGGAGGGCGCTCCGTCTCGAATTCATACGCGCCTGAGCGCACATTGGCATTGGCTTTGACCGAGAAAGCTGCCGGTAAATCCATCCCAGAACAAGAAACATCGGAGAACATCGATGATGCAAACACAAGAAACGGAACCTCCCTCGTGGCTGACGCCGCCGCTGTTCATGATCGGCCAAGACGGCCAGGGAAACTGGGTGGCGCAGGACCTGAGCGGGGTCCGGGGCGGCCTCTTTGTCAATCGCGACGCGGCGCTTCGTTTTGTGCGATCGGAGAATGGAGATAGACCGCAGGCGGTCATCATGGTTTCCGGAATTCTCGAACTCGATATGACGCGAAAGCCCGCGGCGACGCCTCGCCGGCACCTCATCATCGACTCAGAGCGGCCGCGGCGCGTCGCCTGAGCCTATATGCGGCCTTTACAAGAAAGAGTGGCGCTCCGTCTCGAATTCCTATGCGGTCGGGAGCACATTCGGAAAGCGAAGCTGATTTTAGATCGATCGCCATGACTGTTTCCGGCATGCATCGTCCACTGGCGGCGGCCTTCGGATACGTTCACATGTCCTGGGCGCTGGGCTCGCCTGTGCGATACTGGTGGAGCCTGAAGACGGCGATCTTCGATGCTTACCACCCCGAACAGCATTATATGCGCGGGCCCGGTCCCAAATGGCGCGAGAAGCACGCGGTGGCGTCGTCATAAATCCGCGCGGTTAGGTGCGCCACCTGCCATTGACCCCGGCACGAAGCGTTCCCGCGCATCTGCGGGATGCCGGCGGCTCATTGCGTCGGCGCCGCCGGTCGGTCGCGTAAACTGACTATGTAGGCGACGACGTTCCGTATTTCCTGGCTCGACAGCAATAGATTCGGCATATGCGAGTTCTCCGGGACAGCGGGCAGGGTTTCCAGGTAGCGCTGTAACGAAGCCGCCGTTGTGTTGGGCCGGTTCGCAATTTCCTTGAAGTCAGGCGGGTGGGGCTCGCCGACATAGACCGGCTTGAAGGGTTGATCCGTCGCGACAACGTGACAGCCGGTGCATGCCAGCAGTGCCAAGGTGCGGCCGGCATCGCCTGCAACGGGCTTGGTCTGCGCGTTTGCGGCCAGCGCCGCCCAGGCGAGGGACGCGGCGATGGCTGCCGAAACCCTAAATCTCCTCGTCTTCAATTTGCGCCCCCCGGCCTGGCCATACCCGGTCCGCCCGCGCTCGGTCGTTCCCGGGTGCGGAGCACGATTACTGCGTCCATAGCCGGTAATTCAGCCCCGCACGGATGATATTGTCGTTGACATTGAAAGAGATCGGACCGCCGCTGGCGCCGGCGCAGGCCACGCCGCAGCTGAAACCGTTGAGATCGACGTGCAGGTACTCCACTTTGGCCCGTAATGGACCCCAAAGGGCGACCTCGAGGCCGGCGCCGGCGGTCCATCCCAAATTGGTTTCTCCATCCGTGCCAAACGGCGTGCCGACAATGTTAGCGTCCAAACGACCGATCGCCACACCCCCGCTCGCGTAGGGCATGAACGCGCCGAACGCGTAGCCGAACCGCAGCCGCACGGTGGCAAGCCAGGGATTTTTGATCTCGCAATTCGGGGCGCAGGACGCCGGTGACGCCGTCCCGTGGACGCTGGACCAATCGAGATCGGCCTCGACGCCAAGGACGTAGGGTTCGCCGGTCTGCAGGTTGTAGCCGGCCGTGCCGCCGACTTGGCCGCCGGAAATATCGGATCTGCCGCTGGTGAGGTCCGGGACTGAGCTCCAGTCGGAAATGCCGAATGCGCCGCCGCCGTTGATGCCGACATAAAAGCCGGTCCAATCATAGACGTTGGTCCTGGCAAAGGCGGGCGGTGGATCGAACGGTCCAGGCGTTACGGTCGGCTGCTGCCTGGCTGGGAATGCCGGAGGCGGCGAGAAGGGCCCCGGCGTGATCACCGCGCCGGTATCGGCGGCGAGCGCGGCGCCCGCTGAAGCGATCAACGCGATACTTGCCGTCCTCAGGGTCTTCATTGCGGCGTCTCGTCTTTCTTGATCGGTGAGAACGTGATTGCATCCCACCAGGCGCCGTCGTGCTTCTCGACCAGCGTCGCGGCTTGGTCGGTGCTGACGTTGAGAATCTTTTCGGTCGGCGGCTCGACGCGATTCCACCAGCCGCCGCCGAGCGCCTGGAACAGCGCCGCCGTGTCGGACAGCCGCGCGGCGCGCGCTTGTACCACCTGAATGACTGCCTGCAGATAGGTCTGCTGCGCATTGAGCAGGAACAGCTCGTCGGCAAGGCCGAAATGCAGCTGTTGCGTCGCGAGGTCGAGGCTGACCTTGGCGGCGCGCTCGAAGTCGCGCGCCGCTTTCAACGCGTCGGCATCGTTCTGGATCGCGCGCAGCGAGTCGGCAACGTTCTGCACGGCGCTGACTACCGTGCCCCGATAGCTCCACGCCGCCGCATCATAGGTGGCCTGGGCGCCGCGCAACGTGTGCAGCAGCGTGCCGCCATCGAACACCGTCTGCGTTGCATTGCCGGCGAGGAGCCAGAACGCGTTGGCGGGCGAAAGCAGCCCGGCGAGCACCGTATTCATATAACCGGCATTGGCGCTGATCGTGAAGTTCGGCAGCATGTTGGCGGTAGCGACGCCGATCAGCGCGCTTGCCGAGTGTAGTTGCTCCGCGGCTGCGCGCACGTCCGGGCGCTGCTCGATGAGGTGCGACGGCAGGCTCACCGGCAGGTCGGTCGGTAAGGTCAGGTCTGCGAGCTTGAACTTCTCGCGCGGTTCCTCGCTGGTATAGACACCAGCAAGGGCCGACAGCAGGTCACGGTTCTGCTGCAGCGCCTTGCGCAGCGGCGGTAGCGTCGCCAGGACCTGTGCGAGGGCCGCTTCCTGCGCGGCTACTGCGAGGCGGTCGGCGTATCCTGTCTCAAGCTGCCGCCGCAGGATGTTGAGCATTTTGGTATTGATGGCGATGAGCTGGTTGGTGGCGTCGATCTGGCCGCGCAGCGAGGCTTCGGTGATCGCTGCAACCGCGATACTCGCCGCCAGCGTCAGGTAAGCTGCCTCGACTTGGAAGCGTTGGTTATCGGCGAGGGCCTGCAGCGATTCGACCGTGCGCCGATTGAGGCCCCAAACGTCGAAGGTGTACGACACCTGCACCTGCGCGGTGTAGAGGTTGAAGGGATTGGCGGCCGAAGAGAGGACTGGAGATATCGAAGTAGCCGTGAGCTGACGCGTCGGATTGAAGTTGGCCTGGACGAGCGGGAAGTATTTGCCCTGCTGGGCGTACATCGCCTCCTTGGCGGCGCGCAGCGTGGCGATTGTCGATTGCAGCGTGGGATTGTTCTTCAGTGCCCGCTCGATCACGGCATTGAGCGCCGGCGATTTGAACAGCGTCCACCATTCCTGCGGAATGTCGCGGTCGCCGACGAAGTGCTGCGACCGGCCGGTCGGTGCATCGGTTGAAGATGTCCGTGGCGCCAGCGGCTCCTTGGTGTAGCGCTCGACGTCGGGTGCCGCGGGAGCGCGGAAATCCGGACCGACCGCGCACGCTGCCAAAAGCGCCGCCGCCAAAGCGGTGGGACCCGCGCGCAACCACCTGACCAACAGACCGGACATAAGCAACTGAGACAATTTTGGAAGAAACACCGTTACCCAGCGCGCTGGCGGCCCCCCGTGAGCGCGGACGCGTCCATTATTTCCGATTTGTTGCGCGTTGGCTGTGATCGTCCTGCCACACTCTAAATTATTCAGTGCCGGGAAGGTGCACTGTGATCTTTCACAGTAGAAATCGCCACTTCTCACAGTGGACCGCGGTGGGGCCAGCGCCGATTATGGCGGCAAATATTTGGATTCGCGAAATGCATGCCGCGAGGATCTGCCGATGGCACCCGCGAAAACAACAAATGCCGTTCGAATAGCAGTCGCCCTTGCCGGATTGGCGGTCGCGGGACTCGCCTATATTTATTTTCTATTCAACGATGAGCCGGCAACCACGGGTGGGCTTGCGACGACGAACGCCCACGCGCAAGCAGCGGTGCCGGCCGCGGACGCCGATTCCAACGCCGCGTTCACCCTCAATCTTTCCGATTCACAGCTCGCCGCCGTAAAGGTCGAGCCGGTCGAAGAACACGAATTTCCAGTCGAAAAGCAGGCGGTCGGCAGCATCGATTTCAACGAGGACATGGAGACGCAGGTCTTCACGCCCTATCAGGGCAAGATCATCGCCCTGTTTGCCGCGGTCGGGGATGATGTGAAGAAAGGTCAGACGCTGTTCACGATCGACAGCCCCGACCTGCTGCAAGCCGAGTCGACCTTGATCGCCGCCGCGGGCGTGTTGGAGCTGACCACGCGCAACCTGACGCGTCTGCGAGAGCTCTACAAGACGCTCGCGGTATCGCAGGCTGTGTTGGAACAGGGGATCTCCGATCAGCAAACCGCTGAGGGCAATCTGCGCGCGGCGCGCGACTCTGTGCGTATCTTCGGCAAGACCGACGCCGAGATCGATAAAATTGTCGCCGCGCGCATGGCGGACCCGACGCTGGTAGTGCCAAGCCCGATCGATGGCCGGGTCACGGCGCGCACCGCGGCGCCCGGGCTGTTCGTGCAGCCGGGCAACCCGCCCCCTCCCTATGTTGTCGCCGACATCGGTACGATGTGGATGCTGGCCAATGTGGTGGAGACCGACAGCCCGGCGTTCCGCCTCGGACAAGAAGTGCACGTCAGGCTCAGCGCATTTCCCGAACGCGCGTTCGACGGCAAGATCACCACGATCGGAGCGAGCGTCGATCCGAATACCCGCCGCGTTCTGGTTCGCTCGGAGATCAACGACCCGCAGCACGAGCTGCGTTCGGGTATGTTCGGGAACTTTGTGATCAGCATCGGCGCGCCGGTGCGTTCTCCGGCGGTCCCACTTGCAGGCGTGGTGCGCGAAGGCGACGGCACGCAGACGGTCTGGGTCACCGCCGACCGCCGTCGGTTCATCAGGCGCACCGTCAAGATCGGCGAAGCCCGTGGCGGCTATCGGCAGATTCTCGAAGGCCTGCAGGCGGGCGAACTGGTCGCCACCGAAGGCGCGGTCTTTCTCAGCAATATGGTGACGATTGCGGGGACCCAATGACGATTCTTGGCCGACGCATGCGGGTTAGGGGCGGTCCGTGCTGAAGGCTATTCTCGCGTTTGGCCTGACCAGACGCCCCATTATCCTTTTGGGCGTTTTGGTATTTATCGGCGCCGGGCTCGTCGCCTTCAGCAGGCTGAACATTGAGGCCTATCCCAATCCGGCGCCGGTCATTCTTGAAATCACCGCGCAGGCGGCCGGTCTCTCGGCCGAAGAGATGGAGCGCTATTACACCATCCCGATGGAGATCGGTCTCTACCCCACGCCCGGGATCGACAATATCCGCTCCACCTCATTTTACGGTCTGACCTTTGTCCGCGTCACCTTCCGCTACGGCGTCGACTATTTCTTCGCCTATACGCAGGCGGCGCTGAGCCTGCAGCAGAACGTCACCCTGCCGGGCAATCAGATACCCTCGATTCAGCAATCGAGCCTGGTCGGCGAGGTCTATCGCTACCAAGTGCTCGGCCCGCCGCATTTCGGGCTCACCAACCTGCGCACCGTGCAGGACTGGATCGCTACGCGAGGCTTGTTCACCGTCACCGACGGCGTGGTGCAGGTCAATTCATGGGGCGGCACGACCAAGCAATACAATGTCGATGTCGATCTGCACAAACTCGACGCCTATAACGTCACCATACCACAGATCATTTCCGCCCTTGGCAACGCCAACATCAATGTCGGCGGCCGCGAGATCACCGTCGGCCAGCAGTCGGTGAACATCCGTGGCATCGGACTGTTCGACAGCGGCGGCAATGAAGATCTGACCCAGGGCTGGCACGTCAACGACATTGAAAATGTCGTTCTCGGCCAGTTCAACGGCGTTCCCATTCAGATCAAGGACGTCGCCAAGGTTTCACTCGGCTACGTGCCGAGGCTCGGCATTGCTGGCTTCGACCACGACAGCGATGTCGCCCTGTCGATTGTGGTGATGGGGCGCACCTTTCATACCAATGACGTGGTGCCCCGGATCAGGGAGGAAATCGAGAAGCTGAACACCGACGGCGAGCTGCCGCCGGCAGTCAAGCTCGTTCCCTACTACGATCGTACCGGCCTGGTGAACATTACCACCCATACCGTGCTGCACAACCTCATCTTCGGCTGTGTGTTGGTCTTTTTGATCCAGTGGATTTTCTTGGGCAATTTGCGAAGCGCCATCATCGTCGGCGTCAATATCCCCTTCGCGTTGTTTTTCGCCGTCATCATCATGGTGCTGATGGGACAGGACGCCAATTTGCTGTCGGTCGGCGCCGTCGATTTCGGCATCATCGTCGATTCGGCGGTGATCCTGGTGGAAAACATCTTCCGGAACTTCCAGGCGCCGCCGGAAGCCAGACGAAGCGTCCTGCAGCATCTCGCGGAGGGAGCGTTCGGCACCGATCCGACGCGCTCGGTGGAGGGCGGCTGGACCGACCGCCTGCGCATGATTTTGGCCAGCGCCCTTCAGGTCGACAACGCAATTTTCTTCTCGGCGCTGATCACCGTGGCGGCGTTCGTTCCCCTGTTCACCATGCAGGGAGTCGAAGGTCAGATTTTCAATCCCATGGCGCGAACCTACGGCTTGGCCCTTGCCGGGGCATTGCTGTCAACCTTCACGGTCACGCCGGTCCTTGCCTCGTTCCTGCTTCCGCAGCATGTGGCGGAAACAGAGACCATCGTCGTGCGCCTGTTGCACCGGATTTACGCGCCGGCCCTGCACTGGTCGCTGGGGCACCGGAAAACCATGCTGGCGATTGCCGGCATCTTCCTCGCCGTCATCGCCTTGCTGGTGACGCGGCTCGGCAGCGAGTTCCTGCCGCACCTGGAAGAAGGCAATCTCTGGATCAGGGCGTCGATGCCGCCGACGATTGGGCTTGAGGCGGGTGAACCGGCAACGGGGAAGATGCGCGAAATCCTGCTCCGCCACCCCGAAGTGCTGCATGTGGTTTCCCAGCACGGCCGGCCGGACAACGGCAGCGACGCGTCGCCCTTCTCCAATGTCGAGTTGTTCGCGCCGCTCAAGCCGTACGAAGAATGGCCGACGGGCTATACCAAAGACATGTTGATCAGTAAGCTGCAGCAGGAGTTTGCCGACGAATTGCCGGGGGTGAGCTTCAATTTTTCACAATACATCCAGGACAATATCGAAGAGGCGCTCTCCGGCGTCAAAGGCGCCAATTCGGTCAAGATCATCGGGCGCAACCAGGACATTTTGGAGGATTTAGCCACTCAGGTCCAACACGAAATGACGCAAGTCCGCGGCATCGCCGATCTCGGCATTTTCCACGTGCAGGGACAGCCCAACCTTAATGTCAAAGTGAATCGCGAACAAGCGGCTCGCTACGGCCTGAATACCGGCGACGTCAACACCGTCATTCAAGCCGCTTTGGGCGGCGCGATAGCGACCACGCTGCTCGAGGGCGACCGCGCCTGGAATGTCCAGGTCCGGCTGCCGCCCGAGTATCGCGAAAGCCTGGAAGCGGTCCGCGACATCAAGGTCGGCTACCAGACCCCGGCTGGGGTCAATGCCTACATTCCGCTGAGCGAGCTCGCCGACATCTCGCTCGATACCGGCGCCTCCTACATCTATCACGAGTCGAGAGAGCGCTACATTCCCGTCAAGTTCAGCGTTCGCGATCGCGATCTCGGCGGCGCCGTCGCCGAAGCGCAGCAGCGCATTGCCAAGAACGTAAAGCTGCCGGTCGGCTATCGCATCATCTGGGCCGGCGAGTTCGAGGACCTGCAGAAAGCGCAAGCGCGGCTCGCGGTCATCATTCCGATCAGCCTCTTGCTGATCATGGTGCTGCTCTACGGCTTGTTCAATTCGCTGCGCGACAGTCTGTTAGCGCTTGCCGGCATTCCGTTCGCGGTCAGCGGCGGCGTGCTGGCGCTGTATGTTTCCGGTCTTGATCTGAGCATCTCGTCGGCGATCGGCTTCGTATCGCTGTTGGGCGTGTCGGTCATGGACGGCATTCTGATGATCACCTACTACAATCAAGTCAGAAGAACCGGCATGGGCACTGTCGACGCGATGTACCATGCGGCAACCCAGCGGATGCGTCCGATGCTGATGACAGCGCTGTCGGCCTGCATCGGCTTGCTCCCGGCGGCGGTCTCGACCGGCATCGGCAGCCAGGTGCAGCGGCCGCTGGCCACGGTGGTCGTCGGCGGCATGCTGGTCGGGCCGATCATGCTGCTCGTGGTGGTGCCGGCGCTGCGCATGATGTTCCTGGAGCGCGAGCACGGTTCGCACGCCTCGCCCGGTGCGAGCGAGCTCACGCCGGCCGAATGATGGGCCCGGTGAACGCCCGCACACCGTTGCTGGCGAAATTGCTCGCCGTCCAGCTCGTTATGCTCGGCGGGGCAGCGGTTGACGCCGCCTCGGCCCAAGACTTCGCTCCGGTTGAAGTTCAGACCGAAGGCGGAACGGGCCCGATCGACACCAACCTGTCGATCCCGGGACCATCCAAATCCAGACATTCTCTGAAAATGCACGATTGGCGCGGGCCCAAGACCGTCCACGCTTCGGGAAATTTCAGCGACCGCCACCGAAACTGGACGCGCGGCGCCTGGGTTGGCGTCATGAGAAATGCGATCGGACTATCCGTGCGCCAGGTGAAAGTCGACAACAAGGCAACCGACGTGAAGTTCATCGACCGACCCGTCGTGGAAGGCAGGCCGAACGGCACGGGTCCTGCGGGAAATCGCGGCGTGGACGCTGTCGCGCCCGATCTACACCGGCGAGCGTTTGTCCCGCTGCCGGCAGTAGGCGGCAGGCCGCACGATCTGCGCATCAACACGGCGTTGAATCATTCGATGATCAACGGTCGCGATATGGTCCGCCCGGGTTCGGGCGGCAGCGCCATTGGCGGCGCGCCGAAGATCGTCGCAGGCGTCATCAACGGAACCAACTTCCGGCCCAGGCATCCATGAGGCGATAAAACGGCGGTGCGATTGCTCGACCATTAAGAGCGGTGTTTTATTTCATGCTCCACGGGTTTTGCGCTCGCGCCGACGCGCCCATGGCCAAGGGCGTGGCCGGCGAACTGCCGCCGTCGTCGCTCTTGCCGGGAACGGGAAACGCGTAGCCGATGATGGCCTTGATGACGAGGCCGTCCGATCCGGGGGTGAAGCCGTAGCCGAGGCCGAGTTCGACGTCGAGCTTGTCCAGCTTGAAGTCGGTGACGGCGTACAATTGCTGACTCTGCTCGCGCAAGGGCAGGAAATCGCCGATCTTGCCGAAGTCGGCGTAGTATTCGAGACCGATGAACCGGTCCTCGCCCAGATTGCGGGCAAGGCGCAGCGCCGGGGCGAAATCCGCCTCGCCGGCCTCGCCGAAGCCGACGTCGACGATCGGATTGACGATGAACTCCCACTGGGTGTTGCGCACCCCGATGATCGGCCGTATTTCGAGCGCCCATCGCGTCAATGAGAACTGCGGCATTTCATAGCCGAGCTCGAAATTGACGCCGTAGAAGAAGCTGCGCTTGCCGGCGTCCGGGATCACGAACAGGCTGCGGATCTTAGCTCCCTCGGAAAGGACCTCGCCGGCGCCATTAACCGCGAAGGGCAGATAGAAGCCGGCCTCCCACCAGTTGGTTAGACCATAGGCAAACTCCGGAGTGCCCTGCAGGCTGTGGTTGGAGACAAAACCGCCCGGGAACTCGGCCTGCGTTTGGCCCCGCCACGCATAGTTCAGGTGCTGCTCGTAGGTCCATTGCCCGATCTCGGCGATCTCGGCGTTGTAGACCTGGATCTCATCATGGACCTGATCGACAGCGGCGGCGGGTCGGGCCGTGAGCATGAAAGCCGCGGCAGTGCCCGCGGCGGCGAGCCCGGCGGCGCAAAGGCGCAATTTCAAATCCCCGTCCATTCCTGAATGATGCTCGGCTTCTGCGAAATTTGGAACAAGCCGCGGCAGGTGCGGTGCGCGGAGCCGAAAGGACGTTCCGCCCAAGCCGCCACCTCGAAGACCAAGCGAGCCGGTATCACGGCTTGATCAGGCCGCTCGCCACCGCCTTGATCGCCGCCTCGGTCCGAGTCGCTGCGCGAAGTTTGATCCTGGCATTATCGAGGTGAAAATCGACTGTCCGCTTGGACAAATGGAGCTTGCGGGAAATATCGGCAGACGTCTTGCCGCGCGCCACCCAGGTCAGGACTTCGATCTCGCGGTCCTTCAGCTTCACGAACTTTGGCAACAGCTTGGTCCGCGCGATACCGGTAATTCGCGCGTTGATGATGAAGACCAGTCGGTCGAAATCGATGGGTTTGGTGACATAGTCGTCGGCACCCATAAGCCGGCCCCTGAGTTCGCTGTCCCGATCGGCCAGCGCCGTCAGGAATATGAAGGGGATTCGTCCGAGGCGAGGGGCGATTTCGTTCAACCGTTCGAGCACGTCAAAGCCGGTCATCGTCGGCATGCTGACGTCGCACAAGACCAGGTCCGGTGTGCGCCTCATGATGGCCATGAGGCCTTCTTGACCGCTTTCGGCGACGCTGACCTCGAAACCGCGATCGGTCAGTTCCTCGGCGATCAACCGGGCGGTCTCGCGATCATCTTCGATGCACAGGATTTTCCTGCGAGTCTGCGCCATGCGCCCCACCCGGAGCAGTCAGCATCACCAAGCGACTCAATGAGCCATCATCGGCGCAAAGTAACGAAATGATGTCGCCGCGATAAACTGTGATGAGTCGCAAAGTCCGGTGTGATTAATCCGAGTTCTGTGATTAATTACAGTAGACGGGCTGAGCTGGGTAATGCCCATTTCGCAGCGGTTCTGACCAGCTGGGTGCGATTTATCCATGGTTGCGCGCATAACCGACAACCGGGCAAGAGCGATGCTTGTCGGCGCGCTCGCCGCGGCGTCGATCATCGCCTACGGCGCGCAGCATTGGAGCGGCGGCTCAAGGCCCGAGCTGACCACGACGACGAACGCGAGCGCCGAACAGAGCAATACGCCGGACGCGCCTGCGCCCGATCGCGACAGCCTCAATCTGTCGGATTCCCAGCTCGCTGCGGTCAAGGTCGAGCCGGTCGAGGAACACGAGTTTCCGGTCGAGAAGGAGGCGGTCGGCAGCATCGACTTCAACGAGGACATGGCGGTGCAGGTGTTCACGCCCTATCAGGGGCGGATCATCGCGCTCTACGCCGCGGTCGGCGACGACGTGAAGAAAGGCCAGACGCTGTTCACCATCGACAGCCCCGATCTGCTGCAGGCCGAATCGACCCTGATCGCGGCGGCGGGCGTTTTGGAGCTAACGACGCGCAATCTGGCGCGTCTGCGCGAGCTTTATAAGACGCTGGCGGTATCGCAGCACGATTTGGAACAAGCGGCTTCCGACCAGCAGACCGCCGAAGGCAATCTGCGGGCGGCGCGCGATGCGGTGCGTATTTTCGGCAAGTCCGATGCCGAGATCGACGGCATCGTCGCCGATCGCAAGGCGGACCCGACGCTGGTGGTGCCGAGCCCGATCAACGGGCGGATCACGGCGCGCGTTGCGGCGCCGGGGCTGTTGGTACAGCCGGGCAGCCCGCCGGCGCCGTATATCGTGGCCGACATCGACACCATGTGGATGCTGGCCGACGTCATCGAGACCGACAGTCCGGCGTTTCGCGTTGGACAAGAGGTGCGGGTCAAGATCGGCGCGTTTCCCGATCGGGTCTTCGACGGCAAGATCACCACGATCGGAGCGAGCGTCGACCCGAATACCCGTCGCGTTCTGGTGCGCTCGGAGATCAAAGACCCGCGGCACGAATTGCGCTCCGGCATGTTCGCTAATTTCGTCATCAGCATTGCTGCGCCGGTCCGTTCTCCGGCGGTTACGCTTGCCGGCGTGGTGCGTGAAGGCGACGGCACGCAAACGGTCTGGGTGACCGCCGACCGCCGCCGGTTCACTAGGCGCACGGTCAAGATCGGCGACCGGCGCGACGGTTTACGCCAGATCCTCGACGGTGTGCGGGTCGGCGAACTGGTCGCGACCGAAGGCGCGATCTTTCTCAGCAATATGGTGGCGATCGCGGGGAGCCCATGAAGCTCTGCAGCACCCGGCACACCGGTAAAAGAGGCTAGCCGTGCTCAAGGGCATCGTCGCATTTGGGCTGACCCGGCGCCCGATCATCCTGCTCGGCCTGTTGGTCTTCATCGCCGCCGGGCTGGTCGCCTTCAGCAGGCTGAACATCGAGGCCTATCCCAATCCGGCGCCCGTCATTCTCGAAATCACCGCCCAGGCGGCCGGTCTCTCGGCCGAGGAGATGGAACGCTATTACACGATCCCGATGGAGGTCGGCCTCTACATCACTCCCGGGGTGGAAAACATCCGTTCAACGTCGTTTTACGGCCTGTCCTTTGTTCGCGTCACCTTCAAATATGGGGTCGACTATTACTTCGCCTATACGCAAACGCAAATGATGTTGCAGCAGAACGTCAATCTGCCTGGCGGCCAGTCGCCGGTCATTCAACAGTCGAGCCTGGTCGGCGAGGTGTTTCGCTATCAGGTGGTAGGCCCGCCGCACTTCGGGCTCACCAATCTGCGTACGGTGCAGGATTGGATCGTCACGCGGCGGCTGTTCACCGTGTCGGGCGTCGTGGCGGTGAATTCATGGGGCGGCACGACCAAGCAATATGACGTCGACGTCGATCTGCACAAGCTCGATGCCTATAATGTCACCATCCCGCAAATCATTTCCGCTCTCGGCAACGCCAACATCAATGTCGGCGGCCGCGAGATTACCGTCGGCCAGCAATCCGTGAACATCCGCGGCATCGGGCTGATGGACTCGGGCGGCGACGGCGATCTGACCCAGGGTTGGCGCGTGAACGATATCGAGAACGTCGTGCTCGCTCAGGTCAACGGCGTCCCCATACAGGTGAAGGATGTCGCCAAGGTTTCGGTCGGCCACGTGCCGCGGCTCGGCATCGCCGGTAAGGACCACGACAGCGACGTGGCGTTGGCCATTGTCGTCATGGGCCGGGTCTATCACACCAACGACATCATACCGCGCATCAAAGCCAAAATAGACCAGATGAACAGCGACGGCACCCTGCCGCTGGGGGTCAAGCTCGTTCCCTACTACGATCGCTCGACACTGGTGTCGGTCACCACCCATACGGTTCTGCACAACCTGATTTTTGGTTGTTTGCTGGTCTTCTTCATCCAATGGATTTTCCTCGGCAATTTGCGCAGCGCCATCATCGTCGGCGTCAACATCCCGTTCGCGCTGTTTTTCGCCGTCATCATCATGGTGCTGATGGGACAGGACGCCAACCTGCTCTCGGTCGGCGCCGTCGATTTCGGCATCATCGTCGATTCGGCGGTGATCTTGATCGAAAACGTGTTCAGGAATTTTCAGAGCCCGGCGGAACGGCAAAGCCTGCTGCAGCAGCTCGCGGAGGGGAAGTTTGGGCAGGACCCGACGAGAACGGCCGGCGCGGCGCACGGCCCGCATTGGACCGACCGATTACGGCTGATCTTTGCCAGCGCGCTGCAGGTCGACATGGCGATTTTCTTCTCGGCGCTGATTACGGTTGCGGCGTTCGTGCCGTTGTTCACCATGCAAGGGGTCGAGGGTCAGATTTTCAGCCCGATGGCGCGAACCTATGGGCTGGCGCTGTTCGGTGCACTGCTGTCGACATTTACGATCACGCCGGTGCTGGCCTCGTTCCTGCTTCCCGAGCACGTCGAGGAGACCGAGACCATCGTCGTGCGGGTGCTGCGTTGGGCTTACGTGCCGGTGCTGCGTTGGTCGCTGGTCCACCGCAAGACCATGCTGGCCTCGGCCGTCGTCTTTCTGCTCGTCGTCGGCTTTTTGTTGACGCGGCTTGGCGGCGAGTTCCTGCCGGCGCTGGAGGAGGGCAATTTGTGGATTCGCGCCTCGATGCCGCCAACGATTGGGCTCGAGGCCGGCGAGCCGGCGGCGGCCAAAATGCGCGAGATCCTGCTCCGCCATCCCGAAGTGCTCACCGCGGTGTCCCAGCATGGCCGGCCCGATGACGGCAGCGACGCTTCGCCCTTCTCAAACGTCGAGCTCTTCGTGCCGTTGAAGCCGTACGAAGAATGGCCGACCGGCTTCACCAAGGACATGCTCATCGCGCAATTGCAGAAGGAATTCAACGACGAGCTGCCGGGCGTCGATTTCAACTTCTCTCAGTACATTCAGGACAATATCGAAGAGGCGCTCTCGGGGGTCAAAGGCGCCAACTCGGTGAAGATCATCGGCCGCGACTTGTCGACGATTGAGCGGCTTGCCGCCGAGGTGATGCGGCAGATGCAGCAGGTAAAAGGCATCACCGACCTAGGGATTTTCCACGTGCTGGGGCAGCCGAACCTCAACATCAGGGTGAATCGCGAAAAGGCCGCCCGCTACGGGCTGAATACCGGCGACGTCAACACTGTGGTGCAGGCGGCGCTGGGCGGCACCCTGGCGACCACGCTGCTTGAGGGCGACCGACAATTCGGCGTCGTCGTTCGACTGCCGCCGGAATATCGATCGAGCCTTGAGGCGGCGCGCAAAGTCAAGGTCGGCTATCAGACCCCGAGCGGGGCCAACGCGTATATTCCGCTGGACGAGCTCGCCGACATCACGCTCGATACCGGTGCATCCTACATCTATCACGAGTCGGGCGAGCGTTATATTCCGGTCAAGTTCAGCGTCCGCGACCGCGATCTCGCCGGCGCGGTCGCCGAGGCGCAACAGCGAATCGCCGAGAACGTGAAGCTGCCCGGCGGCTATCGCATCGTCTGGGCCGGGGAGTTCGAAGATCTGCAAAACGCGCAGGCACGGCTCGCCGTGATCGTTCCCATAAGCCTGCTCTTGATCGTCGTGCTCCTCTACGGCTTGTTCAATTCGCTCGGCGACAGCTTGATGGTGCTCGCGGGGATTCCTTTTGCGGCCGGCGGCGGCGTGTTGGCGCTTTATGTTTCCGGCCTTAATTTCAGCATCTCGGCGGCGGTCGGGTTCATTTCCCTGTTCGGCGTGTCGGTCATGAACGGCATCCTGATCATGACCTATTTCAACGAGGTCAGGGCGAGCGGCGTCGGTACGATCGAGTCGATGTTCCATGCCGCCTCGCAACGAATGCGGCCGATGCTGATGACGGCGTTGTCGGCCTGCATCGGGCTTTTGCCGGCGGCAGTCTCGACCGGCATCGGCAGCCAGGTGCAGCGGCCGCTCGCGACCGTGGTCGTCGGCGGCATGTTCATCGGCCCGATCATCCTGCTCGTGGTCGTGCCGGCGATTCAGACCATGTTCCTCGGCTGGGCAGACCGCGGCGAATCCGCGGCCGGCGAGCCGCCGGCGCGGCAGCCGGCCGAGTGAGCGTTCGATGGCGACGGAGAAAAGCGTGAGGATTGGTTCTCGTCTGTTTGCGATCGCGCTGTTCGCCGCGTTGGCGATTGAGGCGGGCATTGCCCAGGAGGCCGATTCCGGTGCCCGCGACGCCGGTGGATTGATCCGCTCCGGGCAAGACGGCTTGCGGCCGTTTTCCGGCGCGGACGATGCGGGCGACGCGGCAAAGTTCGAGAAAAAGGATCCGCTCGAGGGCAAAAGCGATGCCGGCCAAGCTTTGGTCGGCGAGGGGAATCGGAACGGGACTCAAGCGCCGCTGAAGAACGCCAATCCCATCAATGCTGGTGGGGAGCCCGAAGGTATCGATACCCGCATGATGGTGCATGCGCATCGTCTGGGCGGCCGGCGAGAAAAAATTGCCGAGGTCAAAGCGAAAATCGGGCTCATCTCTCACAGTCGCCCGGCGCCGCGGCGGTGGTCGAGGCCGACAACGTTGTCCGATCGGATAGTGCGCAACTCCGTCGGTTTGCCTCTCGCTCGGCGTGAGAGCCTGGAGCGGCGCGACGGCGGTCATCGCGATGTCCCGACTACGGTGCCGGCTCCTGTCATTGGCGCGGTGGGTATTTCGGGAAACGCGGGGATCGCAAAGCGCGAAAGCGGCCTCGATCGTTCGCCAATTTTGCGCACGGGCGCAGGCCCGATCGTCAGCCCGACCGCCGCGAACCGCGGAACGATCAACGCGACGGGCTTGGCGCACCGCTTCTCTGCTCCATCCGGTATCGGCGGACCGGCAAGGATCGCTGCCGGCATCAACGGCACAACGATCCGCCCCAAGCACTGAGAAGCACTAAGCGCGACCCCAAAGCGCGCCCAGTTTATTTTTCACCACTTTTTTAAGCCGATCGTCGAATAGGGCTGCGAATGGCGCCAGTTCGGATCGCCGCCTAAACTTTAGGCATTTGCGCATGCAAATGCTTGATCTAACACCGTTTTTATAGAAACGGCGGCCGATGCATCCTTCTTCTTTATGCTAGATGCCAATATTTATATGCAATCTTTATTTCCGCGGTGGAGAGGCATATATTTTGGAGAAATTCCAAGCTGGGCCCTTGGAGTGAGGAGATTGGAGGAAGCGATGTCGTTGATCCCGATCGAATGGACGCGACGCCTCACGCCCGACAAGGCCAAAGTGCCGGGTTCCGAAATTACACCCCGCCTGCGCATCGCGGGCGCGGTCTTGCGTGTCGTGTTCATCGCCTGCGTGCTGGTCGTGACGCTTCGCGTCAGCATGCCCCAGAACGAAACTATCTGGACGGCTTATGACACGCCCGGTGATCTCGTTCGGATGCTGCTGGGCTTTGCGGTGTGTGTCTGGCTGGTGATGCAGCTTTTCCGGGCGCCTCAAGACGCCCAAGGCTATCGGACCTGGCTCTATTTCGGACTCGCGGCAGTACCATTCGTGTTGATCTGCATGATCGCCGTTTGGTGAGCCGTCAGAGTTTGACAGGAAGACCCGTTCGCGACCAGCAAATCCGCCTGCCTGATGAGCGGGGCGTTTGCGCGAGCGAGCACGTCAGTTATTTTCTTACTCAATCCTGGTGGTTACCGGTTCGGCTGCTGCGGACGGCGCCAGCGTGCTGGCAAATTGACGATGAATGCCGAGCGGCGGGTACAGATACATGTCCATGAACCATATGCGCGGCCGCGGCGCGTGATCGCCCAATAGCTCCTCCGCCTCGCGCTTCGCCGCCGGAAACCGCTTGCCCCAACCGGCGAAGTCGCGCGCCAACGCCTCCAGCGACACGACGATCGTGGCAATGGTCAAAAACGACTCGTTGGCGCGTTTGGCGCATCGCGACTTTGCCGCGTTCTTGAAAATTTTCGTCAGATCACGATGACATTCGATCATGTCGCGCGCATCCGAATGCCACAGCATGTCGGGCAGGCAGCCATAGCCGTGCATGGCGTGATAGCTCTCGATGAGCGTGCGGCACTTGAGCGCGAGTTCTCTCGGCACGAAGCGGAAGTGCGAATTTGTCAGGCCGTTGTCCGCCTGCCGTCTGCCAGTATCTCCGGCATTCCTGGTGGCGTCGTTGGTGAGCGACATGGTGAATGCTCGAGTCGCGCAACTGGCAGTCCCGGCGGCAGGCAAGTCTAGCCAGGGCCGCCGTATCGATTCCAGATTTGTTTTCAGCCGTCGACGTAGAAAAAAAATATTTGAGATTGGTGGATCGCCCGCGGCATTCGCAGCGCCTTCTGCCATCGCTTCGTATCTGAGTGCCGGAACTCGCGGAACTGCCGACATTATGTGCAGGACGGGTCGTTGCGAAAGAGACGCAAATCGGGGTGATGCGGGAGGGAGGAAGCAGGCATGAGCGAGATTCCGCGGCTAATTTTGGTTACTGTGACTGAAATGGTACATTTCCTTGCCCGGGAGCAGCCGAAACCGTCATGCGTTCCGTCGTAAGCCATTATTTTTATGTGATAATATCGTTTCTTCCCAATGCCCGCCGCGCTTTCTCGCCGTCCGCCCCGGCATGATGAAAATCGCATGACGATTGAGCTTTGGCGATCTTGCAAGATGAGTATTGTGGCAAGAACGCTAGATACGGGCTTGCACGATATTTTTTTTATATAAAAAATCGGCTGCATCCATATCGACTCTGCGCGTGTCGCTGCGAAAAATCGCAGGTGCTGGGTTTCAACACTGAAGAGCGCACGTCGCATCTGCGTGTGTCGCTTGCCAGTTGCGGTGGTTGGGGGGTGTCGTGAAGCGGTTCCTTTTGCTCGGCGTCGTGCTGCTTGCCGTCACAGCATCAAATCGTTCAATGGCGGCGGGGCCTCAGGCATGGGTTGACGGACTGCCCGGCGCGTGGATCACCGGCGGATACTGCGATCCCTATGTCGACTACAATTGCGCGGCGCCCAAGGTGTCGCCCAGGGCGGCCAAGAACCAACCCTGCGACCCATACGTCAATTACAGCTGTCTCGACGCGTATCTCGGCGACGATTTCTTCACGCGTCTTTACCGCTATTACGAGCTCGAATGGGGCAAGGCGGTACCGCCCGCGGACCCGAAGGCGCCGCCCAGCCGCCGCTCCGACGCGGTCTGGCCGCCCACGCCGCAGTCTACGCCGCCGATGCCGTTCACCGAATGGCCCTATGGCGGCACGATCAATATCGGCGTGACCACGCCAAATTCGGTCGACAGCCCGTTGATGGTCGCGCTTAGCAATACCCAGCTCGGCCACGCGATGAGCGACGCCCACATCCAGGTCTATGGCTGGGTCGAACCGGGCGCCAATATCAGCACCAATACGGTGCGGCCGGCCGGCAACTTGCCGGTCTCTTATGACTATACGCCCAACACCATCCAGCTCGACCAGGCGGTGCTCTATATCGAGCGACTGCCCGACGAGACGCAGAACGATCATTTCGACTGGGGTTTCCGCATTTCCGGCCTCTATGGTGTCGACGGCCGCTACACCACGGCCTACGGGCTGTTCAGCAATCAGCTGCTGAAGGAAAATGCGGTCAATATCTACGACATGCCGATGGTGTATCTGGACCTGTATTACCCGGTGATGCAGGGCCTCAACGTCCGCATCGGCCGCTTCATCTCGATCCCGGACATCGAGGCGCAGCTCGCGCCCAATAACTACACCTTCGTGCATTCGTTGACCTATACGTGGGACAACTACACCAACACCGGTATCGAGTTCACCTTGGCCGTCACCAAAAACTGGATCCTGCAATTGGGCACGACCATCGGCACCGAAGCGATGCCGTGGCATTGGGGTGCGCATGTCGCCAACCAGTACGTACTAACGAACCAGTGCGGAGCCGGATTTGGTTGTGGCGTAGATCCGCTTTACCCCGGCACATCGATGCTCAGGGATCCGGGAGCGGTACCCTCGATCACGGCCGGCCTTCGCTGGACCAGCGATGACGGCAGAGACGACTTCAACTTCGTCATGGATGCCTGGAACTCAGGCGTCTGGGGCTACAACAACCTGCAATGGATCGGTTTCACCTATTATCACAAGTGGAACGAGTACTGGCACTTTGCCTTCGAGACCTGGAACATCCACGAGCGAAACGTGCCGGACCTCAACAATGCCGGTGCTAACTACCTCGATACCAATTTCGGCACGCCGTTCAGCCCGAACATCCTCCCATTCAATGCGCCGAACGCGGCGTGGTGCCTCGGCCCCAGCCAGATGGGCAACATGGTCGCCGGCGCCCCGCTGACCTGCACCGCGGACGAGCAGACCTTCCTGCTCTACGTCAACTATTCGCCGAACAAACTGAACAATTTCTCTTTGCGCACCGAATATTTCAACGACCCGCAAGGGCAACGCACCGGCGTAGCGACCGCCTATGCCGACGTCGCGTTGAGCTGGCAGCATTGGTTCTCGCCGCAGGTCGAGATCCGTCCGGAAATCGGCTACTACCGCTCGCTCAACCAGCCGGCGTTCAACGGCAATGCCGCCGCGGGCATCTCTCCGACGAGAGACTGGGCGCTCATCGCCGCCACCGACCTCATCTGGCACTTCTAAGCCGGGCCAGACTCCGAGTGTGGCGCGAGGCGATTATTCGCTTGTTGCGTCGCACACTGAGAGTCCGCTAGAATTACCGATAACGTAGGCAGTGCCTCAAAGGCGTGAGTGATCTGTGCGCAATTTGCCGATTTTCGGCATCTGCCGATATGGCATTGCTATTGCTTCTGGTTAAAATCAGTCTCGACTTCCTACACACATGTGAGGAAACGTAACTGCGATTAATGCCAGCCGGGCGCGTGCAGAACTCCGAACTGAACGCTTTCGGAAAGGCAATTCCCGTGTCGACATTCCAAGAACGTGGTGCACTCCACAACCTCACTGCGCCGGTGCCGAAGGGCGACAATATCGACCAGGGCCGCAACCGCGACAGCACAAGCTGGACGAACGTCCTCGCCGCCAACGCCATCCCGATCGTGGCGACACTGGCCCTGGTATGGCTGGCGACGGTCGGCCTGGTGGTGATCAACTACTTCGTCCCGCTCAATCTCGTTTCGCTGGTTTACATGCTGCCCGTGGTGCTCGCGGCCACGCAGTGGGGGATTGTGCCGGGCTTGGCGGCGGCTTTTGCCGGCGCTGCGGCGGCGGATTTCTTCTTCTATCCGCCGCTGTATAGTTTCTGGCTCGACAATCCGCAGGACGTCGTCGATCTGCTTCTCTATCTGTTGGTGGCCATCGTCACCAGCAATCTCGCAGCGCGCCTCAAGAATGAGGCGGTCATGGTGAGCCGTCGGGAAAGAGAGATCAGGGAGCTGCACAGCTTCTCGCAGAGCCTCGCGACCTGCCTGACCGCTCGCGATCTGATTTTCGCGGTTCAGGACTATCTTTCAAACACGCTGAAGTATCGCGCTGTTCTCCTTGCCGCCGCGCCGGATGACGGCAGTCCCGACGCCGATCATGGCGCCGTGCCGGAGGTGGTTCGGCGCACGGCGGCAAAGTTGATGACGGCGGACAATCCCTCGGCATCGACCGTGCGCGAACCGCGCAGCTGCAAAGCGTGGCTGGTGCGGGCTATTGCCCCGGAAATCCTCGGCTACGGCGCCATAGCGGTGGAACTAGGCGAGGATCCCGGCGAGCGCGCCGAAGCCGTCGCCCGACGGGTGGAAACGCTGCTTGAGGAGGCGACCGTGACCCTCAGGCATCTGCAGGTGAAGGAAGCGATCGAGCAGGCAACGATCAACTATCGGACCGAAATTCTCCGCGACGCCCTGGTCGGCGGGGTGTCGCACGAATTGCGCACGCCGCTGGCGTCGATCCTGGGCAGTTGCAGCGTGCTCAACCAGCTGCCCGCGATCCTCAATGATCGGCGTTCGCATGCGCTGGTCGACACGATTCAGGATCAGGCCGGTCAGCTCGACAACGAGATTTGCGATTTGCTCAACGCCTCGCGCATCAGCGCCAAGGGCGTCCGCCCGCAACTGACCTGGAGCGATCCGACGGACATCGTCAATGCCGCAGTCAAGCAAAAGGAGCGCCGGCTCGCCTCGCATCGCCTGACGCTCGATGTCGCGCGCGACGTTCCGCTGGTCCATGTCGATGCCGTTCTTGTCGAACAGGCGCTCGGTCAGCTTCTGGAAAACGCCGCGAAATATTCCCCGGCCGGGAGTGAAATCAAAGTCACCGGCCGCTGCGAGCGCGATCAGGTGGTACTGGCGGTGAAGGACCAGGGAAGCGGCTTGACCGCGGAAGAGAAGGGCCAAGTGGGCAGGCGCGCCTTCCGCGGCCGCCAGATCGCCGGCGCTTCCGGGTCGGGTCTCGGCCTCTGGATCGCCAGCACCTTCATTGCCGCCAATGGCGGCAGCCTTCATGCCGAAAGCGCCGGGCCGAATCTCGGCACCACGATATCGCTGCGGCTGCCGATGGCCTCGGCGGACGCGGCCGAGCTTGCCGACGCGGTCAACGATTAATGACCAAGGTGCTCATTATCGACGACGAGGCGCCGATCAGGCGCTTTCTCCGCGCCGGCTTCGAGCTTCACGGATTTACCGTGCTGGAAGCGGAGAACGCCGCGGTCGCGCTGCGAGCCGCGACCATGGACGCGCCGGAACTGATCATTCTCGACCTCAACCTGCCCGATCTTGAAGGGTCCGAGGTGCTCGAGCGCATTCGGTCCTGGTCGAACGTTCCGGTCATCGTGCTCTCGATCCACGCCGACGAGCATGAAAAAGTCCGGCTGCTGAGGCTCGGCGCCGACGATTACGTGGTCAAGCCGTTCGGAATCTCGGAACTCCTGGCGCGGAGCGAGGCGGCCCTGCGGCGGCATTTGCGCAGCACCAACAAGGAGCCGGTGGTGCGCGCCGGTCCGCTGTCGATCGATCTGGTGTCGAGGATGGTGACGCTGGATGGAAAGCGCGTGCAGTTGACGCGCAAGGAGTACGCTCTGCTGCATGCGCTCGCCGCGCATGTCGGGCTCGTCGTCACCCATCAGCAATTGATCAAGGAAATTTGGGGCAGTCACGCCGGCAATGTTCAGTACCTGCGGATTCTGGTGCGCAAGCTGCGGCAAAAGGTCGAGATCGAGCCGATGCATCCGCAACTGATCGTCTCAGAGTCGGGCGTCGGCTATCGGCTCGATCAGGGCGGCAGGGGAGCCATGCACGGCCCGCGGGGACTGTCGTCGGCTTATTGCACCTGACCGCGCTTGCTGGCGCGGCGCTAGAGTGCGATCGCTTTAGCTGGATCGATTGTTCTTTAGTGGGATCGGTTCGGAAAACCGACGATTCCACTTTTCCGGATCGGCGCTACGGCTCGATCAGCCGCCCGGTGCTGGCTTTGATCACGGCCTCAGTTCGGGTCGCGGCGCCGAGCTTGGCGCGCGCATTGTCGATATGAAAATCCACGGTCCGCTTGGTCAGGCCGATGATTTGCGCGATCTCGACCGAAGTCTTGCCGCGCGCCACCCAGGTCAGGATCTCCACCTCGCGATCGTTGAGCTCCACCGCCTTCGGCCACAGCCCGGTTCGCGCCACGCCGGCGAGCCGCGCCGTGATGATCGTCGCCAGCACGTCGAAATCGATCGGCTTGGTCACGTAATCGTCCGCGCCCAACTGCCGGCCCTTGAGCTCGTTGTCCCGATCGGTCAGCGCGGTGAGAAAGATGAAGGGCATTTTCGCGAACCGCGGCGCCAGCGCGACCAGGCGCTCCAACAGCTCGAAGCCCGACATCACCGGCATGCTGATATCCGAAAGCACCAGGTCGGGCATGGTCTTGAGGATGGCGGCGAGCCCTTCGCGACCGTCATGCGCAACGATGACCTCGTAACCGCGATCGACCAGCTCCTCGGCGATCAGCGCCGCGGTCTCGCGGTCGTCCTCGATGCAAAGAATCTTCTTGTGCGCTTCGGCCATGCGGAGTACCGGACACTGGAGCTCAGGGCACGATCAGGAAGAGCAAAAACCGGCTTTTAGCAGAGATCACGCTTCGCGCGACAGCTCGAATCCGGTCGCTGCCGCCTGAAGCGATGGCGTTTTAGAGCAAATCTCGATGGAATCAATGCGCGGCAACGGTTCCGTGCTCGGGTCGGGGGTCGTCGATCCCCGGGAGGGAGGAAACGGCGCCAACGCGGCCGTGCGCGAGCGCGCCGCGCCGCGATTTTGGCTCGCCCCGATGCGCCAGCCGCATTCGATCCGCGTCCACCTCGCCGCGGTATTCCTGATCTTCTTTCTGCTGGTCGTCGTCCTCGGCCTGTTCAGCATCTGGCGCCTGAGCAATTTTAATCTGCTCTCCGTCGACGTCGCCGAGCGGTGGCTGCCGATGACCCGGGTGCTCGGCGACCTCAACAATTTCACTTCTGATTTCCGCGCCATCGAGGGCAGCAACCTGCTGTCTTCCGACCCCTCCGAAATCGCAGCGACCGAGCAGGAGATGGCCAAGCTCGACCGCTCCATTGCCGAGGCCGAGCGCGGTTTCGAGCGGATTCGGCACGATGCCGCCGAGGGCGTTCCCTACAACCGGTTCAAGCAGCACTGGAACGACTATCGGGAAATCGTCAACCGGATGCTGGTGTTCTCGCGCACCAACCGCAAGGCGGAGGCGCTGGCGATCTACGCCGGCACCTCGCGCGCCGCTTATGATGCGGCGAGCGACGCGCTCGGCCAACTCACCGATCAGGCGGTCGCCAACGCCCAGCTCGCCAGCAATCGGCTCGGCGTCGCCTATCGGCAGGCGTTTTGGCTCATCCTCCTCGGCATGGCGATCGCCGCGGTGATGGTCGTCGCCGTGCTCGTCCATATCAGCCGTTCCATTTCCGCCCCGCTCCTGCATCTCGCCGACCGCATGCGCCGGCTCGCCGCCAACGACACCGATATCGACATTTCCGAAACCGACCGGCGCGACGAGATTGGCGAGATGGCGCAGGCCGCCGTGGTTTTTCGCAACAACGCGATCGAGCTGATGCGCAGCCAGCGCATGCTCGCCCGCCAGGCCGCGATGCTCGAGGAGCAATTGGCCCAGGAACAGCGCCTCGCACTGCTGCAGCGCAATTTCGTCTCCATGGCCTCGCACGAATTCCGCACGCCCCTGACCATCATCGACGGCCACGCGCGGCGCCTGATCAAGACCAAGGAATCGCTGGCCGCGGCCGAGATCGGCGAACGCGCAGGAAAAATTCGCGCCGCGGTGCTGCGGCTGACGCACATCATCGACAACCTGCTCAACTCGGCGCGGCTGATCGACGGTGGCGGCGCACTCTATTTCCACCCCGCCGAGATGGATATGGCGGCGCTGCTGCGGGAGATCTGCCAGCTGCACCGCGAGATGACGCCGGGTGTGCAGATCACCGAGCGGTTCGCCGCAACGCCGATGCCGATGATCGGCGACGCCAAGCTCCTATTTCAGGTGTTCAGCAATCTCCTGTCCAATGCGGTCAAGTACTCGCCCGGCGGCGGCTCGATCGGCGTCGATGCCGAGATCGCTGCCGATTCGCTCGTCGTCACCGTCAGCGACCGCGGCATCGGCATTCCCGCCGGCGACCTCGATCGGCTGTTCCAGCGCTACCACCGCGGCAGCAACGTCTCCGGAATCGTCGGCACCGGCGTCGGTCTTTATCTGGTGAAGATGGCGGTCGATCTGCATGGCGGGCAGGTCGCGGTGACGAGCAGGGAAGGCGACGGCTCGCGCTTCACCGTTCGCCTGCCGCTCAAGCCGGCGCACGCGGCGACAGCATCCTCGCCGCTGGCGGCAGATTCTACTGCGGCGGAGCAGGCGCCGCCGATCGCGGTGAGCTCGGTCGGCGCCGCTGTGCTGATGCCCGAGTCCGGCGGGCGCCGGGAGGAATGATTTCTGTCCCGCCCGCAATTCTGATATAGCTGGCCGCGTCGGCCTTTTTGCTAAGCGATTGCGGGGTGAAAGCCGGTGAAGGCTCTTGCGCTCGCTGTCATTTCTCTGCTGGCGTCGGTCTCGCTCTGCCCCGCGGGCACGTGGATGCGTCCGCCGGCGAACGGGCTCGTTGTCCAAGCGGACTGGCAGGACCCGGAAGCGCTTCCCCGCCGACTCCGGAACCATTGCGCCGCCGACAGCACTACCGGCAGTTACTATTGCGCCGACCATTGCGGCTCGGATTATCAGGTCTACTATTGCTCGGCTCGCGCCTTCGGCTGTTGCCGCATCGGAAGAGGATACTGCGACTGGGACGGATTGCTGCGCTGCCATTCGTGAGGCGGCGCCGATCGGGGCCGCTGACGTGCCCGCCGACCGATGATCGTTCAAATGCCGGCGATGCGCTTAAGCCGCGGCTTACCACCGCCACGCAAAATCGCTCTGCCGCCGCCGCGCATTAGCACGCCGTTCGCCGTCGCGTGATTTGGATTGCCGCGGACAAACTCGGCCTTCCTCATGCGTTCGGTCGTCATTTTCGCCGCCCTCGCGCTTGCCGCCGGCTTCCTGGTTCCGCGCTATGCCAGCGAGATGCGCGCACCCCCGAAGCCGGCGGCAGCGGCGCGGCCGGCAGCGCCGGGCGTCGCCGCGGCCGGCAATTCACGCTCGGTGGTCGTGCCACCCGACGCGCGCGGCCATTTTCTGGTCGATGCTCGCGTCGACGGCCGGCGCATCAATTTCATGGTCGATACCGGCGCCTCGGTGATCGCGCTGACCGAGAGCGACGCCGCCCGGCTCGGCGTCCATCCCGCGCAGCGCGATTTCGTCGCCGCGGTCAAGACCGCGAACGGCGCCGTGCGCGCGGCGCCGATCCGGCTCGATTTGGTCGAGGTCGGCGACCTCGTCGTGCGCGACGTCGCCGCGGTGGTGTTGCCCGACGAGGCTTTAAGCGACAATCTGCTCGGCCTGTCGTTCCTGTCGCGGCTGCGTCGTTTCGAATATAGCGGCGGCGAGCTCGTGCTCGAGCAGTAGCGCTGTCGTGTCTGCGGCGGCGCGGTCGGCCGTCGTGAAGACGGTCGCGATTCGCTGCTTCCGTCGCAGCCGACTTCAACCTGCTGTTAACGATGCAGCCGCGTCCGCTCTGCATCGCGGGCAACGGAAAATCAATGCCTCTCCTTTATTGGCGAGTGAGTACAGAAGCGCAAATTCCGCGGCGCGATCGGTCGCCCGCGCAGCGGGGCAGACTGCCGGTTGATTGAGACACGCTCGGCATGATTCAGAATTTGGCGAAGACTTTTCGACGTTGTGCGCGGAGGGTGCGTCGTTTCCGCCGCGCGCGCGCGGCGGCGACCGCCGTCGAGTTCGCGCTCATCGCGCCGGCCTTTCTGGCGACGCTGCTCGCCTTGCTGCAGACATGTGTGTTCGTGTTTGCGCAGATGGCCTTGCAAAACGCCGCCGATGAAGCAGGCCGCTATTTCATGACCGGGCAGGCGCAGAATAACGGCTGGTCGGCCAGCACGGTCGTCAACACGGTTTGCCCGGCGACGATATTCAATTGCGGCAACATGATCATCATCGTGCAGAACTACGCTTCGTTCGCGTCCGCCAATACCTCGGCGCCGCAATTGTATACCGACGGCGTGCTCAACACGAACTGGGCGTACAATCCGGGCAACCCGGGCGAAATCATGGTCGTGCAGTTGGTTTATCAATGGCCGGTGGTCAGCGGGCCGCTCGGCTTCATGCTAGCCAACCTTCCCAACAGCGCTGCGGAAATGATGGGCGTCAGCGCGTTTCGCGTCGAGCCGTACTGATGATGATGCGCGCACCATCGATCGTTTGCCGGCGTTTCGTCGCGTCGAAGCGCGGTGTCGCCGCGGTTGAATTCGCAATCGTCATGCCGGTTTTGTTGATCATGTTCCTCGCGTCATTCGACGCGGGGAACGCAATTGCCCTTTATATGAAGGTGCGCTCGGCGACCTTCACGCTCGCCGCCGTCACCAATCAATATGGCACTGGCGGCAACGCGATCAGCGCGACCGACATGACGGCGATCACCGGCGCGACCAGCGCCGTCCTCTCGCCTTTTTCGAATACGCCGACTGTCATCGTCATTTCGCAGATAAAGGCGACTTCGGCTACCAACGCCGTCGTGAGCTGGAGTTATACGGTCAACGGCTCCGCGCTGACGCCAGGAGCGCCCTACAATAGCCTGCCGACGAACTTTGCCAGCAATTCGTGCGGCGGCTCGTATCCGTGCTATGCGATCCTGGCTACAGTGAGCTACAGCTACACGCCCGTATTTGGCGCCTTTCTCACCGGCCCGATCAACTTTACCGACAGCCTCTACGTCACCCCTCGCAGCGCCGTTTGTATCCAGTACAACAGCGTGCCCAGCTCCTGTTAGCGTTGGCGGCCTGCGCGCGATCGGCATTTGACTTGGCCTCGGCGCGGCGTTGCTTATCCGGAACCACCGGTGCTGGAGTTTCGACTCAATCCTCGGGCAAGGTGAAGACCGCGCATGGAGAAGCGATTCCGCGCAGCACATGCGTGCCGAGCGCGATCAACGGCACTTCGGTCTCGGCGGCAAGCGCACCTGATACAAGGACCGCCTTGCCGCGCGGCCGGCATAGTCCCGACAACCGGCTTACCAGATTGACGGTAGGGCCGATCGCCGTGAAATCCAGACGGTCGGCCGCGCCAATATTGCCCCATAGCATCTCGCCCAAATGCAGGGCGGCGCCGAAGGGGAGAGGCGATAGCCCTTGCCGGCGTCGCTCTTCATCCAGATGCGCCATCCCGACCCGAGCGGTGGACACCGCGCGGCGCTTCTGCGACGCGCGACACTTGACATGAGCGCGCGCGCGGCCGAACGGCAGGACCCGAACGTCCCGGCGTCACGGCAGAAAATGAGCGGAAGCTAATTCGTGACGTGCGCCGCGCCTACCGCCTGCTCGAACCTCGTCATCAAGCGTTTCCAGACGTCTATCGGCGTGCTCGCCGCCTCCTACCCGCGCAGGCGGCGGCCGAATGCGAAGGAGAGCGTCGCCCACCGAATGTCACACACCTGCAACATTTTTTCGGCGGTATGATCAGCTGAGCAAACGGCGGAGGTCTTGAATGCCGGGCGACGCTTCGGAGCTCGATCAGATGCAGAACGCCTATAAGGCGACAGTCGAGGAATGGATTGCCGCGATCAGGCAGGAAGAGGTGCTGGCGTCGGTCAATCATTCGATAGCTGAAGTCGATAAATGGGAGCTGGCTCACTTCAAGGAAGAGGAAGTCCGCACCAGGGTGAAGGTCGCCAAGAAACGATACGAAGATGCACTGCGCGAAAAGTTCTTTGGCTTTTGAGCTCCTTCCTAAACATCCGGGTCCGGTGGCACGATGAATATCACGTTATTGCGTAACGTGCGCCGTGCTCACGGCCTGCTCGAACATCGTAACCAGCGCGTTCTGGATGGCCGCCGGTGTGCTTGCCGTATAGAAGAAGTTCGGCGACGCGCAACTGGTCAGGGATGTGGGAATGTTCTGGATGTTGTTGTTGGCGTAGCCGTCTTCGTTATTGGCGAAACCGGGATTTGGATCGACGATGGTTCCATAAGGAATGTAGAGGACGGCCACCGTGATGCCGCGACTTTTCATCGTCTGACAATAATTGTTGGTGTCTTCGGTGTTCGGCGGCATGACGGTCGCGGAATTCTGATAGGGGACAGTCGCGTTGGCCGTCCAGTGCTGCGATCCCCACCCGCCGCCCGACTGGGTCTGGTAATCCTGCGAGCCGTCGGTGACGATGAAGACATAGGGCAGGGGATTGGACGAGCTCGAGCCGGTGCCGATCGAGGTGATGAAGCTGTTCATGCTGGAGAGCGCATTTTCGAAATGCGTCCCGCCCGATCCCAGCGTCGCATTCACGCCGGTATCCAAAAGGTTCGCCAGCTGCTGCGCAAAGTTGGTGATCGTCGCCCCGGTAAGATTGGTGGTCAGCCCGACCGAGCAGGAATTGCTGCTGTTGGCGCCGGCGGTGCAGAGATTCTGGATGAACGGGAACAGTCCCACCGCGAATTGATCCGCTATGCCGTCATCGTTTTCCGTGGCTGAGGCCTGGGACAACAGGGCGTTCACCGCATAGCCGACGGCGTCGGCGCGCAATTGGATGCAGGACGTCGTTCCGGGAGCCGAGCAGGTCGTGACCGGCGTATTGGTCCAATTAATATTGCCTCCGTTTTGTACATTCGTCGTGCCGCTGGCAAAAGACGTGGGCGTAGTTCCCAGGCGCGAAATGAGGAAGCCTTGGCAATAGCCACCGGGCCGCGGATTCGTGCTCGAGCCAAGGGCGGGGGTGGGACCTTGATTCCCCTGATTGCAGGCTCCCTGCGCGGTGAAATGGCAGGCGAACTGGCAGCCATTGGGGTATTCGCCGAGATTGTCGGGATTGACGGCCAACAGCCTGTTCTGTTCCGCAGTCGTCGATGGAAAGCTCATCGACCCGGAAACGTCGAGCATCAGATAGAAATCGATGTAGGTCGGCAGCGAGTAGCTCGCCGTGGACGAACCCGAGATCGTGGTGCTGCTTTGGCCGAAGATTTTCATGAAATAGGTCGGTACCTGATAGGAGTAAGTGACGGTCGCGTTGACTGTCAGCCCGGTCCTGGTGACGGAGGCGTTGTAAGTGACGCCGGTGAAGGCGGTGGTGTCGGCGGCGAAGAAATTCTGCGCGTAGGATTGCCCGCCAGAAACTGAGCCGTTGCCGCTCATTTGCTTGGCAGCCAAGACAATCGGCGAGTTGATGGAAACGGTGGCAAGGGTCGCCGCGTCGGCGGCCGACTGCAGCCTGGTCTTGACCGTCGCCGCCATCGTATAGTCGACGACGCAGCCCATGGCGCTGACGATCGGCAGCGCGGAAATCGCGGTGATCACCGCCACATTGGCCCGCGTGTTGGCGCGGAATTGCGAGATCAGCGCGCGCAGCGGAGCGAAGCGTGACGCCGCCTGCAGCGGCCTATTTCTGATGTCGCGTCTCACCGGGCACCTCCTCGCTTGCGTCTCGGCGAATAAATTTGCACAGCGGAAATGCGGTATGACCGGCGCCGACAAAAGTGCTGCATAATGATTGAGGGATGTTTAACCATTGTCCGGCCGCGTGCGCCTAACCACAGGAACGTAAGCAGCAGCAGAAGAGCGTCGCGGGCGCGCCCCGAAAACGAACGGCTGGCTTTTTCACGGCTGCTTCGCGCATGGCGCAATTGCTCCGATCAATCGGCTTCTATGATGAAAATGCTAGAATTTTGTTACTTGGATCGCAGAAACACCGCGCCGGAGCGTGATCTGGAAAGCGCCCGCCACGAATTGATCCGTTTTAGAGGCCCGGCGTTCTGAAAAAGCCCATGCTCCATTTGGGGAGAATGGAGCGCAATCGATTCAATCTGAAGCGATCGGCGACTGCATTTTGAGGCGGGATTCTGAGGCGGGCCTTGCACGCGACGGGCGGGGCCAAAGTCGCTGTGGAAAAATTCGCAGACTGCGGCGAGACGCCGATGCAAACGGCGTTCGCTATACGTTTCGCGCAACTAAAAATCAATGCCTGTCGCTTATTGGCCAAGGATGGAGAAAGCTCGTTCCGATGCATCGTCAGGGCACGGCCATGCTTAGCAACCTCTTGCGCCGATTCTTCGGCGACCGCCGCGGCAACGTTGCCATCATCTTTGCGTTGTCGCTCGTTCCCATCATCCTGTTGACCGGTTTGGCATTGGACTTCACCGCTGCCACGCAGAAAAGGGCAGAGCTCGATGCGGCGGCCGACGCCGCCGCGCTCGCGGCGGTGACGCCGGAAATGATGAACCAGACGGTGGCGGCGGCGACGACGGCGGCGGCGAACATCTTCAACGCCCAGGCGTCGGGCATCAGCGGGCTGACCTACAATCCGCCGGTCGTCAACGTCACCGCCAGCGGCCTAACCCGCACCGTCACCGTCAGCTATACGGCTAACTCGGCCAATTGGGTGCCCAGCGTACTCGGACAGCAGAACTGGGCGATTTCCGGAACCGCTACCGCCACCGCGACGGTCGCGCCGAACATCAATTTCTATCTGCTGCTCGACAATTCGCCGTCGATGAACATCGCAGCGACGACCGCCGGCATCAACACCATGGTCGCCAACACCTCGGCGCAGGGCGGCTGTGCTTTCGCCTGCCATGAATCCCATCCGTCCGCGGACAACCTCGGCAACCCGAACGGCGTCGACAACTATACATTGGCCGCGCAATTGGGCGTGGTGACGCGCATCCAGAACATGGCGACCGCGACCCAGGCGCTGATGAGCACGGCGCAGGCGATGGAAACGTCGAACAACGCGCAATATCAGATGGCGATCTATACGTTCAACGTCTCCGGCCTCAGCACCATCCAGCTCTTGACGTCGAACCTCGCCAACGCGCAGGCGGCCGCGGCCAACATCAACGTGCTCGAGGTCTACTCCAACAACTGGCTGACGAAGGACAACAACAACAACGACACCGACACCGATTTCGAAGCGGCTATGTCGCAGATCAACAGCATCATGCCCAATCCGGGGACCGGCACCGCCGGCAGCACGTCGCAGGAGGTGCTGTTCATCGTCACCGACGGCGTCGACGACGAGGTCTCCTCGACCTGCTCGCAGCAGCTTGACGGCAGCCGCTGCCAGCAGCCGTTCGACACGACCTGGTGCACGACGGTGAAGAACCGCGGCATCTACATCGCCGTCCTCTACACCGTCTACCTGCCGCTTCCCACCAATGCCTGGTACAACAATTGGATCGCGCCGTTCCAAAGCGAGATCAGTCCCAACCTGGAAAGCTGCGCGTCGCCGGGCTTGTTCTTCTCGGTAACCACGGACGGCGACATCACCGCGGCGATGCAGACATTGTTCCAGGAGGCGATCGCGACGGCGCGGCTGAGCCAGTAGTCGGCTTCAGCAGCCGTTGCAGGCGATTGAACTGGACAATCGCGGATAAAAATACGTGCTCTGGTAGAAGTTGATCGTGCCGGTGAGGAAATAACCCCCTACCGGCTGGTACGGGTAGGTCACTTCGCCCCAGATCAGCGAAATGCTGGGCGTCTGCAGGGCGGTCGGCAGGGTGACCGAGGAGCCGACGGTGCGCGGGGTGCCGTTGAGCGAGTCGCTCCAGGTCACGGTGCCCTGGCCGTTGGCATCGGTGGTTATTTCCGAGACCGTGACCACCATGTTCGCGCTCGAATAGGGCGCGATCACGCTGGACGACGCGTTCAAGATGCTGCTCATGGTCGCGCCATCGATGCTGACATATTGGCTGGCGAGATCGGTGACCGTGCGCGCGGCGAGCGTCACCCGGTACTTGATGGCCAGGCCGTTGCCCAGCTCGTTGCCGCCGATATAGGCGAGCAGCATGAACGGCACGACGATCGCGAATTCGACCGCCGTGACGCCGCTGCGGTCGCGCGCAAAGCGGCGCAGGCGCGAACGAAATTTCCTGAGCGGCCTGGCCAGCGTCATTAATTAGGTCCGTTTTGATACGGCTCGTTCTTGAACACGGCGGTCGACACCAGCAGGCGATTGCCGTTGCCGAGATTGGCCAGATTGAAGCCGAGCGGGCCGAGCACGACCGGCCATTGATACATCAGCTGGATGACCACGATTGACCCCGGACCGCCCGGCGACCAGTTCCAGGTGTTGTTCACTTGGCCCAGCCCGTTGAAAGTCAGGGTCGGCGTGGTGATGTTGGCGGACGAGAACGAGTCGTAGTTCTGCACGTTGATCATGAAATTATTGCAATTGAACAGCGCCGAGGTTTGTCCGCAGACGTAGGTGGCGAACTGCGCCTGGGTCATGTTCGAGGTCTGCGCCTGGCCGGTGAGGATGTAGCGGCTCGACAGGGCAACAACCTCGTCAAGCTCGCGCCCGGCCAGAAACACGATCGCCGACTGCACCATGGCGATGAGAAGCGCGATGAACGGCGCCGCCACGAAGCCGAATTCCACGGCAGCGCCGCCACTCTGATTGCTACGCAGACGTTGAAGAGGCCGGAGCAGCGGTTTCCAAATGGCCGGCGTTTTCGGAACTGCAGCGAACATGGCGCATGGGCTCCAAATGCCGCTTCTATGCTGGAATCGCTAGGAAATTGTTACTCGGATCGTAGAAGGTCGGCGCTGTTCCCGCCGCGTATTTTGCGTTAACGCTGTGTTGCCACGATTGGCGAATTTGAGCGACCGCGGTTGGGGGGGAGGCGTGGCGTCCTACGTTCTGGCGATCGACCAGGGTACGACATCGACGCGGGCGATTCTGTTCCGTGCCGACACCTCGATCGCATGCATCGCTCAATGCGAGTTCCCGCAGCATTTCCCGGCCGACGGGGAAGTCGAGCACGAGCCCGAGGACCTTTGGGCGACGACGGTCGAGACTTGCCGGAGCGCTTTGCGCGATGCCGGGGCGACCGGGAGAGATATCGCCGCCATCGGCATCACCAATCAGCGGGAGACCACGCTGCTATGGGATCGGGCGACCGGCCGCGCGGTTCATCGGGCGATCGTCTGGCAGGACAGGCGAACGGCGGATCTGTGTGCGCGCCTCAAGGCCGACGGCCATGAGCCGATGTTCACGGCCAAGACCGGACTTCTGCTCGATCCGTATTTTTCCGGGACCAAGCTCGCATGGCTGTTGCAGCGCCGCGCGGAGACCGCGGAGGCGGCCGCGCGCGGAGAGCTCGCCTTCGGCACGGTCGATACGTATCTCCTGTGGCGTCTCACCGGCGGCAAAGTCCACGCCACCGATGCGACCAATGCGTCGCGCACGCTCCTATTCGACATCAATGAAGGTCGCTGGGACGATCAGTTGTTGGCGCTGCTCGGCGTGCCGAGAGCGATTCTGCCCGAGGTGCGCGATTCCTCGGCGGCGTTCGGCGTGACCGACCCCGAGCTGTTCGGCGTCACGATCCCGATTTGCGGCATTGCCGGCGACCAGCAGGCGGCGTTGATCGGCCAGGCCTGTTTCGCGCCGGGAATGCTCAAGGCCACCTACGGGACCGGCTGCTTTGCCCTGCTCAACACCGGCCGCACGCCGGTCGCCTCCGGGAACAGGCTCCTGACCACGATCGCCTATCAGCTCGAAGGCAAGCGCCGCTATGCGCTCGAGGGCTCGATCTTTGTCGCCGGCGCAGCCGTGCAATGGCTGCGTGACGGTTTGCATGTGGTCGGGAGCGCCGAAGAAACCGGCTCGCTTGCTGCGGCGGCCGATCCGACCCAGGAGGTGTTTCTCGTTCCCGCTTTCGTCGGTCTGGGCGCGCCTTACTGGCGGCCGGATGCGCGCGGCGCCTTGTTCGGCCTGACGCGGGCGACCGGCCCGCGCGAACTCGCACAGGCCGCGCTCGAGAGCGTGTGCTTTCAGACCGCCGACCTCCTGGCGGCGATGGCAGCGGACTGGCGCGAGGCCGGGAGCGCGCTCAAGACCTTGCGCGTCGACGGCGGCATGGCCAATTCCGACTGGACGATGCAGCGCCTCGCCGACCTCACCGCGCGCACCGTCGACCGGCCGCAAATCAAGGAGACGACTGCGCTCGGCGCGGCCTATCTCGCCGGCCTCCACGCCGGCTTCTTTCCCGAGCCGGACCGCTTCGTCGATCATTGGCGATTGGAGCGCCGCTTTGCGCCGCAGATGGATGATGCTGTGCGCGAACGAAAATTGGCCGGATGGGCGTCCGCCGTGCGCCGGCTGCTGGCGTGATCGCTGCGCGGACGTGCTCACCGGCTCGCTCGGCCGGCGCGCCGGCGACCGAATGCTGAAATTATCCGTTGCGGCCTTTTTACCCGATGCGCAAGTGTTGTATTCTGTCAGTGTTTGCGCGTTTTGCAGCGCGGGTGTAGCTCAATGGTAGAGCAGAAGCCTTCCAAGCTTATGACGAGGGTTCGATTCCCTTCACCCGCTCCAAATATTTTCAAAGATTTGCGACATGGTTACCCCGCCACTCTGCCAAGCGTGCTGCTGCTCATTCTGACCTGTGTCAGTCTTTCGTTCGCGCCGCCGGTCCCTTTTCCGCGCCGTCCACGACCTGCTTCATCGTGCGCTTGACGTATTTGGGCAACACCTTCGCTGGTTGAAACAAGGCCGATGAGCGATCAGTCCGATGTCCCAGCCACTCTGGCCGGCAAGCTCAACGCTCTGCTCGTTCGTCTCGACAGCGGCAGCCTCAAGGATGGCTCACTCGTCCGTCTGACCGCAGGCGCCCACCATGAAACCTGGGCCTTCGAGGCGATCGGTGACCGTGGCGCGGTGCCGATGATCATGCGCCGTCTTTCCCCCGATGCGGCGCCCAGCGAATTGACGATCGACCCCGAGATTGAAGCGCGGTTGATGCACGACGCCCGCGCGTGCGGTGTGCATGTTCCCCGCGTCTACCACATCCTTGAACCGAATGACCATCTTGGGCGCGGTTTTCTATCGGAAAGAATCGTTGGCGAAACCGTTGCGCGCCGTATCCTTCGCGATCCCGCTTTCGCCCACATACGTCCGCGTCTCGCCTTCCAGTGTGGCGCTATTCTGGCGCACATTCACGCAGTGCCGACCGATCGTCTTCCTCCGCTGAAGACCCGACTCGCCGCGGCGCAACTCGACGAGCTCTACGGCCTCTACCTCTCTTTCGGCGGTGGCAACGCGGTATTCGAAGTCGCGTTTCGCTGGTTGCGCGATCACTTGCCGGAGCAAGCGAAGATACCGCGGCTGGTGCACGGGGACTTCCGCAACGGCAACTTGATCGTCGGCCCCGACGGTGTACGTGCCGTGCTTGATTGGGAGCTTGCGCATCTCGGCGACCCTGCCGAAGATCTGGGCTGGATTACCGTCAACAGCTGGCGCTTCGGCATCATCGACAAGCCGGTTGGAGGCTTCGGGAGTATCGAACAAATGCTCGAAGGCTACCGCTCTGCGGGTGGGGAAGCGTTCGACATGGCGACAGTGAGCTATTGGCGCACTTTGGGTTCGCTGCGCTGGGGGTTGATGTGCCGCGCAATGGCTCGACCGCCACGAACGGGCATGCCAATGACGATTGAGCGCGCAATGATCGGCCGGCGGGTCTCAGAGACCGAGCTCGATCTCTTGGATATCCTGGCGCCTGAAGGCGTCCAATGAAGCAACATCCTGCGGCAACGGAATTGCTGGCATCGGCGTCGAATTTTCTGCGCGACGAGCTGTTGCCGTCGTTGCGCGGCGCTCATGCGTTCAATCTCCGGATATGCATCAACGCCATCGATCTCGTCCGTCGGGAAATTGAACAAGGAGCCGACGCCATTGAGCGCGAGCGCAGCCGCTTGGTCGAGCTATTGGGTAGGGATACCGGCCTCGACGCAATGCGAAATGAGCTGTGCAGGAGAATTTCGTCCGGTGAGCTTACGCTTGATCAGCCCGCACTGCGCGAACACCTTCGCGCGACGACGATGGAACGCCTTGCAGTCGATCAGCCAAATTATTCGGCCTACCTTGCGGCTGTGGCGCGGCGCGGCGGGACCGATCAGAACGAACCGTCGGAGGAATAGCCTTGTCATCGAACGTTGAGATGAACTTCGATCTACCCAGCGGCTTGATCGCCTATCTTGAACAACTCGATGCCTTCATCGAAGCAGAGATTCGTCCGCTGGAGCGTGCCGACGACAATATCCGCTTCTTCGATCATCGGCGCGAATGGGCGCGTACTGATTTCGAGCGCGGTGGCCTCCCGCGCGCGGAATGGGAGCTGCTACTGCAGCGCGCGAAGAACCTGGCCGACGCGGCGGGTCACTACCGCTTTGCGTTGCCCAAAAAATATGGTGGCAGGGATGGTTCGGACCTGTGGATGGCGGTCATCCGCGAACACTTCGCGGCTAAGGGGCTCGGCCTCCACAACGACTTGCAAAACGAGCATTCCATCGTCGGCAATTTTCCGCTCGTGACCATGCTCGATCTTTACGGGCGGCCCGAGCAGCGGGCGATGATCGAGGGTGCAATCACCGGAGCGTATCGTATCACTTTCGGCTTGACGGAGCCGCGTCATGGTTCCGACGCCACGCACATGGAAACGCGCGCAGTCCGCAGCACCCGGAACGGTGCCGCCGGGTGGCTGATCAACGGCGAGAAGATGTGGACCACGGGAATGCACACGGCGACGCATTGCGCATTGTTTGCTCGCACGTCGGGAAAGGATGGCGACGCGCGCGGCATAACCTGTTTTCTTGTGCCGACCGGCGCTGACGGCATAAACATCGAGGAGTATTTGTGGACCTTCAACATGCCGACCGACCATCCGCGAGTAAGCTTTACAAATGTGTTCGTTGCGGAAGATGCGCTGTTTGGCGAAGTTGATAGGGGTTTGACGCTGGCGCAGTGCTTCGTGCACCAGAACCGGATTCGCCAAGCTGCGAGTTCACTCGGCGCGGCCGTCTACTGCATCAATGAAAGCATAAAATACGCGCGTGCACGCAAGCCGTTTGGGCGTGCGCTTGCCGAAAATCAAGCGATCCAGTGGCCGCTGGTCGAACTCGCGACGCAAGTGGAAATGCTTCGGCTTTTGATCCGAAAGACCGCCTGGGAGATGTCGCGAATGACGCAACAAGAAATCGAGAAGAATCTTTCCGACAAGGTGTCGATGTGCAATTACTGGGCGAACAGACTATGCTGCGAGGCGGCCGACCGCGCAATGCAAGTGCATGGCGGCATCGGCTACTCCCGTCACACACCATTCGAACACATTTACCGGCATCACCGGCGCTACCGGATCACGGAAGGCTCCGAGGAGATACAGATGCGAAAGGTTGCCGGATTCCTCTTTGGCTATATGGGACCACAACGAGAAAAAATGCAGCCAGCGGCCACCTATAGTGACGGCGTCCGGCCCGCTGCTTCCAACTAAGTGGCGGTGTCCCGCGCGCACAACTCGCCGCCGGGCTGGCGGCGTTCGCCTGCAGCGGCAAGGGTAGCATCGGCGGGCTCTTGCGTTGCGCGGCGCGAGCGGGCATGAAAATCGCGCTTGGGCGGCCGCCGCGAGGCCTCCAGGAGTGTAGCTCAATGGCTAGAGCACCGGTCTCCAAAACCGGGGGTTGGGGGTTCGAGTCCCTCCACTCCTGCCACTTCCGGATGGCGGAGGAATAATGACAGACACCGCGCGGGAGGACGGGGCGCAATTGCCGCCTGCGTTGGCCCACTGTTACCGCCCCGCAAACCCTTGACGATGCCGGCGGCCGGCAGTAGGTAGCTTGCCATCGTCAGCGGCCCGGCGACGGACTTCCGCGACGAACATTCCCCAAAAGGATGCGCCGCGACGGTTTCCTCCTTCCAGGTGGGCGGGGAATGCCTATTTGGATCAGGCGATGCCGAAGATCAGCCCATTCAAGTTCCTGCAGGAAGTGCGGGCCGAGGGGCAGAAGGTCACTTGGCCGACGCGCAAGGAGACGACCGTCACCACGATCATGGTGTTCGTGATGGTGTTCATCGCCTCGATCTTCTTCCTGTTTGCGGATCAGCTCATGCGCCTCGGGGTGAGCTTCCTGCTCGGCATCAACTCGTGAAGCGTTTTCATTGACCACGCCAAATTCATGATGCGGAATTCGTGACATGACCAGCCGATGGTACGCGGTCCACGCCTACTCGAATTTCGAGAAAAAGGTGGCCGAATCGATCCGCGAGCAAGCCAAGCAGCGCGGCTTGTCGCAGCTTTTCGAGGAAATCCTGGTGCCGACCGAAAAGGTCGTCGAGGTGCGGCGTGGCCGCAAGGTCGACGCCGAGCGGAAATTCTTCCCGGGCTATGTTCTGGTGAAGATGGAGCTGACCGACGAGGCCTATCACCTGATCAAGAACACGCCGAAGGTGACCGGCTTTCTCGGCTCCGACAACAAGCCGATGCCGCTGTCGGACGCCGAGGCGGAACGGATCATCCATCAGGTGCAGGAAGGCATCGAGCGGCCGAAGCCGTCGGTTTCCTTCGAGGTCGGCGAGCAGGTGCGGGTGTCCGACGGCCCGTTCGCTTCCTTCAACGGCACGGTCGAGGAGGTCGACGAAGGCCGCTCGCGGCTCAAGGTCGCGGTGTCGATCTTTGGCCGCGCGACGCCAGTCGAGCTGGAGTTCGGACAGGTGGAGAAGCTATGATCACATCTAATCTCCGACATCTGAGCTCTGACATCTGATCGTGGGAGGCGAGGGCGGTCGCCAGCCGCCGGGAGCCGCACCACCAACAGGAGTAAGCCATGGCAAAGAAGATCACCGGATACGTCAAGCTGCAGGTGCCGGCCGGGGCGGCCAATCCGTCGCCGCCGATCGGCCCGGCGCTCGGCCAGCGCGGCCTCAACATCATGGAGTTCTGCAAGGCGTTCAACGCGCAGACCCAGAAGATGGAGAAGGGCGCACCGATCCCCGTCACCATCACCGTTTACGCCGACCGCTCCTTCACCTTCGAGCTGCGCACGCCGCCGGTGTCGCACTTCCTCAAGAAGGCGGCGAAGCTCGAAAGCGGTTCCAAGACCCCCGGCCGCGAAATCGCCGGCTCGGTGACCAGGGCGCAGGTGCGCGAAATCGCCGAGCAGAAGATGAAGGATTTGAACTGCGATACCATCGAGGCGGCCATGCGCATGATCGAGGGCTCCGCCCGCTCGATGGGGTTCGAGGTGAGGGAATAGCCATGAGCACGCACGGAAAACGCACGCGGGCCGCGCGCGAGGGCGTCGATCGGGAGAAGCTCTATCCGCTCGCGGAAGCGGTGTAGATGGTCAAGGAGCGCGCCAAGGCGAAGTTCGACGAGACCGTCGAGGTGGCGATGAATCTCGGCATCGATCCCCGCCACGCCGACCAGATGGTGCGCGGCGTCGCCAATCTGCCGAACGGCTCCGGCCGCAACGTGCGCGTCGCCGTGTTTGCCCGCGGGGTCAAGGCCGACGAGGCCAAGGCCGCCGGCGCCGACGTGGTCGGAGCCGAAGACCTGGTCGAGCGGGTGCAGGGCGGCAATATCGACTTCGACCGCGTCATCGCCACGCCCGACCTGATGCCGCTGGTCGGCCGCCTCGGAAAGGTCTTGGGGCCGCGCGGTCTCATGCCCAACCCGAAGGTCGGCACCGTGACCATGGACGTTACCGCCGCGCTCAAGGCCGCCAAAGGCGGCGCGGTCGAGTTCCGCGCGGAAAAGGCGGGCGTCGTGCAGGCGGGCGTGGGCAAGGCCTCCTTCAGCGCCGACCAGCTGATCGAAAACATCCGCGCCTTCGCCGACGCGGTGCAGAAATCACGGCCGGCCGGCGCCAAGGGTCACTTTATCAACCGCGTGGCGATCTCCTCGACCATGGGCCCAGGGGTCAAAGTCGAGCCGGCAAGCCTGTTCGCAGGCGCGCCGCAATAGCGCGCCTCCTCCCGCCAAAGGGAGGGGCGGGATTGCAACAACACTTGCAAAACACCACTTGGCAAATTCGCCGCGAGCCGCTAGATAGACGCCATGGGCGTGCCGGCCCGGTTTGTCGGCGCGCCTTTGCGCGCTTCTCGAAAACCAACGAGTGAACTTTTCTCTTAGTCGATCCTGCGCGGATTCTCCTAAGAAGAGAAGGGCTTAATGGCGCTCGAAACGCGCTCGGTCCTGTCCGAGACTGCAGGTGCCGGCAACGGCTTAATGCGCAAAGCCTGCATAGACGGGTGAAGACCGTGGGCAAGCAACTGCCCGTCGGTTCTGACCTCGACGGCCCGGAACAGCCCAACAAGCTGTCCCGGGAGGGCAGGGTGTAGATGTCGTCCTGCCCGGTATCCCCTCTCAGCAGGGGCCTTGGGCGGGCCGGCCGGCATCAACCCGGCGGCTCCGCTTGAACGGACCGCCAACCGGAGAGAGCTGGTGGATCGCGCGGCAAAGAGCGAGCTTATCGGCGCCCTTGGCGACGTCTTCAAAGCCGCCAAGGTCGTCGTCGTAGCTCATTATTCCGGCCTGACCGTTGCCCAAATGCAGACTCTGCGTCGGCAGATGAAGCAGGCGGGCGCGCGCGTGCGGGTCGCGAAGAATCGCCTCGCCAAGATCGCTCTTGAAGGCAGCGACGTCGCCGTGATCGCGCCCCTGCTCAAAGGGCCGACGCTGATCGCCTTCTCGGGTGATCCCGTGGTGGCGCCCAAGGTCGCCGTCGATTTCGCCAAAACGAACGAGCGGTTCGTCATTCTCGGCGGAGCGATGGGCAAGACCGCGCTCGATCCGAATGCGGTCAAGGCGCTTGCCGCCTTGCCGTCGCTCGACGAGCTGCGGGCGAAGGTCGTCGGCCTCATCAAGGCGCCGGCGACCAAGATCGCGCAGGTGGTCAACGCTCCTGCCGGCAAGCTCGCCCGCGTAGTCCAGGCTTATGCCAGCAAGGGCGGGGAGGGCGCGGCTGCCGCCTGACAAACCGCCTCAACTCGAAGGTTAGAACCAAAGGACAATCTCATGGCTGATCTGCAGAAAATCGTGGACGACCTCTCCGGCCTCACCGTGCTCGAGGCGGCCGAACTCGCCAAATTGCTGGAAGAAAAATGGGGCGTCTCGGCCGCCGCGGCAGTTGCGGTTGCGGCCGGGCCCGCGGCCGGCGCGGCCGCCGCGCCCGCTGCCGAGGAGAAGACCGAGTTCACGGTCGTGCTCGCTGCGGCCGGCGAGAAGAAGATCGAAGTGATCAAGGAAGTTCGCGCCATCACCGGCCTCGGCCTCAAGGAGGCCAAGGACCTGGTCGAAGGCGCGCCGAAGCCGGTCAAGGAAGGGGTCAACAAGGACGAGGCCGCCAAGATCAAGGCGACGTTGGAAAAGGCGGGTGCGAAGGTTGAGCTTAAGTAAGCAATGCTTACTTAGAGCATGATCCCGAGAGGTTCAGGACGTGGATGGCCAGGTCATCGGACACAAGGCGGCGCTTGGCGCCTGGTGCCGGGCCATTACGCAGGTTGAGAGTGCGGCAAGCGTGCTGATTCGGCTCCCGCCGCCGAATCACGGCAAAGAGGGCAGTACGCAAATAGGGCGGTGCGACGCCTGTCCCGACGGTCGCGATGGATGGCGGCCCTCTGGAGAGTCGTCCTGATCGCTCGGTGCCGCGAACCCGCAGGGTTCGCGGCGGCGGCTTGGGCCCGAAGGGTTCGAGCCCGATGGTTCGATTGAGCAAGAGGACATGATGGCGCAGACGTTTATCGGTCGGAAGCGCGTTAGGAAGTTTTTCGGAAAAATCGAGGAAGTCGCGGAGATGCCGAACCTCATTGAGGTTCAAAAGGCGTCCTACGATCAATTCCTGCTGGTCAAGGAGCCGCAGGGCGGCCGGCCCAATGAGGGCCTGCAGGCCGTGTTCCGGTCGGTGTTTCCGATTTCCGACTTCTCCAATACCTCGCAGCTCGAATTCGTGAAGTACGAATTCGAAGCGCCGAAATACGACGTCGACGAATGCCGGCAGCGCGGCATGACCTATGCCGCGCCGCTCAAGGTGACGCTGCGCCTCATCGTGTTCGATGTCGACGAGGAAACCGGCGCCCGTTCGGTCAAGGACATCAAGGAGCAGGATGTCTACATGGGCGACATCCCGCTCATGACCAACAACGGCACTTTCATCGTCAACGGCACCGAGCGGGTCATCGTCTCGCAGATGCATCGCTCGCCCGGCGTGTTTTTCGATCACGACAAGGGCAAGACCCACTCCTCGGGCAAGCTCCTGTTCGCCGCCCGCATCATTCCCTACCGCGGCTCCTGGCTGGACATCGAGTTCGACGCCAAGGACATCGTTTACGCGCGCATCGACCGGCGGCGAAAGATCCCGGTCACTTCGGTGCTTTATGCGCTCGGAATGAGCGGCGAGGAGATTCTCAACACCTTCTACAAGCAGGTGCATTACAAGCGCGCCAAGGACGGCTGGCGGGTGCCGTTCGATGCCAATCGGCTGCGCGGCTACAAGGCGGTCAACGATCTCATCGACGCCGATACCGGCCGGGTCGTGCTCGAGGCCGGCAAGAAGCTCACCGTGCGCCAGGCGCGCCAGCTCGCCGAGAAGGGGCTCAAGGCGCTGCGGCTGACCGACGAGGAGCTGATCGGGCACTACATCGCCGAGGACCTGGTCAATCCCAAGACCGGCGAGATCTACGCCGAAGCCGGCGAGGAGATCACCGAGAAGACGCTGAAGACGCTGAACGAGGCCGGCTACAAGGAATTGCCGCTGCTCAACATCGATCACGTCAATGTCGGCGCCTACATCCGCAACACGCTCGCGGTCGACAAGAGCATGACGCGCGAGGACGCGCTGTTCGACATCTACCGCGTCATGCGCCCAGGCGAGCCGCCGACGATCGACACCGCGCAGACGATGTTCCACTCGCTGTTCTTCGATCCGGAGCGCTACGATCTCTCCGCCGTTGGCCGCGTCAAGATGAACATGCGGCTCGACCTCACTGCCGACGACAGCGTGCGCATCCTGCGCAAGGAGGACATCATCGCGGTGATCCGCACGCTGGTCGATCTGCGCGACGGCAAGGGCGAGATCGACGACATCGACCACCTCGGCAATCGGCGCGTGCGCTCGGTCGGCGAGCTGATGGAGAATCAGTATCGCATCGGGCTCCTGCGCATGGAGCGCGCCATCAAGGAGCGGATGTCGTCGGTCGATATCGACACGGTAATGCCGCAGGACCTGATCAACGCCAAGCCGGCGGCCGCCGCGGTGCGCGAGTTCTTCGGCTCCTCGCAGCTCTCGCAGTTCATGGACCAGACCAATCCGCTGTCGGAGATCACCCACAAGCGGCGGCTCTCGGCGCTCGGCCCCGGCGGGTTGACCCGCGAGCGCGCCGGCTTCGAGGTGCGCGACGTGCACCCGACGCATTACGGCCGCATCTGTCCGATCGAGACGCCGGAAGGGCCGAATATCGGCCTGATCAATTCGCTCGCCACCTATGCGCGGGTGAACAAATACGGCTTCGTGGAAACGCCCTACCGCAAGGTCAAGGACGGCCGCGTCACCGACGAGGTTATCTACCTCTCGGCCATGGAGGAGGGGCGCTTCACCGTGGCGCAAGCAAATTCCGCCATCGACGCGCGCGGTCGCTTCACCGACGATCTCGTCGTCGTGCGTCATGCCGGCGACGTGCAGCTCATTCCGCCCGACAAGGTCGATTTCATGGACGTGTCGCCGAAGCAGCTGGTGTCGGTCGCCGCCGCGCTCATTCCGTTCCTCGAGAACGACGACGCCAACCGGGCGCTCATGGGCTCCAACATGCAGCGCCAGGCGGTGCCGCTGGTGCATGCCGAAGCGCCGTTCGTCGGCACCGGCATGGAGGGCGTGGTGGCGCGCGATTCCGGCGCCGCCATCGCCGCGCGCCGCACCGGCGTCGTCGATCAGGTCGACGCCACCCGTATCGTCATCCGCGCCACGGACGAGCCGGACCCGACCAAGCCCGGCGTCGACATCTACCGGCTGCAGAAGTTTCAGCGCTCGAACCAGAACACCTGCATCAACCAGCGGCCGCTGGTGAAGGTCGGCGACCAGGTCAATCGCGGCGACATCATCGCCGACGGGCCCTCGACCGATCTCGGCGAGCTGGCGCTCGGCCGCAACGTGCTGGTCGCGTTCATGCCGTGGAACGGCTACAACTTCGAGGATTCGATCCTGCTCTCCGAGCGCATCGTCAAGGACGACGTCTTCACCTCGATCCACATCGAGGAATTCGAGGTGATGGCGCGCGACACCAAGCTCGGCCCCGAAGAGATCACCCGCGACATTCCCAACGTCTCGGAAGAGACGCTGAAGAATCTCGACGAGGCCGGCATCGTCTATATCGGCGCCGAGGTGCGCGCCGGCGACATTCTGGTGGGAAAAATCACGCCGAAGGGCGAGAGCCCGATGACGCCGGAGGAAAAGCTGTTGCGCGCCATCTTCGGCGAGAAGGCCTCCGACGTGCGCGACACCTCGCTGCGCGTTCCGCCCGGCGTGCAGGGCACCGTCGTCGAGGTGCGCGTGTTTAACCGCCACGGCGTCGAGAAGGACGAGCGCGCGCTCGCCATCGAACGCGAGGAGATCGAGCGCCTGGCCAAGGACCGCGACGACGAGCAGGCGATCCTCGACCGCAACGTCTATGGCCGTCTCGCCGAGTTGTTGGAGGGCCGCCAGGGCATCGCCGGACCCAAGGGCTTCAAGAAGGACACCAAGATCACCCGCGCGGTGCTCGACGAATTTCCGCGCTCGCAATGGTGGCTGTTTGCTTCGCCAAACGACAAGGTGATGGCGGAGATCGAGGCCATTCGCAAGCAGTACGATGAATCGAAGAAGCGGCTCGAGCAGCGCTTCCTCGACAAGGTCGAGAAGCTGCAGCGCGGCGACGAACTGCCCCCCGGCGTGATGAAGATGGTCAAGGTCTTCGTCGCCGTGAAGCGCAAGATCCAGCCCGGCGACAAGATGGCCGGCCGCCACGGCAACAAGGGCGTGGTGTCGAAGATCGTGCCGGTCGAGGACATGCCGTTCCTCGCCGACGGCACCTCGGTCGACATCGTGCTCAACCCGCTCGGCGTGCCGAGCCGCATGAATGTCGGCCAGATCCTGGAGACCCATCTCGGCTGGGCCTGCGCCGGCTTGGGCCTGAAGATCGGCCACGCCGTCGACATCTATCAGGGCAAGCGCGACCTCAAGCCGCTTAAGGAGCTGTTGCGCAAGGTCTATGGCGACGAGGAGACGATCAAGTCGCTCGACGAGAAAGGCCTCATTGAGCTCGGCAGCAATCTGCGCCACGGCGTGCCGATAGCGACGCCGGTGTTCGACGGAGCGAAGGAGGCGGATATCGAGCATATGCTCGATCTCGCCAGCCTCGACCATTCCGGGCAGGTGACGCTCTATGACGGGCGCACCGGCGACTCGTTCGACCGCAAGGTGACCGTCGGCCACATCTACATGATGAAGCTGCACCATCTGGTCGACGACAAGATCCATGCTCGCTCGATCGGCCCTTACAGCCTAGTCACCCAGCAGCCGTTGGGCGGCAAGGCGCAGTTCGGCGGCCAGCGCTTCGGCGAAATGGAGGTGTGGGCGCTGGAAGCTTACGGCGCCGCCTACACGCTGCAGGAGATGCTGACGGTGAAGTCGGACGACGTCGCCGGCCGCACCAAAGTGTACGAGGCGATCGTGCGCGGCGACGACACGTTCGAGGCCGGCATTCCCGAATCGTTCAATGTGCTGGTCAAGGAGATGCGCTCGCTCGGCCTCAACGTCGATTTGCACAATTCCAAGCAGCAGCGCGGCGGCGGCGAGATCGCCGAGGCGGCGGAGTGATCAGAAGGACGGATGACGGAGGACAGGGGACGAAGCGGAACACGGCGACCTTTCGGCCGTCCGCCGTTGCCTGTCGTCTGAAACGGAGACGATGATGAACCAAGAGATTATGAATCTTTTCAGCCCGCAGACGCCGGCTCAGGTCTTCGACCAGATCCGGATTTCGATTGCGAGCCCGGAGAAGATTCTGTCCTGGTCCTATGGCGAGATCAAAAAGCCGGAGACCATTAATTACCGCACCTTCAAGCCCGAGCGCGACGGGCTGTTCTGCGCGCGCATTTTCGGGCCGATCAAGGACTACGAGTGCTTGTGCGGCAAATACAAGCGCATGAAATACAAGGGCATCATTTGCGAGAAGTGCTCGGTCGAGGTGACCTTGTCGCGGGTGCGGCGCGAGCGTATGGGCCATATCGAGCTGGCGGCGCCGGTCGCGCATATCTGGTTCCTCAAATCGCTGCCCTCGCGCATCGGGCTTCTGCTCGACATGACGCTCAAGGACCTCGAGCGCATCCTCTATTTCGAGTATTACGTGGTGCTCGAGCCCGGCCTCACCCCGCTCAAGGACCGCCAGCTCCTCTCCGAGGAGGAGTACGTCAAGGCGCAGGACCAATTCGGCGCCGACAGCTTCACCGCGATGATCGGCGCGGAAGCGATCCGCGAAATGCTTAAGGCGCTCGACCTGGAGAAGATGGGCGCCGAGCTGCGCAAGGAGATCGCCGAATCGACCTCCGATCTCAAGCCGAAGAAGCTCGCCAAGCGGCTGAAGCTGATCGAGGCCTTCGTCCAGTCGGGCAACAAGCCGGAATGGATGATCCTGACGCACGTGCCGGTGATCCCGCCGGACCTGCGGCCGCTTGTTCCGCTCGACGGCGGCCGTTTCGCCACCTCCGACCTCAACGACCTCTATCGCCGGGTCATCAACCGCAACAACCGGCTGAAGCGGCTGATCGAGCTGCGCGCTCCGGACATCATCATCCGCAACGAGAAGCGGATGCTGCAGGAGGCGGTGGACGCGTTGTTCGACAATGGCCGCCGCGGCCGCGTCATCACCGGCGCCAACAAGCGGCCGCTGAAGTCGCTCGCCGACATGCTCAAGGGCAAGCAGGGCCGGTTCCGGCAGAACCTGCTCGGCAAGCGCGTCGACTATTCCGGCCGCTCGGTGATCGTGGTCGGCCCCGAGCTCAAGCTCCATCAGTGCGGGCTGCCGAAGAAGATGGCGCTCGAGCTGTTCAAGCCGTTCATCTATTCGCGGCTCGACGCCAAGGGCCTGTCGACCACGGTGAAGCAGGCGAAGAAACTGGTCGAGAAGGAGAAGCCGGAAGTCTGGGACATCCTCGACGAGGTCATCCGCGAGCATCCGGTGCTGCTCAACCGCGCGCCGACGCTGCACCGCCTCGGCATCCAGGCGTTCGAGCCGGTGCTGATCGAAGGCAAGGCGATCCAGCTGCATCCTTTGGTCTGCGCCGCGTTCAATGCCGACTTCGACGGCGACCAGATGGCCGTTCACGTGCCGCTGTCGCTCGAGGCGCAGCTCGAAGCGCGCGTCCTGATGATGTCGACCAACAACATCCTGCACCCGGCCAACGGCTCGCCGATCATCGTGCCGTCGCAGGACATCGTGCTCGGGCTTTATTACCTCACGCTCATGATCGAGAACGGCCCCGGGCAGTGGAAGCTGGAACTGCACCCACAAAAGGAGATCGAGCGCGACCGCAAGAAGAAGAACGTCGTGCAAGGCTTCTATCGTAACATGAGCGAGGTCGAGCACGCGCTGCAGGAGAAGACCGTCGGCCTGCACAGCAGGATCAAGTATCGCTGGGAAGGCATCGACGAGGACGGCAAGACGGTGCGCAAGGAGTACGAGACCACGCCCGGTCGCGCGCTGCTCGGCGAGGTGCTGCCGAAGCATCCCAAGGTTACGTTCGACCTCGTCAACAAGCTGATGACGAAGCGCGAAATCTCCAGCATGATCGACACGGTCTACCGCCACTGCGGTCAGAAGGAGACCGTGATCTTCTGCGACCGCGTCATGGCGCTGGGCTTCCATCATGCATTCCGCGCCGGCATCTCGTTCGGCAAGGACGACATGGTAGTGCCGCATTCCAAGCGCGCGATCGTCGACAAGACGCGCGAGCTGGTGAAGGAATTCGAGCAACAATACAATGACGGGCTGATCACCCAGGGCGAGAAATACAACAAGGTGGTCGACGCCTGGTCGAAGTGCACCGAGCAGATCGCCGACGCGATGATGCGCGAGATTTCGGCCGCCAAGCCGGCGACCGAGAAGGGCGCGGAAGCGCAGGTCAACTCGATCTACATGATGGCGCATTCCGGCGCGCGCGGCTCGCCGGCGCAGATGCGTCAGCTCGCCGGCATGCGCGGCCTGATGGCCAAGCCCTCGGGCGAGATCATCGAGAGCCCGATCATCTCCAACTTCAAGGAGGGCCTCTCGGTGCTCGAGTATTTCAACTCGACGCACGGCGCGCGCAAGGGCCTCGCCGACACCGCACTGAAGACGGCGAATTCCGGCTATTTGACCCGGCGTCTGGTCGACGTGGCGCAGGATTGCATCGTCACCGACGAGGATTGCGGCACCTCGCGCGGCATCAAGGTGCGCGCCATCATCGACGCCGGCCAGGTCGTGGCCTCGCTGGCAAGCCGCATCCTCGGCCGCACCACGGCGGAGGACGTGCGCGATCCGACCAGCAACGAAATCCTGGTCGCCAACGGCACGCTGCTCGAGGAACCGCATGTCGAACGGCTGATCAATGCCGGCGTACAGGAGGTGCGCATCCGTTCGGTGCTCACCTGCGAGACGGCGAGCGGCGTCTGCGGCAAATGCTACGGGCGTGATTTGGCCCGCGGCACGCCGGTCAATATGGGCGAGGCGGTCGGCGTCATCGCGGCGCAGTCGATCGGCGAACCGGGCACTCAGCTCACCATGCGCACGTTCCACATCGGCGGCGCGGCGCAGATCTCGGAGCAGTCGTTCGTCGAATCGAACTTCGAGGGCACCATCAGGATCAAGAACAAGAACGTGGTGCGCAATTCGGACGGCGACGTGATCGCGATGAGCCGCAACCTGATCATCGCGGTGCTCGATCCGGACGGCACCGAGCGCGCGGTGCACCGCATCCCCTATGGCGCTCGGCTCAAAGTCGATGACGACGAGCACATCAAGCGCGGCCAGCGCATCGCCGAGTGGGATCCCTATACGCGCCCGATCCTCACCGAGGTCGAGGGCACGGTCAGCTTCGAGGATCTGGTCGAAGGCCAGTCGATGACCGAAACGCTCGACGAATCGACCGGCATCGCCAAGCGCGTGGTCATCGATTGGCGCTCCGGCTCGGTCCGCGGTCAGCAGGACCTGCGCCCGGCCCTGGTGATCAAGGGCAGGGACGGCAAGATCCTCAAACTGAGCCGCGGCGGCGACGCCCGCTACATGCTGGCGGTCGACGCCATCATCTCGGTCGATCCCGGTGCCAAGGTGAAGGCGGGCGACGTGATCGCGCGCATTCCCACCGAAAGCGCCAAGACGCGCGACATCACCGGCGGTCTGCCGCGCGTGGCCGAGCTGTTCGAGGCGCGGCGGCCCAAGGAATCCGCGGTCATTGCCGAAATCTCCGGCACGGTGCGCTTTGGCCGTGACTACAAGAACAAGCGGCGGATCACGATCGAGCCGGCCACCAAGGACGAGGAGCCGAGGGAGTATCTCGTCCCCAAGGGCAAACACATCCATCTGCAGGACGGCGACGTCATCGAGAAGGGCGACTTCATCGTCGAAGGCAACCCGGCGCCGCACGATATCCTGGCGATCAAAGGCGTCGAGGAGCTTGCCGGCTATCTCGTCAACGAGATCCAGGACGTCTATCGGCTGCAGGGGGTGAGCATCAACGACAAGCACATCGAGGTAATCGTGCGGCAGATGCTGCAGAAGGTCGAGATCGACGAGTCCGGTGAAACCGATCTCATCCAGGGCGAGCAGGTCGACAAGATCGAGTTCGACGAGGTCAACGCGCGGGCGGCGGCGGAAGGCAAGCAGCCGGCGACCGCGCATCCGGTGCTGCTCGGCATCACCAAGGCCTCGCTGCAGACGCGTTCGTTCATCTCCGCGGCTTCGTTCCAGGAAACGACGCGCGTGCTCACCGAGGCGGCGGTCAACGGCAAGGCCGATACGCTGGACGGGTTGAAGGAGAACGTCATCGTCGGCCGCCTGATCCCGGCCGGCACCGGGGCGATGATGAACAAGGTGCGCGAGATCGCGGTTAAGCGCGACCGGCTCATCCTGGCCGAGCGCGAACGGGAGGCGGCGATGAAGGCTGCGGCCGGCCCAGAGCCTGCGGCGCTGCCGGCGGCGGAGTAATTGCCGCCGACTTGAACCGTGATACCAAAGCGAAGGGCCGCCCATGGCGGCCCTTTTGCTATCCTGGCGAACGGCCGGAGCGATGAAGAATGTTTCCTCCCGAGCGGATCGTTTGTCTGACTGAGGAGACCGTCGAGACGCTCTATCTGCTCGGCGAGGAGCGCCGCATCGTCGGCATTTCCGGCTATGTGGTGCGCCCGCCGCGCGCCCGGCGCGAGAAGCCGCGAGTCTCCGCCTTCACCTCCGCCGACATCCGGAAGATACTCGAGTTGAAGCCCGACCTCGTTCTCACCTTCTCCGACCTCCAGGCCGACATCGCGGCGGCGCTGATTCGCCATGGCGTCGACCTGCACGCCTTCAATCAGCGCACGATCGCGCAAATTCTCGCCATGATCCGCACGCTTGGAGCCTTGGTTGGTGCCAATGATCGCGCCGACCGGCTGGCGCGCGAACTCGCCGGCGCGCTCGAGGCGGCGCGGCGGCGCGCCGCGCAATTGCCGCGGCGGCCGCGGGTCTATTTCGAGGAATGGGACGATCCGATGATCTCGGGCATCGGCTGGGTGTCGGAACTGATCGACGCCGCCGGCGGCGTCGATGTCTTTGCCGATCGTGCCGCTGCCAAATCGGCCAAGGATCGCATCGTGACCGCGGGCGACGTCATCGGTCGAGAGCCCGATATCATCATCGGATCGTGGTGCGGCAAGAAATTTCGCCCGGAGAAGGTCGCAAAGAGGCCGGGGTTCGACCGCGTGCCGGCGGTGCGACGCGGCGCGCTTTACGAGATCAAATCGCCGCTGATCCTGCAGCCGGGGCCGGCGGCGCTGACCGACGGACTGGCGGCGCTGCAAACGATCATCGGCGAGGCGACGGTGGCGCAGGTGTAGACGCCAAGTAGGATTTTGCGCGCTCGGCCCGTTTTCGTTGCGGAAGGCGGGCGGAGCTCGCGAACGCGGAAATGGCTGTGGCGGAGGCCAGATGTGCTTGCGCCATCGTACTTTCTTGCCCACATCGTCTTGACTTCGGACGATGGCGCCGATAGATACGCGACACTTTTCGGCAGGCGGTGAGCTTCGCCCGTCGGAACGGCCTGTCCGGGTCCCTATAAGCTATTGAAAGTCGTTGCTTTCTTGGCTCCCCCCTCGCGGGGTTAAAGGGGATGCGGCGCGACGCCTCGACACAAGCAGGCTCAAACGCTGCCTCTGACTTCGGAAAGTCAGATTAACGAAGGCGCATGAGCGCGGTCACCGCACCGCGATCCTCTGCGGTGATCAAGCGCCCTTCCTCACCGGGAAGCGGAAGGCGCGTTTTCTTTTGCGCGGGCGTTTTTCTTTCGCGCGATGGCGGGGCGCAAGCCCCAGACGGACGGCCGGGCGCAAGTCCGGGATGGAGAATTGAGGCGAGATGCCGACGGTCAATCAGCTCGTTCGCAAGCCGCGGGTGACGCAGCACGCGAAGAAGAAGGTGCCGGCGCTGCAGCAGAGCCCGCAAAAGCGCGGCGTCTGCACGCGCGTCTATACGACGACGCCGAAGAAGCCGAATTCGGCGCTGCGCAAGGTGGCCAAGGTCCGTCTGACCAACGGCTTCGAGGTCATCGGCTACATCCCCGGCGAGGGCCATAATTTGCAGGAGCATTCCGTGGTGATGATCCGCGGCGGCCGGGTGAAGGATTTGCCGGGCGTGCGTTACCACATTCTGCGCGGCGTGCTCGACACCCAAGGCGTAAAGAACCGCAAGCAGCGAAGGTCGAAATACGGAGCGAAGAGGCCGAAATAGCAGGCCGCTTCGCGTAAGGAAGAGACGAAGGAAGAACACAATGTCCCGCCGCCATCGGGCAGACAAGCGCGAGATCCTGCCGGATCCGAAATTCGGCAACATCGTGGTCACCAAGTTCATGAACTCGGTGATGCACGCCGGCAAGAAGTCGGTCGCCGAGAACATCGTTTACGGCGCCCTCGACATGATCGAGGGCAAGACCCGGCAGAATCCGATCGCCGTGTTCGAACAGGCGCTCGACAACGTCATGCCCTCGATCGAGGTGCGCTCGCGCCGCGTCGGCGGCGCCACCTATCAGGTGCCGGTCGAGGTGCGCAGCTCGCGCCGGCAGGCGCTCGGCATCCGCTGGCTCATCTCCGCTGCGCGCGAAAGGAACGAGAAGACCATGACCGAGCGGCTCTCCGCGGAGTTGCTCGACGCATCGAATAACAGGGGCAACGCAGTCAAGAAACGCGAGGATACGCATCGGATGGCGGAAGCCAACCGCGCCTTCTCGCACTATCGCTGGTGAAGCCGGCGACAGCGAAGGATTTTTCCCCCATGCCCCGCACCCACCCGATCGAGGATTACCGCAATTTCGGCATCATGGCGCACATCGATGCCGGCAAGACGACCACGACCGAGCGCATCCTCTATTACACCGGCAAGAGCCACAAGATGGGCGAGGTGCATGAAGGCGCCGCGACCATGGATTGGATGGAGCAGGAGCAGGAACGCGGCATCACCATCACCTCGGCCGCGACCACTGCGTTTTGGAACGGCAAACGCCTCAATATCATCGACACGCCTGGCCACGTCGACTTCACCATCGAGGTGGAGCGCTCGCTGCGCGTCCTCGACGGCGCGGTCTGCGTGCTCGATTCCAACCAGGGCGTCGAGCCGCAGACCGAGACGGTGTGGCGCCAGGGCGACCGCTATCGCGTGCCGCGCATCGTGTTCTGCAACAAGATGGACAAGATCGGCGCCGATTATTTCCGCTGTCTGATGGACATCGTCGATCGCCTCGGCGCCAAGCCGGTCGCGATCCAGCTGCCGATCGGCGCCGAGAGCCAGTTCAAGGGCATCATCGATCTCGTCCGTATGGTCGGCGTGATTTGGGACGACGAGACGCTCGGAGCCAAATATCACGACATTGAAATTCCGGCCGAGCTTAAGGACCAGGCCGCCGAACATCGCGAAAAGCTGATCGAGGCGGCGGTCGAGCTCGACGACGAGGTGATGGCCGCCTACCTCGAAGGCAAGGAGCCCGACGAGGCCACGCTCAAGCGCCTGATCCGCAAGGCGACGATTTCCGGCGCGTTCTTTCCGGTGCTGTGCGGCTCGGCGTTCAAGAACAAGGGCGTGCAGCCGCTGCTTGACGCGGTGGTCGATTATCTGCCCTCGCCGGTCGATGTGCCGCCGATCAAGGGCGTCGATCTCAAAGGCAATGAGGTGGTGCGCCGCGCCTCCGACACCGAGCCGTTGGCGATCCTGGCGTTTAAGATCATGGACGATCCGTTCGTCGGCACTATCACCTTCTGCCGCATCTACTCGGGAAAGCTCGAGAGCGGCACCGGGGTGATGAACTCGACCAAGGATCGCAAGGAGCGGGTCGGCCGCATGCTGTTGATGCACGCCAACAACCGCGAGGACATCAAGGAGGCCTATGCCGGCGACATCGTGGCGCTGGCCGGACTCAAGGAGGTGCGTACCGGCGACACGCTCTGCGACCCGCAGAAGCCGGTGATCTTGGAGAAGATGGAATTTCCCGATCCGGTCATCGAGATCGCCATCGAGCCGAAGTCGAAAGCCGACCAAGAGAAGCTCGGCGTGGCGCTCGCTAAGCTGGTCGCCGAGGATCCGTCGTTCCGCGTCGCAACCGACGCCGAATCCGGGCAGACCATCATCAAGGGCATGGGCGAGCTGCATCTCGACATCAAGGTCGATATCCTCAAGCGCACCTACAAGGTGGACGCCAATATCGGCGCCCCGCAGGTCGCCTATCGCGAGAAGATCACCCGACCCGCCACCGTGGACTACACGCACAAGAAGCAGACCGGCGGCCACGGCCAGTTTGCCCGCATCAAGATCGTCGGCGAGCCGAGCGCACCCGGCGCCGGTTTCGTGTTCGAGAACGAAGTGGTCGGCGGCGCAGTGCCGAAGGAGTTCATCCCGGCGGTGGAGAAGGGGCTCGAGGCGATGCTCGGTTCCGGCGTGCTCGCCGGCTTCCCGGTGGTCGACCTCAAGGTGAGGTTGGTCGACGGCGCCTCGCATGATGTCGATTCCTCGGCCATGGCGTTCGAGATCTGCGCGCGCGCGGCTTTGCGCGAGGCGCTGCAGAAGGGCGCGCCGGTGCTGCTCGAGCCGATCATGAAGGTCGAGGTGGTGACGCCGGAGGACTATACCGGCTCGGTGATCGGCGACCTCAATTCGCGGCGCGGCCAGATCCAGGGCCAGGACATGCGCGGCAACGCCAACGTCATCACCGCGATGGTGCCGCTCGCCAACATGTTCTCCTACGTCAACAATCTGCGCTCCATGAGCCAGGGGCGCGCCACCTTCACGATGCAGTTCGACCACTACGAGCAGGTACCGCAGAACGTCGCTCAGGAGGTTCAGGCGAAATACGCCTGATCCCGGGAGCGGCGAAGACTAATGTCACATTCGCATTAACAGCCGAGGAGCCGAACGATGGCCAAGGAAAAATTCCAACGCACCAAGCCGCATTGCAACATCGGCACGATCGGCCATGTCGATCACGGCAAGACGACGCTGACGGCGGCGATCACCAAGGTCCTGGCGGAGAAAGGCCAAGCGCAATTCACCGCCTACGACCAGATCGATAAGGCCCCGGAAGAGAAGGCGCGCGGCATCACCATCGCCACCGCGCATGTCGAGTACGAGACCGACAAGCGCCATTACGCGCATGTCGATTGCCCCGGTCACGCTGACTATGTGAAGAACATGATCACCGGCGCCGCGCAGATGGACGGCGCGATCCTGGTGGTGAGCGCCGCCGACGGGCCGATGCCGCAGACCCGCGAGCATATCCTGCTCGCCCGCCAGGTCGGCGTCCCGGCGCTCGTCGTCTATCTCAACAAGGTCGACATGGTGGACGACCCCGAGCTGCTCGAACTGGTCGAGCTCGAGGTGCGCGAGCTTCTCTCCAAGTACAATTTTCCCGGCGACAAGATCCCGGTGATCAAGGGCTCGGCGCTGTTTGCGCTCGAGGGCAAGGACGAGAAACTCGGCAAAAACTCGGTCGTCGAGCTGATGAAGGCGGTGGACGACTACATCCCGCAGCCGGAGCGCCCCAAGGATCAGCCGTTCCTGATGCCGGTCGAGGACGTGTTCTCGATCTCTGGCCGCGGCACGGTGTGCACCGGCCGCATCGAGCGCGGCATCGTCAAGGTCGGCGACGAGGTCGAGATCGTGGGGCTGCGCGCGACGCAGAAGACGGTGGTCACCGGCGTCGAGATGTTCCGCAAGCTGCTCGACCAGGGCGAGGCTGGCGACAATGTCGGCTGCCTGCTGCGCGGCACCAGACGCGAAGAGGTCGAACGCGGCCAGGTGCTGTGCAAGCCGGGCTCGGTCAAGCCGCACACCAAGTTCAAGGCTGAGGCCTACATCCTCACCAAGGAGGAGGGCGGACGCCACACCCCGTTCTTCACCAATTACCGGCCGCAATTCTACTTCCGCACCACCGACGTGACCGGCGTGGTGACGCTGCCGGCCGGCACCGAGATGGTGATGCCCGGCGACAACATCGCCATGGAGGTGACGCTGATCGTGCCCATCGCCATGGAGGAGAAGCTGCGCTTCGCCATTCGCGAGGGCGGCCGAACGGTCGGCGCCGGCGTGGTCGCCAGCATTCTGGAGTAGCAGACGACGGACAATGGAGGACACCTGTCCTCCGTTGTCGGAGACAAATATGAACGGCCAGAACATACGCATCCGGCTCAAGGCGTTCGATCATCGCATCCTCGATGCCTCGACGCGCGAGATCGTCAATACCGCCAAGCGCACCGGCGCGCAGGTGCGCGGACCGATTCCGCTGCCGACGCGGATCGAAAAATTCACGGTCAACCGCTCGCCGCATGTCGACAAGAAGAGCCGCGAGCAGTTCGAAATGCGCACGCACAAGCGGCTGCTCGACATCGTCGATCCGACGCCGCAGACCGTCGATGCGCTGATGAAGCTCGATCTCGCCGCCGGCGTCGACGTCGAGATCAAGCTCTGAGGCGCGGAGGGGATTTTCGCAGATGCGTTCCGGGGTGATCGCGCAAAAGGTCGGGATGACGCGGCTGTTCACCGAGGCCGGCGAGCACGTGCCGGTGACGGTGCTGCGGCTCGGCAATTGCCAGGTCGTGGCCCATCGCACCAAGGAGAAGAACGGCTACGTCGCGCTGCAGCTTGGCGCTGGCGCGCGCAAGGTGCAGCGCACCAGCAAGGCCGACCGCGGTCATTTCGCGGTCGCCAAGGTCGAGCCCAAGCGCAAGCTCGCCGAGTTCCGCGTCGACGACGACGCGCTCATTCCGGTCGGCGCCGAGATCACGGCGGATCACTTCGTCGTCGGCCAGTATGTCGATGTCACCGGCACGTCGACCGGCAAGGGCTGGGCCGGCCCGATGAAGCGCTGGAATTTCGCTGGGCTGCGAGCGAGCCACGGCGTCTCGATCTCGCACCGCTCGCACGGCTCGACCGGCGGCCGGCAAGATCCGGGCAAGACGTTCAAGAACAAGAAGATGGCCGGCCATCTGGGCGTCGAACGCGTGACGACGCTCAATCTCAAAGTGATGCAGACCGACGTCGCGCGCGGCCTCATTCTGGTCGAGGGTGCGGTTCCCGGCGTCAACGGCGGCTGGATCACGGTGCGCGACGCTGTGAAGAAGAAGCTGCCGGACGGCGTGCCGAAGCCGGGCAAGTTCAGGCTCGCCGAGGCAGCGCCCGCAGCGGCCGCTGCGGCCGAGGCCCCATCGAGCGGGTCGGTGGCACCGGCGGCGGCCGCGCCTGAGGCCGTTGCGGTACCGGCGCCGGCAGCCAAGCCGCCCGCGTCGAAGCCGGCGGCGTCGCCGAAGAGACCGAAAAAGGGCGGGTGACATGGAGCTGAAAATCACCACGCTCGACGGCAAGGCGTCCGGGTCGGTCACCGTGTCCGACGCCATTTTCGGGCTCGAGCCGCGTGCCGACATCATTCATCGCTGCGTGGTTTGGCAGCTGGCGAAGCGCCGGCGCGGCACCCACCAAGTGAAGAACCGCGGCGATATCGACCGCACCGGCAAGAAAATGTACCGGCAGAAGGGGACCGGCTCGGCCCGGCACGGCTCGGCGCGGGTCAATTTGTTCCGCGGCGGCGGCCGTTCGTTCGGCCCGCACACGCGCAGCCACGCCATCGGCCTGCCGAAGAAGGTGCGCGCGCTGGCGCTCAAGCACGCGCTCTCGGCCAAGGCCAAGGACGACGGCATCATCGTCATCGAGGCGCTGGGCGTGAAGGAAGCGAAGACCAAGGCGCTGCGCAGCCAATTCGCGAAACTCGGCCTCGCCGATGCGCTGATCGTCGACGGCGCGGACGTCGCCGCCGATGTGCGCGCAGCCGCGCGCAACCTTCCCGATATCGACGTGCTGTCGGTTGCCGGCATCAACGTCTACGATGTCCTGCGCCGGCACAAACTGGTGCTCACCCGCGCCGCCCTCGATGCGCTGGAGGCGCGATTCAAATGAGCAGCAACGATCCGCGCCATTACGACGTGATCATCGCGCCGGTGATCACCGAGAAGGCGACCAACGCCTCCGAACACGGCAAGGTCGTGTTCAAGGTCGCGCTGGCGGCGACCAAGCCGCAGATCAAGGAGGCGGTCGAAAAGCTGTTCGACGTGAAGGTGAAGAGCGTGAACACGCTGCGGCGCCGCGGCAAGTGGAAGGCCTTTAAAGGGCGTTTCGGGCTGCAGTCGGAGACCAAGCGCGCCGTCGTGACTCTGGAAGAGGGTCAAAAGATCGACGTGACTACGGGGCTGTGAGGGAGCAGCGCGATGGCACTCAAGAACTATAATCCGGTCACGCCTGGCCAGCGTCAGCTGGTCCTCGTCGATCGTTCCAGCCTGCATGCCGGCGCTCCCGTAAAGGCGCTCACCGCGGGCAAGAAGTCGAGCGGCGGGCGCAACAACAGCGGTCACATTACATCGCGTTACCGCGGCGGCGGCCACAAGAAGGCCTACCGCAAGATCGACTTCAAGCGCCGCAAGTTCGACGCGCCGGCCAAGGTTGAGCGGCTCGAATATGATCCGAACCGCACTGGGTTCATCGCGCTCATCAAATATGACGATGGCGAACTGAGCTACATCCTGGCGCCGCAGCGGCTTGCCGTCGGCGATACCGTGGTCGCCGGCGAGTACGTCGACGTGAAGCCCGGCAACGCCATGCCGCTCGCCAATATTCCGGTCGGCACCATCGTGCACAATATCGAGCTCAAGATCGGCAAGGGCGGCCAGATCGCGCGCTCGGCCGGCACCTATGCGCAAATCGTCGGCCGCGACGGCGCCTACGTCATCCTGCGGCTCAATTCCGGCGAGCAGCGGCTGGTGCACGGCCGCTGCATCGCGACCATCGGCGCGGTATCGAACGCCGACAACATGAACGTGTCGATCGGCAAGGCCGGGCGTAACCGCTGGTTGGGCTGGCGCGGCCATGTCCGCGGCGAGACGATGAATCCGGTCGATCATCCGCTCGGCGGGCGCACCCGTGGCGGCCGCCATCCGGTGACGCCCTGGGGCAAGCCGACCAAGGGCCGAAAAACCCGCCGGAACAAGGCGACCGCCAAGTTCATCATGCTGAGCCGCCACGCGCGGAACAAGCAGTAGGAGCGAAGTTAGGAGCGAGCATGGCGCGTTCGGTCTGGAAGGGTCCGTTTGTCGACGGTTATCTGCTGAAGAAGGCGGACGCCGCGCGGTCGTCCGGTCGCCACGAGATGATCCGCATCTGGTCGCGCCGTTCGACCATCTTGCCGCAATTCGTCGGGCTCACCTTCGGCGTCTACAACGGGCAGAAGCACATCCCGGTGATCGTCACCGAGGAGATGGTCGGCCACAAGTTCGGCGAATTCGCGCCGACGCGCTCTTTCTATGGCCATTCCTCCGACCGCAAGGCCAAGCGCGCCGCCGGGCCGGGAGCGCCCGGAGCGGCGCCGGGTGCTGCACCGGCGCCGGGCGCCGCGCCGGCAGCGCCGGCGGGCGAGGCATCGTGAGGCGGGAGCAGCTGAAATGAGCAAGAAGGCGCGCGAACGCTCGCTCTCCGACACCGAGGCCAAGGCCGTCGCCCGCATGCTGCGGGTGAGCCCGCAGAAGCTGAACCTGCTGGCACAGCTCATTCGCGGCAAGAAGGTCGCGGCGGCGCTCGCCGATCTCGAATTCTCGCGCAAGCGCATCGCCCGCGACGTGCGCAAGTGCCTGGAATCGGCGATCGCCAACGCCGAGAACAATCATGATCTCGACGTCGACGACCTCGTCGTCGTCGAAGCCCATGTCGGCAAGGCGCTGGTGATCAAGCGGCACATGCCGCGCGCACGCGGCCGCGTCGGCCGGATTTTCAAGCCGTTCTCGAACCTCACCATCGTGGTGCGTGAGATCGAGGCGCAGGCGTAGCGGGCGAGGAGATAGAGAGAGAGATACATGGGTCAGAAGGTCAATCCGATCGGGCTCCGCCTCGGCATCAACCGCACCTGGGATTCGCGGTGGTTCGCGGGCAAGACGAGCTACGGCTCGCTGCTGCACGAGGACATGAAGATCCGCGAGGCGCTGATGAAGGAACTCAAGCAGGCCGCGGTGTCCAAGATCGTCATCGAGCGCCCGCACAAGAAGTGCCGCGTCACCATCCACTCGGCGCGCCCCGGCGTGGTCATCGGCAAGAAGGGTGCCGACATCGAGAAATTGCGCCGCAAGGTTTCCGAGCTCACCGACAGCGATGTCGTGATCAACATCGTGGAAATTCGCAAGCCGGAGCTCGACGCCCAGCTCGTGGCCGAATCGATCGCCCAGCAGCTCGAGCGGCGCGTCGCCTTCCGCCGCGCCATGAAGCGGGCGGTGCAATCGGCGATGCGGCTCGGCGCCGGCGGCATCCGCATCAATTGCTCGGGCCGGCTCGGCGGCGCCGAGATCGCGCGCATGGAATGGTACCGCGAGGGTCGCGTGCCGCTGCACACCCTGCGCGCGGACGTCGATTACGGCGTGGCCACCGCGTTCACCACCTACGGCACCTGCGGCGTGAAGGTCTGGATCTTCAAGGGCGAGATCATGGAGCACGACCCGATGGCGCAGGACAAGCGCATGGCCGAAGCCGAGGCCGGCCGGCCGCGGCGCGACGCGGCGTAAGCGCAGGAAGGGGCTCAAGGAAGAGGCGTCCGTCATGTTGCAACCGATGCGAACGAAATTCCGCAAGGCGCACAAGGGCCGCATCCACGGCGTCGCCACGAGCGCGGCGACGCTCGCGTTCGGCCAGTACGGACTCAAGGCGGCCGAGCCGGACCGGGTCACGGCGCGGCAGATCGAGGCGGCGCGGCGCGCGCTGACGCGGCACATGAAGCGCTCGGGACGGGTCTGGATTCGCGTCTTTCCGGACATTCCGGTGTCGAAGAAGCCGCTCGAAGTGCGCATGGGCTCCGGCAAAGGCGCGCCCGAATTCTGGGTGGCGCGGGTCAAGCCGGGCCGCATCCTGTTCGAAGTCGACGGCGTCAGCGTCGAGGTGGCGAGGGAATCGCTGGCGCTCGCTGCCGCCAAGCTGCCGATCAAGACCCGTTTCGTCGAGCGCATCAGCGAGTAGGCGTGTCATGAAAGTGGCTGATATCCGGGCAATGACGATCGACCAGATCGACGATGAGGTGCTCAAGCTGAAGAAGGAGCAGTTCAACCTGCGCTTTCAGCGCGCCACCGGCCAGCTGGAGAATACCGCGCGGGTGCGCGAAGTGCGGCGCGACATCGCGCGACTGAAGACCATTGCGCAGCAGAAGCGCGCGCCCAAGAGTTAAGAAGAAGGGATTACAGATGCCCAAGCGCAGCCTGCAAGGCGTCGTGGTCAGCGACAAACAGGACAAGACGCTGGTGGTGCGCGTCGAGCGCCGCTTCACTCATCCGCTGTTCAAGAAGACGGTGCGCCGCTCGAAGAAGTATTACGCGCACGACGAGAAGAACGAATTCAAAGTCGGCGATACCGTCTGGATCGAGGAGCACCGGCCGATTTCCAAGCTCAAGCGCTGGGCGGTGGTGCGCGGCGAGAAGAAGGCGTCGTAGCGCGGCGCGGCTGATATGGAAGTGAATGGGGTAGCCCATGATCCAGATGCAAACCAATCTCGACGTGGCGGACAATTCCGGCGCGCGCCGCGTCATGTGCATCAAGGTGCTCGGCGGCTCCAAGCGCAAATACGCCAC